>UMBD01024137.1_pt1 | contig 25025 bp, 18 predicted proteins | sample 1963891 | NCBI WGS metagenome assembly UMBD01 (sample SAMEA4835934, study PRJEB28245) | human gut metagenome | biome: gut microbiome; material: fecal sample | place: Denmark | collected 2008 | reverse complement strand
CATTGCACGAGCCATTATTATTTTATCATTCAAACAACGAAGTGTATATATCTTCGCCTTCTATTTCCATAAGATACAATTTAGAATAATAGTGTTCTCCGAATACATCTGTTATATCAAATCTGAAAAGATACTCTCCGTCAAACAAGCTGACTTCTTCTATATTAATGCCTTCTTTATATTCGATTGTCCCGCCTTCGTATGTGTATGTTTCTTCATCTTCTCCGTCAGTTATTTTAGAGCACATAAATATTGGTATTATCTCGTCACCTTCTTTTAAATCAAGAAGTCTCGAAGACTCTTCATTCTGCGAATATGAATATACTCCGGCAATGGTATATTCATCATCATCAAAACTATAGACCATACAAAGCTCTGTTTCAATGCCGTTATATTTTACCGGAATAATATATATATTACTGTCATCATTGGAGTTTACCAGTTGGGCGGAGCAATAATAACCATCGATTGTCAGCCAGTAGCCGCCAAAATTGTCAATGATTCTGTTATCCTGAATCTGAGTATTATTATCATATCCAAGTAATGTTATTTCCGAATATTCTTTATCATATAAATACAGCTCAAACTGTACATCGGCTATATAGTCCATTCCTGATTTTACATCCAGAGTTACATATCCGTCTTTAATATCTTCATCAAATAAAATTTCATAGTTATATATATCATAATTGATGATTTCATTTCCGTTTTCATATGCCCATTCCGGTGCCGTCCAGTTATCTTTGTATATGTATGCCAGCAATTGCAGCATGGAAGCATTTTTACTCCATTCGGCATATCTGTCAAGGGTGCTTTCATCTTCATCATTTATAGGAAGATATACCGCTACTCCGTTAGAATCGGTTCTTGATCTGCCCTTGACATTATAAGCTACAAAATCATCCAATGCATTGCTTACTGCTTTATATGTCTCAGGAATTACCTTCTTTGCATTATTAACAACCGATTTCAGGTCAAAGGTATCATCTTCGTATGTTTCCGATGTATTTACGGCTGCTATAAAATCGTTAAGTTTATTAACGTCTGATACATTTTTGTTAATCTCTTTACTCATCTTTTCAAAGTTGTCATTTAACTTATCATACTTTCCCATATCGCAAAGAGACATGGTTATCAGCCTGCCGGTTGTACTGTACTTGTATCTTTTTATGTATTCATCACAAATCTTTCTGCCGATGTCTTCTGATGATACATCACTTTTATTTACCAGATACCCGAGCCAGTTTTCGTAATCCCATCCGCCCGCAGGAATCATATCTTCAGACGCAACAAGATAATTGCAATAACCGTTCACTGTATCCGCCATTTCATAATTGGCGCAATAGCAACAGTCAAAACCTATCATTTCAAACTTTGTGCCAGCCTTGTCCAGAGCGTCACCAAGTTCTGTATAACTTATGGCATCATTATAATTTTCATCATACGCCACACCGCCAAAATCAATGAGTCCATGATTCCATATAATGAGAAAATATTTATCTGCGGGATACTCTTTCGTTCCCCACTTGATAAAATCACTAAGCGTTTTTGTCCTGCCCATTGATGCATTTTTCAATTCCCCAACAACACTCCAGTCATTACCTTTGCATACCATTCTTGTTAACTTATTATCATCCAGTCCGTTATGCCACTTCTTCGTGCCACCTGCCTCAACGACCAGATTAATATTGTCAGGAAAATCAATTTTTTTAATTTCATTAAAATTATCCGTTGCAAACCCGTCTTCTGATTCAAGGTCGGAGCCACATACATACATAAGTATAGTCCAGTCGGCTTTATTTCCCGGTATTTCCGGTTCTTTTACAGGATTACCTGTTGTGTCATCTTCTGTGATATCCATATCCGGGGGGGCTGCCTTTTTGTATGCTTTTTTCATCGAACAACCGCACAATACCAGCACCATTGCCAGAACTGCAAATAATATTCTTTTTTTCATATATCTCCTCTTTCAATATCCTGATGTTGTTTATTATTGCATATACTTATGAGTAAGACAAGGAGGCAATAATAAAAACGGACTTCAAATTTAATTGAAGCCCATTTTGTAATTATGTATTTATTCACCATTTGTCTGGTCTGAAAATTTTTTCATATACGAATTTAAAATTATCTCTGCATCTTCTTTAGTATCTGCATTAACCAGATATTTAGTACCTGCTTCTTCATCCCAGATTTCGATAATAATCTGCCCTGTTTCCCTGTTGTATATGAATCGGTATAGAACAATAGTACTTATATCTTCTATTCCACCGTTTTCATTGTATTTCGTTACAGTAGTAGAAAAAAAGATTTTACAGAAATCTTTTGACGTATCAACCGATATAACAGGCCTGTTTCCAGTTAATTTTCCGTAATCCTCTACACTTAATACTCCGTCTGCTTTCTTATTGCGAACTAACAGGTCAATATACCAGCTGATATTTTCTCCTTCCCATTCCTTGGTAACTGTATTGTATACATATCCCTTTCCTCCTGTATTAAACCTTGCGTATTTAGAAATTATATGTATCCCTGTGGAATTGAGAAATACCATTACCGCTATCTGAAGTACCACAACTATTGCAAGAATAGTTGACAGAATAATTATCCATGTTTTTTTCATATTTTGTCCTCCCTGTATATCTATGCAGCCACATATGGTATGTTAATTTTCCTATATCATCTCTCACTTTTTTACGTTCAACTCTTAATATTTTTATTCTAACATAACTATATCTCCGTGTCTATATTTTTACAGTTTCTTCATTTTCTTCCTATGCTTGAAACGTGTATCCTTCCCTGCTGCCGATAATCGCTTTGAACTGTTCCATACGGACATCCCTTGTATTTGGTTCCTCACTTTCAAGCTCTCCCTGTTCATGCTCCATATGTATAGGTATTATATCCGCTTTTTCAAGACTACGGAGTGCTGCTTTTTCAAACTGTTCAAGCAATCCGCCTTTGTCTGTGCCGCAAGTCCGGCACTTTTCAAAAAAGCGGCTACCATTTCCGATAGCCGCCGTGTGAGTTATACTACTTTGTTAGCTGTTGTGCTTTTTCTTTTTGCTGACAACCGTTGTGCCGATAACAGCTCCTCCGCTGGCAAGCAGCAGTGCGATCCACAGCATGAGGTTGCTGTTATCGCCGGTCTGAGGATACTTCGGCAGTTTCGCCGTTACAGTGTCGGCCTTGGCGATTTCCTTGGTACCGTCTTTGTCACTGTAATACTTTCCGCAGCCGCTGCAGTACCAATACTCGATATTGCCCTCGGAATCCTCGGTGTCCGCCCTTGCTGGGAAATGCTTTAAGTCGGTGTGGTTATTCGGATCAAGCTCACCGTAGGATTTGCCGCAGACTTCGCATACTGCCTTATCCCTGCAGGTTTCCTTACCACCGATGTGGTTGGAGATTATCTTTCCGCAGATATCACATTTGTGATTTTTATCCTCATCGGTACAATTATCCGTTTCGACGCCTTCCGTACAGCCGTCTGACGTGCATTGGCGGGTGTGTGTGCCATCGCCGTTTGATGTCCAATCACCGAAGGTATGCCCGTCGTTGACCGTTACGGTCATCTCGGCGGTGTTGCCCGCCTTGTCGGTGACAACGATTTTCTGCCCGCCGTCTGCCGGAGAGAGGACAAATCTGCCGTTTTCATCAAGCGTGACCTCCGTTCCGTTTACAGTGACGGTGCCGATATGCTTCTCGTCAACGGTGACCGTCTGCGCCTCGCAGTAGGTCTTGCCGTTTTCTATGCCTGTGATAACCGGGCTTGTTCCGTCAAGAACGATGCCGTCCGAGCAAATGTAGTCCGTATTGCCCGCCTTATCGGTCAGTCTGACATAGATAATATATTCGTTATCGGGTTCAATGCCGAACGGTGCGGTGTACACTGTGAAGGCCATGCCGTCAAGCTCAGCTTTTGTCAATTCCTTATCTGACAGCAGATATTCAACCGTTACCATCTCGCCGCTGTTGTCGGCTGCGGTGATCGTCACCTCCTGCGCGCCCTTATAGAACAGACCGAAGGTGATATTGTTGAGGAACGCTTTCCAACTGTTCTCGCTGATTTTAATTTCACCCGTGGGCTTTTCGATGTCTTTCCATTTCGCCGTAATTGTGATGTTTTCCGCAGGCATGGTCGTGGGAATTTCCTTATCCCAACCCATAAAGGTGTAACCCTCTCTTGTCGGGTCGGCAGGAGCGGTGATCTGTGTGCCGTAGTCCTGCGTAACGGGTGTGATTTCGCTGCCGCCGTTGGTATCGAAAGTGATCGTATAGCACACGTTTTCCCACAGCGCCTTGACTGTGATATCAGCAGTGACGGTCACAGGGGCGTTCACCGAATACTCCGTACCGTCTATCTGCCATGCCTTGAACTGCTTTCCTTCGGATGCAATAAACTCGCACTCCGGCAGATAATACTCGCTGCCGTGCAATATCTTCTTGGCGGGCATTGCAGTGGTGACCTCCTCGGGCAGATCCTCAGGATTGGAGCCGCCGTTAGCGTCAAATGCTACGGTATGATCGTTGCGTATTTCAAACGCTGCGGTGATTGTAACATCTCCCTCCGGATGGGCGAAGGTATAGGTATCGTCTCCAACCGCAACGGTGACGGGGGTACCGTTGACGAACAGCGTGCTTAGCATATAGCCCATATCGGGTGCAATGGAGAGCATGACAAGCTCGCCCTTAAAGAACAGTGGCGTGCCGTCCTCGGCGGTTCCCGCAGCGTTCACCACCTTGACTCTGCCGTTTTCGCAATCCTGCACCGTCACCTTATACTGCGGGTCGCCCTCCACGGTCACCTGCACCGAGATGTTCTTCTTCCACTCCTCTCCCGGACGTGTGATAACATCAAGCCCCGAGTTGCAGCGTGCTCCGGTGCCCTCCAGAATCACCGTTCCGTTGACCGTGAAGGTCTGCTCCCGCTGGGACTGCGGATCATAGTCCGCCGGGATCTCCCACGAAACCTCGACAGGTATAAAACCGGAGGTGTCAGCTGCAAAAACCCCGATTTGGACCTTGGAGAGCTCCTCTTTCAGATTCTGTTCCCTGGAAATACGGATCGGCTGCGCGGGCGCCACATCCCAATGGTCCTTCTCCCGCACATTGGTCAGGTAGTTCCAGAAAACCTTGAACGACCTGTAGGAGGCCACATTTCCGCAGGCGTCTTCGATGATAAGCGTGTGTTGGATGCTGTTGTCATACTCTGCCGGGATCGTATAAACGCCATTTTCATCCGGCGTCAGAAGCGTAGCTTTCCCACCCGGGGATGTATGGCAACGAACCGTGACGGGCGATGAGTCCTCTACCTTGAACCGCAGGTCGCCGTAATACTTACCATAGCTCTCCAGTTCCTTTCCGGTAGAAAGATCAATGGCTTTCGGGTTCTCGACGTCAATGATCATCTTCGGCGTAGAGACATAGGTCGTTCCCGTCGGGTTCGTGGCTTTGGCGTAGACATACCAACCGCCGTTTTCTTCATACGCCGCAGCGTCTATTGTGATTAAGATAAATGGCAGCACGATCGATCCCGGCGTGGCTTCCGCTATCTTGTATTCCTTCCAGAGGGACTCGTCAAGCGCTGCCAGCTCTTCCTGCGTGTAGCGCTCCGGAGAGCTGAGGTAATAGCCTGGCTTCGCGTCCGTGTCGACCCACATGCCTATCTGATAGGAATTCTCATCCATGGACGCGCCTTTGAGATAATACGGTTCGTCCGAATCCGCGTTATATCCCGTGAAGTACTGACCCGTCCCCAAGCGAAGCTCGACCTTTGGATGCTTCGTCGAATAGTTCAGCACGAGCGTCCGGTTTTTGGTGATCAGACCTGCCCGGAACTCTCCCTTTTCCTTGTCATATGGGATTTTCGTCCCGTCTGCCTCATCGGTCAGCGTTGCCGACACGCCCGCCGGCAGCCTGATCTGGAGCACCAGATATTCATTGTGCGGCAGCATCAGATCGGCGTAGGTCTTTTTGCCGTCCGGGCTGATGACCTTCACATGGTGCCGCCTGTAGGTTCTGACTGTGGCCGTAGTCTCGTTTCCCGCGTTGTCAGTCGCAACCACGGTATATTCCGCTCCCGCGTCATTGTTGCCGCCATCCGGCGCGGGGAGACGATAGGTGGGGCCGGCTTGCGGCTCGCCGTTGATGGTCACCGACTTGATGCCGGAGGACGCTTCACCATTCAGCGCCGGGTCGCTGACGGTGAAGGTGTACGCGCCGGGATTTCCATCGAGGGTGTCCTCGACGGTGTAGCTCTCGCCGTCCTTCAAACCCTCCAGCACCGGCGCCTTCGTGTCCGTTCCCATCACATGGCCGCACACAGTGCAGAGCTGCTTCTGATTGCTCCAGTCGCCGGGGATGTGCTTTCCGTTTTGCTTGGACATCTCCGCCACCGGGTCACGCGCCTGACATTTCATATTCCGGCATGCCCAGACGTGGCACGACTGCCGGTTTACCCAGCCGAAGTCGTGCTTCCCGTTGCAGGGGTCGTCGATCAGCTCCATCTCCATCGCTTCAATCGCCCAGCCGTAGTTCTTCACGTACGGCAGCGTCAGCAGCTGCACGTCGATACGCCCGTTTTCATTGGGAATCAGAATATCATAGAGATTCCAGAAGAGGGCGAACTCGTCGTCGCGGTTGATGGCTTGCGCCTCAACCTTCAGCTTCACCAGCTTTCCATGGTATGAGCCTATTTTGATGGACTTGTAGTCTTCGGGCAGGGGGTTCCTGACAAGATCTCCTATATATCTTTTCCCTACGTCGATATCGTATACCTTTTCCAAGTATACACAATCGCCGTAGCCCATAGCTGCCGCCTCGTCCGAGATGTATCGAGAGTATCCTGTCGTCAGCTTCAGCTTCGCGTCTGTCACGGTGATGTTCTGACCGTGACACCAGCGTCCGCCGCCGATGGCCGCGCCGTGCGTACCGTGCGCCGTGATCTCGCCGCCGGTGATGGTGATATCGCGCGCCGGGACGAACTGACCGCCGCCGATGCCCGCGCCGTTGTATCCGCCGTGGGTGTTGATCTTGCCGCCGTAAATGTTGATATTATAGGCTGCGGTGTCGCCATCCATGTCCTGCAACGATGTCCAGCAGCCCCCGCCGATACCGGCTCCTCCCTCGCCACCGGTGGCGGAAATATCGCCGCCGTAGATGTAGATATCGCGGCCGCGGCCCTTGAAGCTGCCGCCGATGCCGGAGCCCGCTTCGCCGCCCTTCGCCTCGATTTTACCTGAGTAGAAATACAGCTTCTCGCCACTGCCGTTTCTGCCGCCGCCAATGCCGGCTCCTCCATCGCCGCCCTTGGCGATGATGGTGCCGCTCCAGAGCGATGGGTTCGTCTGAGAGCCGAAGTGCATATTTGCGCCGTGACCGTACATATCCAGGTTGAACAGACTTTCTGCGATATTGCGGGTCGCCCAGCTTCCTCCTATGCCCACCGCTTTATAGCCACCCTGACACGTCACCGTGGTGCCCTTCATCACCTGCACGCACAGCTGCCCCTCGCTGCGGTTCTTCTGAATGGCCGCCCGTCCGGTGGCCCCCGTCAGCTTACTGTCCCGGTTGATAAAGTACAGATACGCCGACGCCTTTCCGTGCAGCTCGATGGCCGGTGTCTTGGCGTCCTTGTTCACCTGAATATTCACGTTATCCAGGAAGATGTGCGGCGCCGCCTTCTTTCCGTTGATCTGGATCTTCTTGGTCCAGACCCACTCAGGATCGTTCGAAGAGGAATAAATGTAGTAGGTCTTGCTGTCCTTGATGTTGATGTCGCCCTTCTCATTGACCAGGTCGATCTCCTTGTCAAACCTGCCGGGGATATTATCCATTGCCCCCGTTGCCGCCGCCGACACCGGCGCCGGCACCGGCAGCAGCGTCAGCACCATGCAGCATAGAAGTAGGATACTGAGTATTCGTTTTTTCATATTGCGTTACCTCCGTTTTCGTGTATATCGGCTCAGTCAAGAGCGATTATGGTTATGTTGTACTGACTGTCGGTAAAATCGGTATTCTGGAAGAGCATATTTGTATATTGAAAAGTCAAAGCAATATCCGATTCGGCACGGTATATAGTGTTATACGACATACCAAGTCTTGCACTTTGACCGTCATCTATCATACTCACATAGGTTCGCGTCTCAAGCATCATTTCAGAACTGTTATATCCGTCAATGAGTGATGCACCGCACAACTTATAATTACCGTTAGCGCTGATCATAACCGTTCCACTGAACACCATACTGTATGTGTGACCTTTTGAAAGTGTGATTGTTTTGCTTGATGAGTTATAGGAGATCAAATCTCCGCTTTCTTTTTTTACATTGAACGGAAGCGGTGTTCCCCAACTGTATACTCTGCCGTTTGCGGCAAAATATCCGGCGCATGATCCGTCTTTGCCGTTGATACCATCCTTGCCGTCTCTGCCGTCTCTGCCGTCTTTACCGTTGGCACCGTCAATTCCGTCCTTGCCGTTTATACCATCCTTACCGTCAATTCCGTCTTTGCCGTTTATACCATCCTTACCGTCGATACCGTCTTTGCCATCCGCACCTTTTAATGCTGTAAGCTCGTACAGGTTCAGCCAGATCTCGTCGCCGACATAACGCCATTGCAGGGTGTTTTTATTTACGCGGAATTCCGGTGTTTTTCCGTTTGCTCCGTCCTTACCGTTCTGTCCGGCGGGACCTGTGATATCGGATATCGCAACAAGATTCTGCCACTCGTCGCCCTCGTAGCACCACTGTATGTGGGTTCCGGCTCTTTGCACCTCGATACTTTTGCCGTCGATTCCGTCTTTACCGTTGATGCCGTCAATTCCGTCCTTGCCGTTTTTTCCGTCGGCTCCGTCTTTTCCGTCAAATCCGTTAATGCCGTCTTTGCTTTTTGTACCGTTTATTCCGTCCTTGCCGTTTTTTCCATCGGCTCCGTCCTTGCCGTTTTCTCCGGCAGCACCTCTCAGCTCGTCAAGAGCCACAAGGTCGTGCCAATCGGTTTCATCGCTGTATTTCCACTGGATAGCGGTGCCGTTGTTTCGCACCTCCAGCCGATCCGATGCCGGACTTGTCGGCTGTTTGCCGCATTCGGCAGAAAAGATAAGCCCCAGCACCATAAGCATACATGTGATTCCAAGTAACAATTTTTTCATATCTCATTACCTCCGTTTTCGTATATGTCGGCTCAGTCAAGAGCGATTATTGTAACAGAGCCGCTGAATGAAAGCAGATAGGTTTTGTAATCACCTTGCTCCAGCGAAAATTTGAGTTCAACATCGTTTCTCGCACCGGTAAGGTCATATATTCTGTTGAAGCAGAGAGAATTTGATCCCCTGCCGTCTTGTTCTATCAGTGTAATATATCTGCAATAGTCATCATCGTAACCGTCAGTCATCCGAACGGAATAGTTTCCGCTATTATCATTTGTCATCGCATTAACCATGCCGCTTACACACACATTGTAGGTATGTCCTTTTTTCAGCCTGAGTGTTGTTCCGTTGTACGATATAAGCCCGCCGCGGTTATGCATTTCCCGATAGTACAGGGGAACTGCACCGTCTGAAAGATGGGTTGACGGTACATACCCCGTGCCGTAAAAATACCCGGAGCTTCCACCGTTCTGACCGGGGTCGCCCTTGTCGCCTTTGTCCCCCTTATCTCCCTTGTCTCCCTTTTCGCCGGGGTCACCTTTGTCGCCCTTATCACCCTTTTCGCCTTCAACACCGTCAGCACCGTCAATGCCTGCGGCTTTTACGGCTGTGTCGATTTCTCCGATCCACCAGTTGCCGTTATCACCGATAAAAGGCGTTTTACCGTCCTCGCCGTCGGCGCCGTCTCTGCCATCCGCACCTTTTAATGCGGTAAGCTCGTACAGGTTCAGCCAGATCTCATCACCGACATAACGCCATTGCAGGGTGTTTTCGTTCACGCGGAACTCCGGCGTTTTTCCGTTTGCACCGTCCTTACCGTTCTGTCCGGCGGGGCCTGTGATGTCGGATATCGCAACAAGGTTCTGCCACTCGTCGCCCTCGTAACGCCACTGTATGTAGGATTCGGATCGCTGCACCTCTATGTTTTTGGCGTTAATGCCATCAACGCCGTTAATACCGTCTTTTCCGTTTGTGCCGTTTATTCCGTTCTTACCGTCGGCACCGTTAGAGCCGTCTTTACCGTCTGTGCCGTCCTTGCCGTTTTCTCCGGCAGCGCCCCGCAGCTCGGCAAGCGCCACAAGGTCGCGCCAATCGGTTTCATCGCTGTATTTCCACTGGATCGCCGTGCCGTTGTTCCGCACCTCCGGCAGTGCGGCAGCGTTGGTCTTTGCCGCCTTGCTCCATCCTATGGCAAGCACGATGCAAAGCACCAAAAGAGCGGCGCAAAGCGCCAAAAGTTTACCTGTGAGTAGTTTTTTCCCTGTTTTCATCTTCTTTCCTCCGTTCGGAATTGTTATTACGGCGGAGTTTTGCACCGCTGCCCGCGCCGTAAATGAGCGGCGGCTGACCGGCTTATGCTTGGTTTGCTTTGTACTTATCCACGAACAGGGCAACCCCCTGCTTTAAGATCTCCATCTGGGATTTCAGGTAATATTCGTCCTCGAACATCGCATAGTGTACACAGGCGCGGACGAATGTAAAAATCAGCGGCGTGATTATCGTGTACGGAATACCTATCTTCGGCTCAAGCCGCTTGGCATACTCGGTATAGCGCTCGTTGACACCCTCAAAAAACTTCTTGCCGTGCTCGATATACTTCGGATGAGTATAGATCTGATACATCAGCCGATATTTTTTTCCGTGCTTTTTAGCCGTCCAGTAGGGAACCTCCCTCACAAACCGGACAACATCCTTGGGGTCGGTGGGTGCCATCTCCATAAAGTCGTCCTCGACCTTTTCCATACAGTATGCCGTTGACTCGATGATCAGTTCGTCGAGGTTTTTAAAATAAGAATAAAGATTTGCCTTTGTGCATCCGCATGCATCGGCAAGCGCTTTGATCCCGGTGCCCGTGAGCCCGTTTTCAGCATAACATTCAAAGCACTTTTCCATTATTTCGCGTTTGCGCTCATTGTGCTGTTGCTCGGTTGTTTTCATGTTGCTTCTCTCCTTTGTATATACCGACCGTTCGTTTATGATTATAATAGCATAGAATTGTGATAATTTCAAGAGCAGTCTGCAAAAAGCGTGATAAAAAAGGACAGCCCTACATCTGTTGACTGTCCTATCCGTTATGTGTTATATTTTTACAGTTTTTTCATTTTCTTCCTATGCTTGAAACGTGTATCCTTACCTGCTGCCGCCTCTTTGCCCGACCGCTGGCAGCTACGTATTGTTTCATCAAGCTTCTTATAGCGTTCCTCTGCCGCCTCATCATTCACACGAAAAAGATAGTCCATTTCCTTTACCACTTTTTCATGAAGTTCCACATTATTTTCCTTAAGAGCTTCTGTGAGAATGCTGCCGATAATCGCTTTGAACTGTTCCATACGGACATCCCTTGTATTCTGCTCCTCACTTTCAAGCTCTCCCTGTTCATGCTCCATATGTATAGGTATTATATCCGCTTTTCCAAAAATCTCGGTTTTGATTGCCTTAAGCTGATAACCCTTATTTTTCATTTCCTTAGCTTTCTGGAAAATTTCAATTTCTGTATCTGTATAATAACGATGTCCCAATTCATTCCTTGGGATTTTCATGCCAAGCTCTTCTTCCCAATACCGGAGTACATGCGCCTCCAGACCTGTGATTGCAGAAGCTTCTGAAATTAAATATCTTTTCATAATATGTCCCCTTAATTTTTTCACTAATTATACCATCCCATATGGGGAAAAAAATATTTTTTCTTCGACTTACTTTTACAAAAAAAGAGCAAGTATGACACTTACTCTTCTTCGTGATTATATTGAACTTCCAAATCCGCAAATTTTGTTAAATCTCCAATCCATGCAAGGTCAATGGTTCCTGTAGGACCGTTTCTTTGTTTTGCTATGATTATCTCGGCTTTGCCTTTGTTATCAGCATTATCTTTGTGATAATACTCATCCCTGTATATGAACATAACAACGTCCGCATCCTGCTCGATGGCACCTGACTCTCGCAAATCCGAAAGCATTGGTCTTTTATTATCTCTTGCTTCAACAGCACGGCTTAACTGGGATAATGCGATTACCGGAACGTTAAGCTCCCTTGCAATCCCTTTCAATGCTCTTGAAATTTCCGATACTTCCTGCTGTCTTGATTCACTTCTGCCACCTGCTGTCATAAGCTGTATGTAGTCGATTATTATAAGACCGAGATTATTATCTCTCTTGAACTTACGGCATTTGTTACGCAATGCTCCAATGGAAATTCCCGGTGTATCATCAATTATAAGGTGGGACATACCTACCCTTGAAGCACCCTCTGATACGCTGCTCCATTCTGCCGGGCTCATGCTTCCCGTTCTTATATTTTTGGAATCAACCTTGGATTCCATAGAGATAAGACGGTTGACAAGCTGGACTTTTGACATTTCCAGACTGAATATGGCAGTTGTTGTCTTATTTTTAACAGAAACATACTGTGCAATATTAAGGACAAATGCTGTTTTACCCATGGATGGTCTTGCCGCAACAAGAATAAAATCCGAGTTCTGGAGTCCTGCTGTTTTGTAGTCAAGATGTTTAAACCCTGTAGCAATTCCCGTAATTTTACCGCCTGCCTTGGATGCCGCATCCATCCTGTCAAGTGCTTCAATAACAACATCGCTTATAGGTGTTATCTCCTCACTTGTCCCGCTGTTCTTTACTGCGGTAATATCCTTTTCCGCATCGGCAAGTATGTTATCCACTTCATCCTTGCAATCATAACATTCATTTTCTATTTTCTGTGCGACCTTAATCATATTGCGCAGGACAGATTTTTCCTTTACAATCTTGGCATAACCCTTAATGTTGGCGGACGTTGCCACTACATTAAGAATTTCCCTTAAAAAATCAATTCCTGCCAGTTCCTCCGGTGCGCCCATCTGTTTTAATTTGTCCTGCACCTGAACAATGTCTGCCGGCTTATTTTCCTTATCCAGCTCCGTTATTGCCTGAAACATGATTCCATACTGACCGGTATAAAAATCGTCCTTAGTAAGCATATCCGATGCTATTCCTATGGCATCTTTATCCATAAGCATTGATGAAATCACGGACTGTTCGGCAACTGTACTATGGGGCATAATACGCTTTAAAAGTGGTTCATCCATACTTCTATGCCTCTCTGACTCTTACATTCAGCTTTCCAACAACATCTTTATGAAGCTTTACGCTTACAATTGTAGTTCCCACACTTCTGATTGGCTCATCAAGAACAATTTTTTTCTTATCTATTTCCATTCCATGCTGTTCCTTAAAAGCAGTTGCAATTTCCTTAGATGATACTGAACCGAAAGTTCTTCCGTCTTTTCCTGATTTAATAGAAACAATTACTTCCATGTCCGCCATTTTTGCTGCAAAAGCCTTGGCTTCTTCAAGCTGCTCTTTAGCAACCTTTTCTTCATGTGCCTTCTGTAATTTAAGGTCATTAAGGTTTTTGGATGTTGCTTCCACTCCGAGTTTCTTAGGGAGAATACAATTTCTTGCATATCCGTCACTGACATCCACTGTCTGTCCTTTTTTTCCAAGTGCTTTAACATCCTGTAATAATATAACTTTCATTAAATTGCTCCTTCCGTTTCCATTGTATCTATTGTCTTTTTAACAAGTGTTATGGCATCCTCCAATGACATATCCTTAAGCTGTGCGCCTGCGATTGTCATATGTCCGCCGCCGCCAAGCCTTTCCATGATAAGCTGTACATTAACTTCATCTATAGACCTTGCGCTAAGGTATATTGTATCGTTGTAATATGTAAAAACAATTGATGCTTTTATTCCCGTAATGTTAAGAAGTTCATTGGCAGCCTGTGCTCCTACAATAGTAGGGCTTTGTAATCCCGAACTTGGGCATACGGAAAGTGCATAGTGCTTATACACCTCAGCGTGTCTTACCGTCTCTGCTTTTGCCTTGTATTCGTTCATATCGCCACGCAGAAGTTTTCTTACTCTTACAATATCTGCACCGTTACGTCGTAAAAATGCTGCCGCTTCAAAAGTTCTTGCCCCTGCTTTATTGGTAAAGTTATTGGTATCAATAACTATTCCGGCATACAGAGTATCTGCCTCTATTGATTTAATTTTGATATTATCGCAAATATACTGAAGTATTTCCGCAACCATTTCACATGCGGATGATGCGTATGGTTCTACATAGGAAAGTGTTGCATTCTCAATCTGGTCATCAGCCTGACGATGATGGTCAATAACCACCGTCTGTCTGCATTTACCAATCAATTCCGGACATTCCGTATAATTAGCCCTGTTTACATCAACAACAACAAGTAATGTATTGCTTCCTACCTTTGCCAGTGCTTCCTCGCTCTTTACAAAAAGATCAGGACTGTATTCCTGGCTGTTCTTATACAAATCAATTATAGGCAGTAATGATGTCGTTAAGTCATTAAGAACAATATGTGCTTTCTTTGAAAAAATTCTTGCCGCCGTGTATATACCGACTGCCGCTCCCACGGCATCTACGTCACTGATTTTATGTCCCATAATGATTACATTATCGGTACCCTCTAAAAGTTCACGGAGTGCGTGAGCCTTGACGCGGGCTCTTACTCTCGTATTCTTCTCAAGGGAATTACTCTTTCCGCCGTAATAAGTTACCTTATTGCCATCTCTGACAACGGTCTGGTCACCACCTCGTCCAAGTGCCAGATCAATTGCTGCTCTTGCCATTTCATAGTTCTTAAGGAATGATCCGTTCATGGCTCCGATTCCTATACTAAGCGTAACTGCCATATCATTTCCGATATTGACGGACTTAACCTCCTCAAGAATGGCAAAACGTTCTTCTTTAAGTTTTTCAAGGAATTTATAACGCATTACCACGAAATATTTATCTTTTTCAAGTTTTCTTACAATGCCTTCACCTGCAGTAATATACTTATTAATCTTACGGTCTACAAGGGCTATTAAAAGCGAACGGCGGACTTCGTCGATACTTTCAAGTGCCTCATCATAATTGTCTATATATATAAGCGCCGCAACAAAACGTTCATCATGCAGTTCTTTTCTGCAGGCTGTTATCTCAGTCTCGTCAATAAAATATATGGCATACAAATCAGATGATGCTCCCGCTATAAGGATATTAACGTCAACCGGGGAATCCGACATGTCAATTTTCTCGGTAAAAACCTTATATATTCTGTTGCCAATTGCAACATTACATTCCTGTAAATTCTTACCCGGTACAATCTGTATCTTGGAAAGTTCGGGAATTACCGTACTTATGTTCTTCCGGTAATTGTCCTTGCCAACAATTGCACCAAGAGAATTATTAAGCCAGAGTATTTTGCCCTGATTATCCAGAAGACCGTATGGAACCTTAAATTCATCCAACAACTTCTTTTGCATCTGTGCGTATCCTGAGGCAAAATCCATAAGTGCCTTAGATATAGCAACATGCTTATTAAATATCATAAAAAGAAGCCATACAAAATATGCCAGCACCGCTATTGAAACAACGATTCCCGCCCTGACACTTATAAAATATACCATTATATTCATAACAGCAAATACAATACCTGCTATAATCGGATATCTAAGATATAAATTTAACAGATTACGTAATCTCTTTTCTTTCCCTGCCATGTCATATCTCCTAAAGCTATAGATAATTTATTATATCACACCGGTAATTTTTTTTCCATACATAAAAATAGCCCCATGACTCGGATATGAACCATGGGGTTATGTTAATCAGATATAATTAATCAAGTGTGTAAGGTAAGATTGCAATCTGTCTTGCTCTCTTAACTGCAACTGTAAGTGCTCTCTGATGTTTTGCACATGTACCTGTAATTCTTCTAGGAAGAATCTTACCTCTTTCAGATACAAATCTTTTTAATTTATTAGCATCTTTGTAATCGATTACGTTAGTTGAATCGGCACAAAATACACAAACTTTTTTTCTTCTACGGTTGATTCTCTTCTTCATTGGAGCATCTGTTCCGCGGTTTTCTCTTGGATTAGGCATTTCTAGACCTCCTTAACTCTCTAAAATGGCAATCCCTCATCCTCAACGCCGTCAGGAATGTTCATAAATCCATCTCCTGCAGCACTTGGTTCAGGTCTGCCTGCTGCCTGTGAATATCCCCCTTCACCGGCACTATTCTTGCTCTCTGCAAATTCCTGTTCTTCAATTACAACATCTGTTGTATAAACTTTCTGTCCATCCCTATTAGTGTAGCTTCCGGTCTGTATACGACCTGTTACAGCTATCTTGGTTCCCTGATGAAGGTATTTCTCCGCAAACTCTGCTGCTCTGTCAAATGCCACACAGGAAATAAAATCTGCTGTCTGTTCTCCACCGTCACTACGGCGTCTTCTGTCTACTGCTAATGTATATCTGGCAACTGTAGTCTGTCTCTCACCAGATGAATAACTGATATTAGGATCTCTTGTTAAACGTCCCATTAAGATTACTTTGTTCATAATCTGCCTCCTCTACGGCATATGCCGTTAAGCTTCTATTCTTCTACGTTAACGCATAAGAATCTGAGAACGTTGTCCATGATACGAAGTTCTGAAGCAATTGCGTTAGGGAACTCTGCTACTGCGTCAATACTAAAGAAGTAGTAGAATGCTTCATTCATCTTCTGAATCTCATAAGCTAATTTCTTCTTGCCGGCTTCATCAACAGCTGTGATTGTTCCACCACACTTTGCAACAAGTTCCTTAACTTTCTCGATGACTGCTGTTCTTACATCGTCCTCTATCATTGCGTTAACAACAACTGTTAATTCATACTTATTCATGCTGTACTGCACCTCCTTCTGGTCTATTGGCTTTCTATCTTAGTAGAAAGCAAGGAATATAAATCAATATATCACGAAGATATATGATACCATAATAAAAAAAACGTGGCAAGTCCAATTATTGTACTTTTTTAATAGATTTTGTATTTTTTTCAACTATTCTTCTTGCAATCATTATCTCATGTCCGCATCCCACACATTTCAACCTGAAATCGGCTCCGACACGCATAACTTCCCATTCATAACATCCGCAGGGATGGGGCTTTTTCATTTTAATAATATCGTTCACTTCAAAATCCATATTAACACCTGCCTTATACTCAAAACCGGCAAAACGCTTCCGGATAAAAATATAACACCGACCACAAATGTAATCGATGTCATTATTATCTCTGATATAGAGGCGAGTGACGGATTTGAACCGACGATCAGGGTGTTGCAGACCCACGCCTTACCACTTGGCTAACTCGCCATATCTGTTTCAACAGCTTTTGTAGTATATCAGAGAAACTTTATTACGTCAAGAGTTTTTTCAAAAATTATTGTCTCTTTTCACCGCAGAACGGACATTGTCTGTCTGCCACCGAATACTTGCTTCCACACTTTTTACAAAACACAATCCCGATTGTATCATTTTTATCTGACTGTATTGTTCCAAGTTTTGAGCTGATATTTCCTATCCTTCTGTTCATCCTGATACTCATAATCAGATTGACAATGCTTATTGACAATGCAATAAGCACCAGTACTCCGATTATTATTACCAACACTGACAGAACTGACTGGCTAAATATCGCATTTTTTGATTCGGTCACTGCACTTGCAGCAACCGAACCATCTCCTAAATAGTCATAATCAATATTACCCATTCTATTTCTCCTGTGTTCCTTTTTTCTTCCTGTTCCTTGTAACCAGAACCACTATTCCGGCTGTCAGTAACACCACGCACACTATACTGCACACAAAAAGTGCCTTGTTGGCATACCATCGGATAAATATGTTAGTGGATATGGTTACATTTTTATTAAAATCTGCCACATACTTTCCGTCTTCAGCCACATCGGTATCCGTGACATTTCCTGCCTTATCTGTAATAACCAGCCTTATGTGGCGGTTCATACCCTGTGAGACGCTGAATGAACCAAGGTACTGTGTTATCTCTTCCACATCCGTTATCTCTTTTGTTCTGACTCCGTCTATGTAGACTTCCACTTTTGCTATTCCCATGGCATCAAACAGTTCATACTTTACATCTATTTCCGAAGCGTTATAATTCTTCTTTCCAAGACCTGTCACCGATACAAGTTCCGGTTTGGTCGTGTCTACATAAAATACTGCGGCAAGCCTGTCCTCTTTCAGTGTCTCCGACTTGTTGCCGTCACTGTCCACGGTGGATATGACAATCCTGTAGATTCCGTCACTGCTAAAGTTGTCCCTGCTTATCACATATTCGTATTTATGCCATCCGTTTTTCTCCGACAGGTCATTGACACTGTACTCCGGATTCTGCATCATGGCGCCGTCCCTTGTTATCTGGACGGATACCTTATCATGGTCTATGCCGCCGGCATTGTATTCGCTTACGGTAAAATCTTCCTGCACATTTTTTACATACGGATTATTTAAAAGATTTAACAGGCTCTCATTAAAGGTAAATACTGACCCGTATCCGTTGACGGTAAATTCAGTTATACTTTCCGATGTTTTTCCTGCCATGTCCTCTGCCGTCACACTGAGAACATAAAGTCCGTCATTGCCGCGTTCCTTAGGTATTTCGATAACCAGGTCTCTTTCACGGCTGCTGCTTTCTTTTCCCGTCTTTACAAAAAGGTCCGTAACGTCTTCTTTATCGGTTATGTTAAGCCTGTCTGATGTTTCATCATATGTGACAGAGCTTCTTACAAGCTTTACTGTGCCTGTCCTGTAATAATTATCTTTTATATTTATTTTTCCAGATACTGTGTCCGTATATGAAGCCCTGTCAAGTCCCGCAAGTGTTATTTCCGGATTGGCTGTATCCACCGTAAAGTGTATTCTTTCTGTTTTGGAGCTGTTGCCTGCCCCGTCTTCTGCCATAATCGTGATTTCATATTCACCTTCATCTGTAAATACTTTTTTCATCACGGACTCTTTTGTACTGCTTACAAAGCCTCCCATGTCAAGTACCTCAGTTATTCCGTTAAGGCTCCTTGTTCCACTTATCTTAACGTCATTATTCCTGTAATTAACCTCGACGGCTGAAAATTCAAGGGTTGCGGAATCTTTTACATAACTGCCGTCCGTTACTCCTGAAATCCTTACTACCGGGTTAGTATTGTCAATGATGAAAGATATTTTTCTTTCGTCTGATTTATTTCCTGCAGCGTCTGTCGATACTGCGGAAACACTGTATGTGCCGTCTTCCGTGAATGTATATCTTCCGACAGTTTCCATCCTGTCAGACCTATCAGCCGTTATCACGTTTTCCGTTGTCTTCCCGTCAAGTTCTTTCCTGACGGTTATTACTGTGCCGTTGCCTTCTGCACTGAAATGTTTTTCAGTTACGGGAATATTTATGGTCACGTTTCCCGCATTGTCGCTTCCCGGTTCCACGCCTGTGATTTCTCCTATTACCGGTGCCACTGTATCTATATATACACTTGCTTCTTTTACCGAGGTATTTCCGGCATTATCAACTGCTTCTGCCCTGACAGTATACATTCCTTCTTCATTCATGGTTTCCATGATTAACCTGTCATCAACAGTGACTTTATACTCTTTGTCAGATGTCGTCCTGTTATCGTATGCTTCTGCATTATACCTGACGTCGTTGACGGTAATTGTTACGTTTCTGATTCCCGATTTTTCGGATAACGACCTGTCGGCAGCTTTTACGGTGAATGTCACTTTTCCGTTATACCAGCCGTACTTTCCCGGCTTGCTGTCTGCCGCAACCATTATGTCAACAGGCAGTGTGTCCACGTCTATATAGCTGTTTTTAACGCCTCTGCCCGCACCTATTACTGTATATGGGACAGTATTTTTATTTCCCACTGAATCTTCAAGTACAAGTTCCTCATTTCCGCTTACATTGTCCCCCACATCAAAGGAGATTCCGTTTCCGGTAACATATCCCTGTATCGTCCTGTTTCCCACTTTTAACACGGCACTTTTAAGTCCTGATAATCCGTCACTTATGTCTGAAGTCATGGTAAACCTGCCGTTATAAAAAGTCCCGTAGGATGTCATTGTTTCTTTATTTCTTCCCGTGTTTCCAAAGGTTATTGTCATTCCTTCTGCCTGTGGTGCTTTTCTGTCCACATAGATGTCATAACGCTTTGGTGTGGAAACATTGCCGGCAAAATCTTCTGATGAAACGGTTACCGCCAGATGCCTGCTTCCTTTATCGTCAATGACACCTGTCATGAAATCTGCGGTATCAAGCACTGCCTTGGCGGTATTGTCTGCGGCTGTAAAACTGCCTGTGCCGTCTGCATTGAATGTCTTTTCTTCTCCGTTGACTGTCACTGTTATCCTGCTGATTCCTGAATAAACATCTCCGGCATCCTCAGATACGATTACTATTCCTGATTCCCCCGAAACATATATGTTTCCGTTTTCTGCGACATATTTATTGACATCCGGTCCGTTTTCCACGGAGAACCTGTCATCCGCCGGTGTATTGTCTGATATAAGCACGTTGGTGTCTTCACCGTATTCAGCATTTCTTAATAGTCCTGCAAGTGACCTGACGGTTTTTCTTCCTGCCTGGTCCCATACCACAACGGCATAATGTACTGCCGTGTTATTTTCAAACGGGATGTCAAACCTGACATTTGTTTCTTTAAGTGAAGCATCATTCTTTGCCAGTTCTTTCATTCCCACACTTTTAATCACATCTCCTGTGAGTGAATCTATCAGTTCCACTGCGTAGAGGTGTCCGTCTTTGTCTGCAGCCATGACATTTATGGATGCATTGCCGCTTGTGTAAAGTCCTTTACCGGTTATATTGATGTTTTCCTTACTTACAAAGGTAAGTTTAGGGGCTTCAAGGTCTGTTCCGAAATATTCGTGAGCGAAGGTACGTTTTTCCTCACTATTACGTAAATAAAACGCATGGTCTTTGTTATATTTCTGCGAATCTATTATTGAAAAAGTGATATTTGGTTTTATTTCAGCGAACTTTCCATTGCTAAGCTTGTAACTCTCACTATCTAACACACCAATTTTAACCTCATTGGTAAGTGCCCATCTTGTCCTCACTCCGTTAATCACTTTACCATTCACAAGAGGTTTTTCTGTGCCGTTTTCTATGTATCTTACTGAATATATTGAACTGTTGTCTATTTCCTTTCCGTTAATTATGAAGGATAATGTCACCTGTGATTCTTTATATCCCCAGCCATAGCCTTTTATTGTAACTTCAAAAGGTACATTTCTTTCAATGCTGTCAGTCTGTGATATGGTAATTCCCGAATCACTGATATCAACACTGATTCCCTGTGGTTTTGATGTCACAGTATATGACACATAATCTAATTTTCTGCCATATTTATTGTGCATACCAAGTGATACAGGCAATTTTACACTTTCATTCCGTATGTCATCCTCAGAGATTTCTATTGTCTCTGTAATGTCTTTTTCTATGCCATCCACATATACCTTAATATACGAATCAACAGCTTTTGATTCAATAGTGAATGTCTTTTCATATTTCTTCCATTCATCTTTCTTAGCCGCTGTCACGGATATGTGTGCTGTTCCTACTTCAAGTATATGTATGCTTCCGTCTGTATCAATTGTTGCGATGTTTTCATTATCCGATGAATATACTATATCTGTATAATCATCCTGATTCTCAATGTTTACAGGAATGGTATCCGTCCTGTAATCCGCTGCATTAATGCTTACCTTATTATCATAAGGGAGGGATTCTTTATTAACACTAAGTATTATGTCATTACTTGTTTCAGGATATGCCGTAAGACTGTATGAAGCCTTTTCTCCTGTGTATCTGTCCCTTGCTGTTATTACTGCTTCTACCAAATCATATCCGGAGTCTTTATTTATTGCTACTCTGCCTGTGCTGTCAACACTTACTTCTGCATCAGAACTTTCATATATAATGCTGTTATCATACTTACAGCTTAGATTCAGCCCGTTCCATGACTTCTTGTTCTTAAGCGTTACACCTGAAACAAGGTCTCCGCTTTTCTCAACGATAACGTTATTGTCATAAAATTTATTATTATCCACTCTGAATTCAGGAGTGTTATCAATATCAACAAGCAGATATACAGGAGTATATACCTTGTACCCGTCATCACGGACTGCTGTCAGCCTGACCTTAACATATCCCGGTGTATGGTAGTTGATTACACCATCTTCATAACCCGCGTAGTTGTATATACCGTCTTCTGTTTCATTGGATTCAATGTCTGTTGTATCCATGACAACACCTTCAGGCAGTTCATACTTTCCTTCCGGATCATATGGGATATGGACTGTATATGTGGATGTGGCTTCATCATATACCGAACCCGTGATGTCTATAGGCGTATCCATACTCATGGTAACATCATACTCCGCCTTATCCGTACTGTAGGATTCAGTTTTAATGACATCACCCATTATTATGCTTACTTCAAGTCCTGCTGATTCTCGGTTTCCTATATCAATGGTGTATTCATCATTGCTAAATACTGCCTCTGCTTGTTCATCACCGATTTTAAATTTAAGAATCTTTTCCTCATCAGGATTCTCTGAGTTCTTGATTATAGCCCCATCAAGGTCTTTAACAACAAACTTCATCTGTGTACCCTCAGGAAGTACATCTGCTTTTACTCGTTTCTCTGAAAACGGAATGGATGTAACAAGCATTGCTGCTGTTATAATCCACGCCATGTATTTCTTTACTCTCATTGTTTTATCCTCATTTCTATAGTTAATTATCAGATTTCAATTACTAAATTGGTTTAGTAAGTATCAAGTCCCTTATCCCCATCTATAGATATAGCTCTGATTTTGCCTGTATCCTTAAAAAAATTGAACGTAACATATATATCTGTATTTTTGTAATTATATTGCATAACCATACCGTTTTTTGTATCTTTTTCACATGATGATTTTCCAAAATACACTTCAACATCTTTCTTAGTTGACTGGTTAAAAACAAGTCCTACTCCAAAAACATCCATATTATGCCTTTTAGTATCATACCATATTTCTAATCCCACATCCCGTCCGCCAAGCTCATCTAGCGTTTCCGGTACTTTTGCCTTACTTCCATCAACCCTATTAAGATATAGCGTATCCAGAATCACTCCATTTTTTCCATGTATAACCGGTGCTGTTGTTGCCGGCTCTGTTGGGCGGGTTGGCTGTGGTGTTGTTGGCTTTGCCTGTGGTTTTGTTGGCTTTGTCTGTGGTTTTGTTGTCGGTGCTACATATGGTGTTGTTGGCTTTGCCTGTGGTTTCGTTGTCGGTGCTACATACGGTGTTGTTGGTTCTGCTGCCGCCGGAGTTGTCTCTTCTTCTACATTCTTATCATCCTTTGAGGTAGTCTCTTCTTCCTTATCCGCCTCTGTTGTGCTCTCTGATTCTTTTATAACATCATCTTTCTTCGTTGTGACATCTTCCTTTGAACTTTCATTTATTACAACATCTGACTGATTATTATCCGTTGTCTGTGCCTTTCCTGACCTCCTTGTTACTACGATTACTGTACCTATCACTGCAAGTAATGCTACTGCTATCATGATTATTCTGATTTTATTTTTCTTAATCCAGTTCATTTTTTGCTCCTTTTAGACCTTATTTCTATACTATTTCCTTATTTGTATGTATAATTAAAATATCTTTAAACAGAGTTATCTTTTCTATTCCAATTTCACTTTTAGATAAAATTGTGGTTCCTGAATCAGTATCAACAGATGACAGTACCTCTGTCACTTTTGATTCATTGAGCGATACCGTACCTGAACTCAATCCATCAGTGATTTCTGATGTTATATTTCTGATTCCATCACGTTTTACCTGTTCTGCATATGAAAACCTCATCTCCGTATTTTTATTTGAGTTCTGCATCATGGCAATAGACTTTTTCTCTGTTTTTCCTGTAATATAACCGATTACTACACGTATCTTTAAAGTAAAAAACAGTATTATTCCCACAGTAAGCATAAGTCCGGCAAGTGCAAAACATATTATTGATATTATTTTGTATGTACTACCCATTTTTCTATTCCTCGTTATATATGCTCTCTATATCACCTATAAATAAATCTTTCTGTTCTAATATGCTCGCCTTTTTCTGAATTGATTTTTCCTGTAATACATCAAGATTATCTGTATTTCGATAAATCATTTCAAACAAACTTAATATTTCTTTTGCTTCTATGTCCGCTCTCATAAATGCCCGTCGCTGTTCATGAATAAGATTTAATATTGCTTCATACATCGTTAATTTAACATACGCAATATCCGGATTATCATAGTCTTCAAGATTGGTTATGCAAGTTTCAACAGCCGTAATAAGCTCTGCATATAATTCCTTTGTCGGTTCTTTTACACTTGTTGAATTATCTACATAATTTTTGTAAAAATCGCACACCACATAGTAGCTTTGAGCCAACGAATAATTTGCATATGAACCATCATTATTTTCACATACCTCCTTAAAAAATGGATATGCCTTTAGTGCTCTGCTTCTGAATGTTTCCTGGCTATTCTCATCACTGTCATACATATACAGATAGATTATTCCTGCCTGATAATTCATTTCGGCAATCTGTCCGCTTGTTTTATCATACGTGTTGTCATTATTTTCAGAGAAATTCTGATTATAATAATTCATAAATTGTTTGCTCTCTTCTATTCCAAAACCATGTTCCGTATATACCTCCAACATTTTGATATATGCCTCCGGACGCTTCGGATATAACTTAATCGCATTGATATAACTGTCAATCTTATCTTCATAACTTGTTGAATCTACTACCGATATCAAATTATCATATGTCTGGTTATTGGTTTTTGATGCTAATGATCTGAATACAAATCCTCCACCCAGAAATATCACGAAAAGTGATACTGCGATAATAAACAGTCTCATTTTTTTCCACTGTTTTTTCTTATAACTTTCATCTGCCTCAGTGTAATG
>UMBD01066742.1_pt1 | contig 26973 bp, 18 predicted proteins | sample 1963891 | NCBI WGS metagenome assembly UMBD01 (sample SAMEA4835934, study PRJEB28245) | human gut metagenome | biome: gut microbiome; material: fecal sample | place: Denmark | collected 2008 | reverse complement strand
TCCCTCGAACCTGAAGGACCGCAAGCTGTTCTCGCTGGATATGGGCGCGCTCATCGCCGGTGCAAAGTACCAGGGCGAGTTTGAGGAGCGTCTGAAGGCAGTGCTCAACGAGGTCAAGAAGAGCGAAGGCCGTATCCTGCTGTTCATTGATGAGATCCACCTCATCGTCGGCGCCGGCAAGAGCAACGGCGCAATGGACGCCGGCAACCTTCTGAAACCTATGCTGGCGCGCGGCGAACTCCACTGCATAGGCGCTACCACCCTCGACGAGTACAGCAAGTATATCGAGAAGGACCCCGCGCTTGAGCGTCGTTTCCAGACCGTTATGGCGAACGAGCCTTCCGTAGAGGATACCATATCCATACTGAGAGGTCTGAAGGAGCGCTACGAGGTATTCCACGGCGTAAAGATCCACGACAACGCGCTTATCGCGGCGGCTACGCTCTCCAACAGGTACATCACCGACCGGTTCCTGCCGGATAAAGCGATAGACCTCGTGGACGAGGCATGCGCGATGATACGCACCGAAATGGACAGCATGCCGCAGGAGCTTGATGAAATAAGCCGTTCCATCATGCAGGACGAGATCGAGGAAGCGGCTCTGAAAAAGGAGACCGACAAGCTTTCTCAGGAGCACCTCGCGGATATACAGAAGGAGCTTGCCGAGAAGCGCGAGAAGTTCAACGCAATGAAGGCAAAGTGGCAGAACGAGAAGAACGCCATCAGCAAGGTGCAGGATCTCCGCAAGGAGATAGAAGCCACCAACGGCGAGATCGAAAAGGCAAAGCGCGAATACAACCTGAACAAGGCGGCGGAGCTGCAATACGGCACCCTGCCGAAGCTCCAGTCCGAGCTTGCCAAGGAAGAGGAGCTTGCAGAGCAGGCTAAGAGCGATTCCCTGCTCCGCGACAAAGTAACCGAGGACGAGATCGCGCGTATCGTTTCTCGCTGGACCGGCATTCCGGTAACGAAGCTGGTAGAGGGCGAGCGCGAGAAGATACTCGCACTGGGCGACACGCTCCACAAGAGGGTCATCGGTCAGGACGAGGCGGTCGACCGCGTGACCGAGGCGATCATGCGCTCCCGTGCAGGTATCAACGACCCGAAGAAGCCGCTCGGCTCCTTCCTGTTCCTCGGTCCTACCGGCGTGGGCAAGACCGAGCTTGCTAAAGCGCTCGCGGAGGCTCTGTTTGACGACGAGCACAGCATCGTACGTCTCGACATGAGCGAATATATGGAGAAGTACAGCGTGTCCAGACTTATCGGCGCGCCTCCAGGATATGTAGGCTACGAGGAAGGCGGTCAGCTCACCGAGGCAGTACGCCGCAAGCCCTACTCCGTCGTTCTGTTCGACGAGGTGGAGAAAGCTCACCCCGATGTGTTCAACGTGCTGCTCCAGGTGCTCGACGACGGCAGAATAACCGACGGTCAGGGCAGAACCGTAGATTTCCGCAACACGATAATCATACTGACTTCAAACCTCGGCTCGCAGTATATCCTCGACGGCATCAACGAGCAGGGCGAGATCTCCGAGGAAGCGCGGAAGTCCGTGGATATGCTGCTCAAGCAGTCGTTCAGACCGGAGTTCCTCAACAGACTTGACGAGATCGTGTTCTACAAGCCGCTCCGCAAGGAGGAGATATTCAAGATCATCGACCTGCTGGCAGCTTCCCTCAAGGCTCGCCTGAAGGACAAGCAGCTTGACCTCGACATCACCGACGCCGCAAAGCAGGCGATAGTCGACGCAAGCTACGACCCGAGCTTCGGTGCGCGTCCGCTCAAGAGGTATATCCAGCGCAACGTTGAGACCATAGTCGCTAAGGAGATACTCCGCGGCGAGGTTCACCAGGGCGATATTATCGTTATCGACGCAGTCGGCGGCGAACTCACCCCGATGGTTCAGCATGCGGAATAATTCCGCATAACAAAGCCGTTTTCGCGGTTTGAATACTAATGTGCCGCCCCGGAAGGTCAACTCCCGGGGCGGCATTTTGTCTATAATTCAACTGGTAATTTCAGTATTTTTTGTCTAATATGCGAACTTCACCAGCGGAAAAGTTAACGAAAAATTAATTTTCGCATGGTATCATATTTATTGTAGAACACTGGCTGAGATAATGGCAGGTGAGGTTAATTATGAAAACAGGACTTATATTAGAAGGCGGCGCCGTAAGGGGAATATTCACGGCGGGAGTTCTTGACCGCCTGATGGAAAACGGGATATACTATCCCTACGTATGCGGAGTTTCCGCAGGCGGCGGCAACGCGATGAGCTACGTTTCAAGGCAGATAGGGCGCACCGCGCGGCAGATAAACGCTCCGAAATCGGAATCCTACTTCGGATTCAAGCAGTTTGTTGAGGTTCACAAGATAATCAACCTCGACAAAATGGCGTTCGAGTACCCCTACAAGCAGTTCCCCTTCGACTTTGATACATATTTCAAGAGCGGAATAGACGTGGAGTACGCATGCACCTGCTGCGAGACCGGCAAGGCGGAGTTCTTCTCCGAATCCTCCGACGAGCAGAAGCTGCTGACCATCGTCAAAGCGACCTGCTCCGTGCCTATGCTCTGCGACCCGGTGGAGATAAACGGAAAGCACTACCTCGACGGCAGCATCGCAGATTCCATACCGATACAGCACGCGCTCGACATGGGCTGCGACCGCGTTGTTATCGTCATGACGAAGCCGGACGCCAACGTACCGCCGACGAACTACGCAAAATTCCGCCAGGTGATCTCCCACATGTACAAGGACTACCCGGCGTTCATTGAAGCCTGCATGGAGCGCGTTGACAACTACAACCGGAACATCGCGCTGATGGATAAGCTCCAGGCAGAGGGAAAGGCGTTCGTTATACGCCCGCAGGTTCCGACCATAAGCAAGTTCGAGCAGGACAGCCGCAAGATAATGGAGCTGTACCGCCACGGTTACACCCTGATGGACAAGCGCCTGATGGAACTTGTGGAGTGGAACGAGGGCAAACCCGCAGCCGAGCCTGCCGGAGATTCCGAGCTGGCAAAAGACCAGGCTGTTCCCAGTGAGTTTGCCGGGGAAGAAAACGTTCTGCTGGCTTCCGGCTGAACGGAATAACCGAATAACCAAGCCGCGATGTATCACATAGCGGCTCTTTTGGCATAATATATGGTGTTGAAAGGGGTAATCATATGAGGAAATTTACAGCGCTGATGATCGTTTCAGCAATAGTAATGTGTACAGGCTGCCGGGCGAATACTTCCGAGAGTGCCGGAGGCCTGATCAATACCAGCGCGTCTGCGGCGGATACGTCCACGGCTCCGGCTGAAACTGAGAAAACTCCTACAGCGGAGCCTGAGAAAACCAGCACGGCTGAGGAAAACAGCACTCTCAGCGGATCCGGCACGTCGGAAAAGACCCCGGACGGTCATTTTGATATCGGAACGCACTCCGCGATATGGCGCGGCGCGGACAGCTACTACGTATTCTATCCGGACGGCACCGGCGGCTGCACGATGAGCTTCGAAAACGGAACCGGAGTCGCATTCGAGTACGAGACGAACCCGGACGGCTCCACGACATTCCACATGGGCGCGGCGGATAACTCGATAAACTCGGAAGCAGTAAACAATCCCGACGGCACCATGAGCATTGAATGGAGCGACGGAAGAACCGAGCTGTTCACTCCGGTCAACGCCAATGCGGAGGATTTCACGTTCTACACCAACCAGGAGCTGCAATACATCGCACTGGCTTACTACGGGGCGCAGACCGGGTACTATCCCCAGCACTCCGGGGTGCAGTCCAACGACGATGGAACTGCCTCCATTCAGCTTTACGACATTATGGAAGACCACAACTCCACCTCCGCATGGTACACCATCGACCGCGTGACCCTCACCGGCACCGACGACATCTCAGGCGATACGGTCGACATGACCGCTTACGCGGACGCGGCACAGCAGGCTTACCAGTAATAATATCGCCGGGACTTCGCAAAGCCCCGGTGATTTTTATATGCGGTCTGGTGGTCTGGTGGTCTGGCTTTCCGGCTTACTGCATTTTCCGCAGGAGCTGCTCCATCTCGTGTATCCCGCAGGTCTGCGAGGAGATTATAGCGTCCAGTATCGGGCGAATCTCCCTGCACAGCGGATATTGCAGGGCGTTCTCGGACATGAGAACCGCGCCGCGGTGATGAGGTATCATCTCCCGCATGAAGTCCGCGGCTATGCAGCCCGTAGTGCAGGCGCCCTTCATCTGCTCGAACATTATCCCGGTGATATCCCGGAAGCGCCGCTGATAGCCGCACAGCTCCTGGCTGCAGTTCTTCACCTGGGAGCAGCACTCCAGCGCGGACTGCATGTTCTCTATGCTTTTGGTCTGCGATGTGATTATGTTCTCTGCGATACACCGCACCGGTCTGAACCGGGAGTGCTCAAGCAGGTTCCGGGACATCTCAATTGCGGCGCGGTGGTGCGGTATCATCTGCATGATAAAGTTCTGCGATATGCTGCACCCAAGCTGCGCGTTGCTCATTTCGTCAATCATTGTATCGAGGATCTCACGGCAGCGGCGGAGGTACTCCGCGGCTCCGCTTTCTGTTGTGTTCATAGGCGGCTCCTTTCAGAATTTTGATGTACTATTATATGCACTCCAGCGTTTTCCGGTGAATATCTCGCGGAATTTCGGGTATTATATATCCACAAACCGCATTGCAGAGCGGTTTCCCATGCCATCTCAAAAAAAGTTTAAAAAAATTCGGTTTTTTTCAAAAAAACTATTGACAAATCGTGTTTCCTGTGATATAATATTATTCGTTAAGTCACCAGGGTAAACGAAATGACTGAACGAAATATTGCGGTGTCGCCAAGCGGTAAGGCAGATGACTCTGACTCATCCATTGCGAGGGTTCAAATCCTTCCACCGCAACCAAGTATAACAAAAAGATTGCACAGTCCGAAAGGACGGTGCAATCTTTTTGTTATATATAAAGATATTTTTATAAGACACGGAGCAGTTCCTGTTGGAGCAATTACCGCCATGTGATTATATACGATTGTTTCACTCCTGCGTTACTCTTTTAACTTTGACGCGGTTGTTACGCGGACGAGGTCAACGCGAAAGCGCCCTTGTTAACAGGGGGGCACCGTGTACAGACTCAGGCGGTCGCGATACCCATCAAATCCCGCTTGAGCGCAATTTCAGCATGTCTCGCTTGACGATCTTTCCGGAGTTCTTCCCCTGGATAAGACGAAGGATCCAACGCTAGAGGTTGACACCGATCCATCAATAGTAATACCCACTGACGCGGTTACTGTTACCGACGTTCCGGGAGAGGCAGACCAGACACTCACGCAGCTAAAGACGAATACCCGGCTTGATATAGATATTCCTTCCCTTATCGCTAGTAAATTCCCGTTCTGCATTCCCTTCGATCTTATCCGGATCATGTCCGTTCTGGGCGCCGACCCAGTAGCTCCGGTGTTCCGGATACCCATTTCAACGGATATGAAGAATCTGGAGCCGTTCGCAGGTAATCAGACGATCGGAGAAATTCCGGAGGACTTCGAGCCGATGTTTGAAATCAATGAGGAACTAGTTATAGATCTTTCCTGCATTCCCCTTGTGCAGCCTATATGCTACACGGTATTCATCATTAGCTTTGTGGTGCTGCTTATCTACATCACGCCGAAGATGATCAATCATTAAGGGGGGAATAATGTGGAATCCACAGTAAAAGGAATCTGGAACGCTATAACAGATGTTCTTGACGATATCGTCAACGCTATCGTCCTTCTTCTCCCCGACAGTCCGTTTAAAGATGTTGAGATCCCCGCCGAAGTCAAGCAGCTATTCGGCTACGTGAATTACTTCGTTCCGGTGACCGCTATGCTTGCGATCGGAACTACATGGCTTACGGCTATCGGCGTGTATTATCTATATCAGACTATACTCAGATGGGCGAAAACAATCAAGTAAACGCGCATGGGGCTGCGAGCGTGCGAGCGGGGCGCCCCATGCGCATTGGAGTTGATTTTTTATGACCATACAAGAAATGTATGATATGTTTCTCCTTGAGCAGGAGTTCCGGAATAACAGCCCAGTAACTATCAGCTGGTATAAAGATCAGCTCGAGGAGTTCTTCATCTGGCTTATGGACAATATTCCGAAAGCCTATAATGACCCGGCGCAATTAAATCTTCTTAATTTTAAGCGTTATGGAGTACATCTTAAGCAGCAAACCAAACGGAACGGCGACAGACTGAGCAGCAGTTCAGTTCACGGATCGCTGCGAGCCGTCAAGGCTTTCTATAACTTTTGTATCGGCGAAGATTACCTCGAGGACTTCTCCCGACAGCTTCGGCTGCCTAAGGTTCACTGCAAGGAGCAGTTAATACTTGATGATCAGGAGATCATCAAGCTGCTGCACGCTTGTGATGATTCATTTTCTCACTACAGTCTGCGCAATAAGTGCTTTGTGCTGCTTATGCTTGACAGCGGACTGCGCCGCGGAGAGATTCCCCGGATCAACATGGGTGATATCACGTTTTCCAGCAAATCAATGATCATTCGCGGCAAAGGCAGCAAACAGCGGCTTATACCTATAGGCTATCAGACGTGCGAACAGCTTCTGAATTATTGCTTGAAATATCGTCACGGCGCTTCCGGATCCGAGCCGTTCTTCGTCGATCAGAGCGGGGGACGCTGTTCGGATAACCTTATCAAGCAGATCTTCAAGCGCTTAAAAGATACCACCGGAATAGAAAGGCTTCACCCGCATTTACTCCGGCACACGTTCGCTACGTATTACCTGGCTGACGGCGGAGATCTGGAGACCCTCCGGCTTATCCTCGGACACAGCGACATTCAGACAACGCAGATGTATCTGCATTTAGCGTTTAATTTGAAGCTCCAGCGCAGCCGGCATAACTCGCATATCGATAAGCTATTTTATTGCTGATACTTCTGCAGCAGTAAAACTGAATCCACTGACACCTTTTTGTAATTTGCCCAGATACAGCGAAAGCGCCTTGCATGCCGTGAATGGCTCTGCAATGCGCTTTCAGAAATCTGGCTCCCCGTTTTCTCGATTAAAAGAACATTTCAGATGGGGGATTGTCGATGGAAGTGTATGCTTGTTGACTCACAAAAGCGATTTATAATTGTGAAGGTATTCCCGTGTTCAACATGCCCAGTCGATTGTTACACGCAACTATCTCAGCAGCCTTTTTAGATTATTTCTTTTTTCAGAAAAACCAAATCTGTTGTGTTGCTTTTATATTCAATACGGTTAATCATGTTCTAATCCCTGCGCCTTATAATTGATGCTGCATATGCAATCTGCAACGGTATAACGAATTTTGTAGAATCATACTCTTCTTCATCAGTGCTTTTGCTCTTATATCAGCAAGCCCAACAATGAGATTCTTACCGTATATATTACAATACTTCGGCTCATGCAAACCAATTATAATTATCAATTCCACTTTTATGTTATTTGGGAACCTCTAAAAACCGGTTTGAAAAGGGAAAATGGGCAGGGTGTGCCAGATTCTAGAAAAGCCGACGAAGTAAAGCTGTATGCCTTACGAGGAGGTTTGAAGAAGCAGTCGGTGTGCTATACACATTTTCACTCAAACAAGGTTTTTAGAGGTGACCTTATATCAAAATTAATTATCCCTTAAATTCAACAATAAATTCAGGTTATACACCCAATCATCATCTCCTTTTTTCAACGCATTATTAAGTGCTGTACAATATAATTGTTTAAATTCATCTTTGGGAATCGTCAATAAAAAATTACGAATGGTCAGCGCTCCAGGCCAATTCATGTCTTGAAGCCATTCAAACAAATCTATTAAAAATGGCTTTACTACTTGGAATCCCATTTTAGTAATAATTATTGCACATTTATCCCATTGCAGATTTAAATCTTGGGGTTGAATTAGCGACTTGACATCATAATTGATATATCGAAGTAAATTCTCTATACCGACATCAGTCAAATCGCAACATTCAATTAGTTTTTTTAATTTTTCGTTCATTATACACCTTTTCTGCTTATTTTTTCAAAATAACAGTATATGGATGTGGACTTGTTTCCGCATTTTTGCGAGATTCCATCCAATCCTGCATTTTTGAAATGTCAGTTGGATTAACACTTACATGGTTTGGACCATCCTGAACTGCAAACAAATACCCAGTAGAATTTATTGCTTCAATAGTAGTGTATGTATATTTGCTTCCATCACTTGGTGGTGAAAGTGAATACGATAAACCGGTGTTATCCTTCCCTGGTCTTGGTGTCAAATTAGTATATGTACCGCTACCCCATCTATATATAAATGTAGGTTCGCGTCTTCTATCATCTTCTGCTACGACATCTTGTTCTGACTCAGCATCTTTCACATCAGACATAGCATCATCAATTATATTACCAATTATCCCCGCGAAGATTCAGTACCATCTAACAAGCCACCGCATATATCACCTAAAGCCGAAGCCAAAGGAAAGAAAAACGGTGCAGTCATCACACTTATTGCAACGCTGGTTCTTAGTAACGCAAGAATCCTACCACCAATCCTTGCGGCTGTCATACAAGCAGATGAATATGCTTCTGAAACAATAGCCATTCCAGCACTTGTTGTTTCAACCTCTGCTAATGATGAATTATACCCTGTAGGATCACAAAAAGTTACCGGATTAGCATTCGCATAAAGATACTTATGCAATGAAACAGGCTCGAACACGCTGCCCGCGTACTCGTCCATAGTGATGAACATGCCAGTAGACGGATTCATGTACCTCGCGCGGAGGTAATACAGCCCCGTAAAGCTGTCGTACTGCTCGCCGCGGTAGAGATAGCTGTTCTCGGTATCGCCCGTAGAATCAGTGATGTTGCCGAATGCGTCAAAGGTGTAGGTATCGGTTACAGAACCGCCCTCGTCCGTCAGCATTCTTACGGAATCAAAGCCATCGTACAGATAGTAATGCTTCTCACCGCCACGTTCCTGCGAGATAAGCTCATCGCCGCGGGTGTATAAGGTTGTCAAAGAGCCGTTCTCGTCATACTCCGCAAGCACCTGCGAAAGCGCTCCGTTGGTGTCAACGAGATAATATATTGTGCTAAACTCTCCGATTTTGGCTATACGGTTGCCCGCATAGTCGTACAGATATTCCTCAACGTTGACACTCTGTCCGCCCTGAACTGTTACTCTTATGAGATTGTTCTGCGCGTTGTAGGTGTAGACCGTGGTCTGGGTGGCTTCGGTTTTCTTGATGAGATTTCCGTTTAGGTCGTACTCGTAGGAAATGCCCGTTTCGGAAACAAGCTGGTTCAGCTCGTTGTAAGCATAGCTGGTGACCTCGCCGTCCACTGTTTTTGTCAGGCGATTGCTGTTGCGGTCGTAGGTGTACTCGGTGACTGTCGTGCCGTTATCGTCGGTCACGGTCTCCTTTACCAGTCGGTAAAGTGCGTCGTACTCATACTCAACGGTGCGGTCGGAAGTAGCTCCGGTTTCTTCAACCTTTATGCGCTCTCCGGCTGCCCCAAGGGTATTTTTTTTTTACCCAAACGTCACCTTATGATTTGTATACAATGGGATGACTTAAATAATATTTAAGCCAATCTTCTAACCCGTTTATTATATGATCAATTTCTGCATGAGTAACAAACACCTCCCTTACTGCAATATCATCAAGGTTATGCAAAGAAAGGCTTTTTATATATTCAACTTTTGAAGCTAAAAACCGAACCTTCGTGCCATTACTCACTGCAAAAATAAGAAAGTCATGATCTAAAAATTCTGTTGGGCTGACCTTATATCGCCAGTCCTCTTCAATTCCATCATTTTCATCATGAATATGATTATAGTAAACAAGATCATATATTTCTTTAAATGCAGACTTCTTATCTTCCAATTTAAAAATATCCTCATTATAAGGAATCCCTTTTAAGTTGTTAATAAGTTCAGGTATAGCACAGTTTAAAGATACGTTTAATACTTCATTAAAAGGAAACATAAACCCATCAACAGTAATAATCATTATACCACCATTTAAAGGCTCATAATGATCCCCATAATCATTCCACTCTTTTACTGATTTCACCATAACAGATACTGCAAAAGGATCGCCTAAAAGCATTAATTCACCACCCTTTCCTCTTTAAATTATAAATTCTAATTATTTCAATAGGAACATCTCTTTGGGAAAGAGAATTTCTGCCCTGATTTGTTGCCCCTGACCAATGCCAAATCCCATTGTCATCGCCAAAAAAGCGATGTAACGTTTTCGTGGTATCGTCATACGCAAATCTAACATTAGAATTTTTACTTGAAGGAATTGATTTACCAAATAATTCAAGTGAATTTGAAGGTTCTATTCCTGCGTTAGCTCTATTTCCAGCCTCTCCAAGAGTATGCTTCGAATTTGAGCGGTAGCTTAAGCCGTTGGAGGCTGTAGTAACATTCTGAACAGGAACTCCTCCACCATTGCCTTTGTAGTTATGAACCAGTATGGGCACACAACCCACAAAGTAGGAATGGAAATCCTCGACCTCAAGGTTATAGACAAGAACAGGCTCGTCAAGTTTTTCAATCGCCGAACCAAGCACAACGGAAGTCGTCCCGTCGAGATTGAAAACCTTGTCGCCGACAGCAAGGTCGCCTGCGGCAACCCAACCCTTGCCGATCACATAGAACGGATGGTTAGCAGTTGTGTCGATATCGCCCTCGTCGGTGTAAAGGTGCAGAATCTCATCAACCGAATGGACGTAAACCTTTGTGACTGTCTTAAGCTCGGATTCTCCGGTTTCAACATTAAATGCCCATACCTTGTCGCCGACCTTGATTTCGTCAATACGCTTCTGACCGTTTTCTGCCGCTACGAGAGTATCTCCCGTAAAGCAGGTCTGCATTGCCGTTTTTCCGGCATAATACAGTCCGACCGCTCCAGAAACCGCGTAGTATATCGCGGCAACGTAATCCTCATTCTGCCACGCCTCACCTGCTGCCATAAAATTGCCGATAGCCATATAGCCATCATATGCAGCAACCATGAGTTTAAGCAGCGGGATACAGCCTGCGAGCTGTGACAGGGCGCTATAACCTCCGCCCATCATGAACCCATTGAAGAATCCACGAAGGAACGAATCTTGTATCTCAGACTGCGTTCCACCGGCAAGGATCGTCGTGAACATTTCAAGAATGCCATTCAGAATACCCATGCCGTTAGACACAAGCATCTTATTTAATGTATTGCTAATTGCAGTAGCAATCTGGCAATCCATTAAGGTATAGTACCCCGTCGGATCGCTGTTCATCACCGGATTCGCATTCGCATAAAGATACTTATGCAGGCTCACAGGCTCGAACACGCTTCCCGCGTACTCGTCCATTGTGATGAACGTGCCTGTTGAGGGATTCATATATCTCGCACGGAGATAATACAACCCAGTAAAGCTGTCGTACTGCTCGCCGCGGTAGAGATAGCTGTTCTCGGTTTCGCCGGTGGAATCAGTGATGTTGCCGAATGCGTCGAACGTGTAGGTATCGGTAACAATACCCTCGCCATCCGTCAGCATTCTTACGGAATCAAAGCCGTCATAGAGATAGTACAACTTTACGCCGTTTCTCTCCTGCGAAATAAGCTCATCGCCACGAGTGTATAAGGTTGTCAAAGAACCATTCTCGTCATACTCCGCAAGCACCTGCGATAGCGCTCCGTTGGTGTCAACGAGATAATATATTGTGCTAAACTCGCCGATTTTGGCTACACGGTTGCCCGCATAGTCGTACAGATATTCCTCAACGTTGACACTCTGTCCGCCCTGAACTGTTACTCTTATGAGATTGTTCTGCGCGTTGTAGGTGTAGACCGTGGTCTGGGTGGCTTCGGTTTTCTTGATGAGATTTCCGTTTAGGTCGTACTCGTAAGTAATGCCAGTTTCCGAAACAAGCTGGTTCAGCTCGTTGTAGATATAGCTGGTGATCTCGCCGTCTACTGTTTTTGTCAGGCGATTGCTGTTGCGGTCATAGGTGTACTCGGTGACGGTCGTGCCGTTATCATTAGATACGGTCTCCTTTACCAAGCGGTAAAGCTCGTCATACTCATACTCAACGGTGCGGTCGGAAGCTGCTCCGGTTTCTTCAACCTTAATGCGCTCTCCGGCTGCTCCAAGGGTATAGGTATATTCTACCACAGGCGCGCCGTTCTTGTCAAGTATTTTCTCACGGACAAGGCGGTTGACCTCGTCGTACTCATAGGTTACGACAAGTCCGTTGGCATAGCGGACGGCTGTTCTGTTGCCGTTTGCGTCATATTCGTAGAGCGTAGCCTTGCCGTCGTTAGCCACAACGCGCACGATCCTGTCCATCAGGTCGTACTCGTACTGCGTCGCCCCGAACGGAGTTTCCACAGATGTAAGTCTGCAAGCCTCGTCATAGGTGTAATCTATGGTTTTGCCGTCATACAGCGTTACCGAGGTAAGACCGTTCATTACATCGTAGTTATAGCTTATCGTGCCGTTTTTGTCTGTTACGCTGGAAAGCATGCCATCAGCGGTATAGGCGTAGCAAGTAGTATCGCCGCCAACCGCCTTTGCCATTACTCTGTCAAAATCGTCATAGGTGTAGGTGGTAACATTTCCTGCGTAATCCGTGGATTTCAGGACGTTCCCCGCCTCATCATAATCCACGGTCGCAGAGCTTCCCGCAGCATTTGTGGTCTTTATTACTCTGCCTGCGTTGTCGTACTCGTAGCGGGTGACATTGCCGTTTGCGTCTGTTATGGAAACAAGCTCTCCCACGGTGTCATACTTGTAGCTCCACGTATTTCCGAGCGCGTCAGTGACTGACGTCAGCCTGTCAGCGCCGTCATAGCTGTATTTTGTTGTGTTTCCGTGCTGGTCAGTCTGCGAGATCACTCTTCCTCTTGCGTCGTAGGCGGTGGCAACGCTGGTGCCGTCCGGCATGGTCACAGAGGTGCGGTTGCCGTTCAGGTCGTAGCCGTAGGTGTAGGTATTGCCCTTTGCGTCGGTCATGGTTTCAAGCATGCCGTTCGTCGCTCCATAGCCGAACTCTGTCCGGTTGCCAAGAGCGTCAATGATTGCCGTGTTTCTGTCAAGGACATCGTACTCATAGCGGGTCACGCCGCCGTTTGCTCCTGTTACAGAAACAAGACGGTATTTCGCGTCATAGGTATAGCTTACCTGAGAGCCGTTGGGATAGATCTTGCTGATGAGATTTCCCACTGCGTCGTAGGTCATTTCAACGCTTCTGCCCAGACGGTCGGTAGCCTTTGTATTCCTGCCCTCTGCATCGTATTCAAAGGTTTCGGTGGTGTTGTCGCAATAGGTGATCTTTACGAGATTTCCAAACAAGTCGTACTCGTAGCTGGTTCTTCTGCCTTTGGCATCCACTGCGGCGGTCATGTTTCCGACAGAATCGTACTCCACGCTGGTAACAGAGCCGTCCGCATAGATTATCTGTATCACATTGCCGTAAACATCGTAAGAATACTGCTCGGTGAGTGATTCAACACCGCTTTCTGTCCTGCGGGTAATGGTCTTGGAGGAGCAGTTGCCCTCGCTGTCATAGGTAAAGGACGCAGTTTCCCCGTTACCATTGACCGATGATATCACATTCCCGTCAGCGTCATAGTACATCTTCATATAGCTGCCTACGCTGTCCGAAATGCTGGTCACTCTGCCATTCTTGTCGTAATCATACTCAGTCTTGCCGCCCATTCCGTCCTCGGTGGAGGTAAGGTTGCCGAACTCGTCATAATTAACGATGAACTGAGTTACTCCCATTGATGAAATAGAGAGGAGTTGTCCCTTTTCGCTGTATGTATTAGTTACAATGTTTCCGAGAGCGTCCATTACAGAAATCAGATTGCCCTGTGAATCATAATTATAGGTCGTTGTATTGCCGAGTGCATCGGTTCTGGTCTTGAGATTTCCTCGTTCATCATAAGTAGAAAGGGTAGTATTACCCAGCGCGTCTGTTTCAGAAATGACATTTCCCCTGTTGTCATAAATATACAGGGTGGAATTTCCCAGACGGTCGGTTACAACGTCACGTCTGCCGTCAATGTCGTGAGAAAATTCGAGACGATTTCCGTTTGCGTCAACGGTCGCTATAAGTCTTCCGTTTTCGTCATACTCGTTGCGGGCGATCTTTACACCACGCGAGTCAATAATATCCGCCAGATAATGATTCCTGTCGTACTTGAATGCCGTATTCTTTCCTGCTTCGTCGGTAACGACAGAAAGATTTCCATTCACGTCATAGCTGTACTCAATAGTTTTGCCGGAAGATCCGGTTATTCTCGTAATGTGGTTATCCGAGTCACGCTCAAACGTAATGGATTTGCCGTCGGAATGAGTTACGCCGTTCTCGGTGAAGGTGATTACATTGCCGTTAGTATCTGTAATCTTCTCAACACCGTTTGCAGCGCTGAGTATGTATACTGTTCCGTCAGCTCTTGTGAGCTTGTACTGGCTCGGAGCATATGGAGTGATAGTGCTGCTGTAGCACAGGGTTCCACCGTTGTAAATCAAATCGGTGGTAGTTCCTATAGCTTCTAATGTGGATTTGGTATTTCCCTGCGCCTCATAGCTTACGGAAATTCCGTAGTTTATAGGATAGAGATTCTGCTGGTCGGGGGAAAGCTTCATCTTGAACTTGTCAACCTGACCATTGCCATAATCCACGGATATTTCATGGACCCTGTCCTCAGAGAAGAAATACTTAGAACCAAACATCGAAGAAGTGTTTTTCTGCGACCAGTACTTCCCTGGGGCGCAGCTTTCGTTCAGCTTTATGCTGGAAAGACTTAAATCCCAGCCATAGCCGAAATCTCCGCTTGTCTGCTTTCTTCTGCTGTCATAGCTTCTTATTACTGTGAGAGGGTATCCCGTTACCGGAATATCCATATCCTGAAAAGCAATGGAGTAATTGCCTATCTTCATCTGCCCTTCTACAGACACGACTATCTCCTGCTCAACGCTGTAGCAGGAACTGTATGCTGTAAGGCGAATGATGTAATAGCCATTTTCAAGCAGCGTAGGATCGAAATTACCCAATACACCGTTATTCACAGGATCACTGCTGTATGCGAATTCAGTGTATTCTGCGGAATCTACCGGACAGTATTCCAACGAATAGAAAACAAGACCATCGCCGGATACTGTTCCTATAATATCCGTCGGCTCTGTAATTACGCTGCCGTCAGCAGGAGAAGTGATGGCGATATCGCAGACAGAAGTGTCCTCGGTATTGATCACCATAATTTTATAGCTTTCGCAGATCTCATTTCCAAGAACGTCCACTGCCTTTGCAGAAATAACATATCTGCCTATCTCGCTCGGCGTAAAGGACGCATTTCCTGCTGCGTCAAGATTGATCTCCTCATCGTTTAATGTAACTGTAAGAGCTGCAATTCCGTCAGGATCATATGCGGTAACATTAACATCAATAGTATCTCCCAGACGTGCAGTATCCCAGCCGTCATTTGCGTAAATCGTCACAACCGGTCTGCTATCCTCGTATGCAGAAAGCTCGGAAACCAGAACGTCAATTTCTTTCTGAACATAGTTTCCTGCGGCGTCCTCTGCCCTGATGAGTATTGTATACGACCCGGTCTGTTCAGGGGTAAACTCAAACTGTCCATTGGCGATTTCAACTGCTTCGCCATTAATATATGCAGTGACGGTAACGCTGCCGCTGTCGTCCTCTGCGATAATAGTAACAACAGCCGTTTCTCCCAGCGACATCTGGTTAGTAAGTCCAGTTATGCTGAGTGTGGGTATTGTGTCGTCCACCGCTGCGGTGACAGTGATAGTACCTCTTGCGGTACGACTGTTTCCAGCTGCATCATACACAGAAATAACCACATCATAGCTGCCGGCAGTTTCAGGGGTAAATACTGCTGCGCCGTTGGAATACTCTATTTCCTCGCCGTTTACGGTTACCTTTGCAAATACGTTTCCGCTGTCGTCGAAGGTCGTGAATTCAAGCCTTACCTCCTCACCAACTACTGCCTGTGCCGGGAAAGAGATGATCTCCAGTTCGGGCGCAGTTATGTCCTCGGTTCCCGGTTCAACGACATGAACTGTCTTAGTGAAGTTCCTTTCGTTTCCAGAGTTATCTGAAGCAATAATTACTATGGTATAATCTCCGGCAGTTTCGGGTGTGAATACTGCTGTTCCGTTTGAAATATCTATTTCTGCACCGTTAATAGACGCAGTAAGATATACAGTACCGCTATCGTCTGTCGCCGATGCAGTGATTTCAATCTGCTGTCCCAGTATAATAGCGTCCGGTATACTGTTGACTTCAAGTCTTGGTGCGGTAACATCAGCCTCCGTGACCGTGATAATTCTATTACAGATAGACTTATTCCCTGCCGCATCAGACAAAGTAATAACGAATGTATATTTACCTGCTTCTGTTGGAATAAATCTGAGCTGATTATTTACAATCTCAACGGGTTCTCCGTTCACTTTTGCTTCAATGAACACCTCACCACTGTCGTCCTGTGCTTCTATATCAGCGATTATTTCTTCTCCAACAACTGCGCTTATCTTATTAAATGTTATATTTCCTGTTGGGTTGGTTGTATCTGTTGGTATATCCCCTTTTTCATATACAACAAAAGGATAATCGAATAAAGTAATATTTCCGGCGGGATCTGATGCTATAAAGCTAACTACATATGAACCAGAACTTTTTGGAGTGAATTGATATACTCCATTGTTACCATATAGTTCCTCACCATTAACCAAAACAGTCAAATCAGCGCTACCGCTGTCATCACTTGCCGTTACATTGAATTTAATGGTATCGTTAACGCGTGGTATACTACTCGGAAACGATGCTGTAATATGAATATTCGGTGGTGTTGTATCCTGTGTTTTTCTTTCCAAAACCTCAAATACTGCGGACGCTGACTGGCTGTTTCCAAATGCGTCAACGGCGGTTACTACTACTTCATAGCTGCCCACTGTTTCGGGAATGTAGGTTATCATTCCGTCAATCACAGGCACTGTTTCACCGTTTATTGTCGCTGTAACCTCTGAAATACCGCTTTCATCTGTTGCTGTTATGGCAATAGTGACAGAATCACCAGTGTAAATTTCCGCAGGGGAAATACCGACGATTGAAACCTCTGGGGCAGTAATGTCCAGTTCAGTATCGACCGTTATCTGATAGGTCACAGTCGACCAGTTTCCGGCTTCGTCATATGCAGTTACCTTAACAAAATGCACACCCTCTGAAAGCTCCGGAGTAGCATATACATTATCGCTGCCGTTAAGGATTTCATCATTGAATTTAACAACAACTTCAGATACGGCGATATTGTCCTGCGCCGTAACTGTTATAGACGCAGATTCACTGATATAATATATATCCTTGTCGAATGAAACAGATATCGTCGGAGATTCCCGGTCATATTCCACAACCGAAACCGTAATGCTCCGTGTAACAGAGTTTCCCGAATTATCTTTCGCTACTGCCTTTACTACATACTCTCCAACAGAATCTGGCACGAAAATTGCCGTATTATCTGTAAGCTCCACTGCAGTATCGTTTAAAAACAGCTCTACGGACGCAATTCCGCCCTTATCCAATGCAGACACATTTATGGTGACAGCTTCTCCAGGTTCTACGATCGACTTATCCACAGTCAGCGTCAGTTCAGGGCATGTCATGTCAGCTATATCAAATGTATATGTAGAATATCCGCAATTCCCTGCCGCATCAAAAGCCTTTGCAGTAATTTCATATATCCCCGCTTCAAGAACGTCAACAGTGAAATTATAATTAGCGTCAAATGCTGCTTCTTCCCCGTTTATGTACAGTTCTACCCTGTCAACCCCAATATCGTCGTTTGCAGTTATTACAGCATTAAGAGAATCTCCCTCCACATAGAGTTCCTTATCGAAAGCAATATTTACAGTCGGGGCAGTAATATCTGGTTCAACAACCGTAATGACAGCTTTGGCTGTAAGGATACCTCCAGCATATGTAACTGCTTCAGCGCAGAATTCGTACACGCCCGGTTCTTGTGTATTAAGCGGATAAATCCCGTCCTCAGTTTCTGCGATATTCTGTCCGTTGATCGTATAGGTAATAGATTTGATCTTCTGAGATACTGACTTAGTTACTGTATAATAAGCGGTTTCATCTGCGCACACAGTGTCGGCTGATGCAGATACTAAAATTTCAGGTACCGAGCTGTCAACAATTATGTCAAATTCTTTGATGTCACAGTTACCTGCCCAGTCAAACGCACGAACTGCCACATGATATGTTCCGTTGCTGTTGGGCATGGTAAGGCTGAAACTGCCATCATCAGCTACATTAACCGCAGTATTTCCTTTGAATATTACTGAATACCATGAGATCTCCGTATCGTTCAGCAGCTCAATCTTGGAATTTATAACCTGCTTTTTGTCAGCATATTGAGGAAGATCTACATAAATCTCTGGTGCTTTCTTCTCAATTACATCGGGATCTATGTCCTCATATTCATCAAGCGCTTCCACTTTTATAGAACATGTAGTTTCAAATGTATTCTCTCCGTCACTTACTGTACAGGAAATGGTATATTCTCCTGTTTCAGAGAATACTGCACTTGTGAACAGACCGGTTTCATTCGAGAAAACTATGGAATCACTGTCGCACGACCATACCGACACAATATCACTGGAAAGACAGTCATCTGTTATTTCCGCACGGATACTTACGGGCATGTGAACCTTAGCCGCAGATTTCGCATGGATTTTTGCAACAGGACGTTCATTGACGTAGTCCTGTTTTTCAGCATCAGCGGATACTGCGGTTATATCGTAAAGCTCCGGAGTTCTTCCATCAGATGAAGCAGTCATATCAACACCAAGCTTTAAAAACCTGCCGCAAAGTCCGGATATATTCTCATAATTCACAACAGCAACAGGCTCTCCGAAATCAATACCGTCCTCACTGGCAGACGCATTGACAACAATTTTGCTGTCGCCGACTCTAAGACCATTCCAATAAATATTTGACCATTCAACCGCCGCCTGTTCGCTGTCAAAAATCACAGACCAGCTTCCCTTATAAGCATAACTGCTTATAGGCAGAGTAACATCATCAAGGTAGATAACATGTGGCTTACCACTGCGGTCGTAATATACGCACGAAGTATTCTCGGCTAGTTCCGCAAAACCCTCTGCATCGGTCGCACTTATCGGTATAGTGATGGATTTGGCTTCATCAATAGATATTCTGTCAAAATGCCACTCAAGAGTTATGCTGCCATCAGCATTCTCTGTAACTGCCGCAGGCACGGGAGATATTGAAGATAAATCAATGAAATTCCTGTTTGTAATTGTAGTTTTAAATGTCGTATTTCTTCCAGCAACATTGAAAACCTCGGAAGCAAAATAAGACATTATTTTGCCGATCTCATCAGAGGTGGGGGCATTCTTATAGATGCCATTGCTGTTAATAGCGATATTTTGCATCTGAAGAGTGCCTGTGCCTATCATCAGAGCAAAAATACGAATATCGCTTCCAGCTGCTTTCTTCGCCGCTGCTGACGAATTAGTTGAATCCTCGCCATCAGATAAAAGAATAATATACTTTTGTCTGTCTGATGAGACAAATTGCTTTATTGCATAGTTAAGACCATTTGCAATATCTGTGCCATTATTATAATTTATCTTATCAATTGCATTATTGATCTCTATTTTATCGCTTGAAAACTTTATAACATCGTGTATGTACCATGAAAAGCCTACAACTGCACATCTGTCATTTGCTTTCATTTGACTGACAATTTCTTTTGCAGCACTCTTGGCATATGCCAACCTGTTATAGTCCTGCATGCTCCATGATTCATCAATCAGGATAAGTAAGTCAACCGTATTATCACTAACATCTGCCTCACCAAATCCACTCAGGTCATAACTGATCACAGCAGAGGCATCCTTATCAGATAAAGCAGATTTATCTGATGTATAAGTAATTTTTATACCTTTGCCACTCTCTGTATCTCCGTAAATCTTCTCAACAGGCACAGATGTACCATATTCTTCAGCTAAAATAAGCTGATCAGGCACAGCAAGGCTGACTCCGTCAAGCGTTCCCTCGGCGAAATCGTTATCTGTGGTATAGGTTTTTACAATTCCTTTGACTTTGGGCTTAACCATATCAAAATTTGCCCCGGTAATATTGAAAATACTGCCGTTAAAATTAATGGTATCTGCACAAATAAACCCTGTAATAGTGGTATCATAAGTATTAAAAGTCACCGATCCATTTGGAGCATACATTGCTCCATTAATGTCTATCTGAGAGCCGTTGACTGTTATACTTCCGTTTCTTGAATACAGAAAAACTCTTCCTGCGCTTACAAAACTCTCAACATTATATGTAATATTGCCATCGGCAATAATGTAGCAATCCCCCTCAAAGGTAGTACCACTGATCACTACATCACCGCCGACTTTTATAGAACTGTTTATGACATTCCTATCCTGAACATATGCAGGACTCTGCTCAAAATACTCGTATGGTTCAGCTTTATCATGGATAACCTTATCATAATCCGGCATTTTGATTGCGTCAATATACTCGTTTCTTTCGTCAATTTCTGTTATCCAACCGTTTGTTATTATTGCTCCAGCTGAATCAATCCTTCCAGTTACATATAGCTCAGACCCACCATAATTAAATCCATTGCCTGCGTATATGTTTCCATCAAATCGACTTTTCCAACCATATAGATTGATTCCCTGTGTTTGGCTTCCGGAAAAAACAGCGTATTCTAGTTCACTCTCTATTGGTTCTTCGGCAGGAATAAAATCCCATTCGCAAACAAAACAATAAAAATCTGTATGAAAAAAATATTCCTCTCCAGGGTAAATTCCGTCAACATACATATCGTTCCATTTGTATTTCTGGCTACCAGATACGCCCGGATTGGAGTTTTTATACGTCATCAAATAATCTTCATACTCCTGACCATTTTGGTTTCTGTCAGGCATATATCTGTCCCAATTTGAATAGCTAAACTCCTCGTCAGTTACCCATTTCCACTTATACTTTGTCGCATCGTAATAGCCTCCAAGCCAGCAAAGAGACTTACTGCTCTGCGAAAAAAGAGAATCAATAAAAAAATTGTTTTCCTCATCGCTTGTGATTGTGAGTAAATGTCCGCCAAGTTCTTCACAATATTCCTTTGCGTCTGTCCATGTCATGGAATCATCAATTACAGCATACAGATGCCCGTTGAATTCCTGCTTTATTAATTCGGAATTATTATCCAAAGACTGACTTTCGATTTCTTCTACAGCAACATCAGAGGATTCAGCATAACCAATCTGCCATGTCTGCGGGAACATGGATGAAATGATTGAAAGAGATAGCAAAACCGAAATAAAACGCTTAGATTTAGTGTTTTTAAATTTCATTATAATTCCTCCCTTTTTACGAATTATATATTTTGATATTATGATAAGCGATGAAAGTTATTTTTTCAATAGCATCATCATAAAATGTCATAATTTTGCGTAACATGTAAAGCAAGTGAATTTTAAAAGTAATGCATCAATTAAAAAAATTATATAGATAATTTTTTACTGTTTCATTCACAATACTTATTTCTCTTGGTTGCTCTATTACTCTTAGATTTATAAAAATCAGGTGCCGCATGATGCGGCACCTGATATGAATTAAGACATAGTGCCTTTCTCTGCAGCACTCACATATCATTAGGCTTACCGAGTTCACCGTCAAGCCACTCGTGTGCTTCTCTGAGATAGTCCTCATCGGACTTTACCTGCTCCTTGGTGATTCTTGTGGACTGCCTAAGGGCGCTGGCAAGTATTTCTTCTGGCGTTGCCGTGTCTATATAGTTCTCAGCCAACACAGCCACAGTACATTGCAATGCAGCAGCTGAAGTACGGGCAGCCTGAGCCTGCAATTTTATCAGTCTGTCCATGTAACGCTTCATAACTACCGGAATCACAATCTCAATTTCCTCGCGAATATACTTGCGGATTTCATTCTGATTCTGCTCGTAACTTGTTACCGACAAACCCTTATCAATAAACTGTCGAATTGCCTCAGAGCCTGAGATGTGATTCTTCACTGCGTACATTGTCAGTGCTTCGGAAAGATTTTCACCCAGCACTACCGAACGATGTGGATTTCTTTTCTTCATTATGTTACCTCGCTTTTCTTAAAACTGGAAGTTTATGTGCATCACCTAAACAGGTGATATCATTCGAATGTATCACTTTGCGCAACGCCTTTGGCGGTGCGGTGTATCGTAGATGGGTTCACCCATCTATTCCTGCCGTAAAAACATAATCTGAATATCTCCGGCTTTTATGCCATCTTTTGGAGCATATTAGATGCCGAAAAAAACATTTTATTTTTTAGGGGAATACCACCCACGCTCTGGCTTAATGTTCCAAATGTACCTAACGCACCATATAATTTGTTTCATTTGGCGCATTTGGAACGCTGAAATATCCGTCTATTTTCACAGCAGTAAAATAGTCGTGTTCCATATGAACCAAATGCTCCAAAATAATATTGGTGCATTTGGTTCATTGCCGCGTTGTAAATACCTTTGGATTGACCTCATAAGACTTAGATGGTTTTCTTCCCGACCCTCTATATTCTGTTGGAATTTCACGCAGCCAGCCAAGTTCGGACAGCTTTTCTATTGGATGAATAAGTTCCTCATTGCGGCTGAATTTCCTACAGATATGCAACAGCTCCCGCCCACTTACTCTGGACTGTCGGTATTCTCGCAGCTTATTCAATACATATTCCGCTTCGGATACCGAACTGTCACTTCCGCTGCTGTAAGCCCTGACTGCACACATCTTAAAGTAATTTGCAATCTCTATTGCAGCTCTTATGGCGGCAGTGCCTATTTTCCGTGCTTTTGGGTCAACACCCGCGTCTAAATAAATCATGCAATGAATAAGAGCACTTAGTCGTAATATAAGACCATGAAATTTCCCACCCCAGTCAAGGCATTCCGGAAAATCAATTTTTAGATGCGGTTCTATTATTGTATCATAAAATCCAGCATAAAACCGTATTGCTTCATCGTCCAGATACAAAATAGTTTCTCCACTGCAATTCAACTTGTGCTTTAAAGCCATGTCAACAAATGCAGAATACCTTGTCACAACTTCAGGATTAACGGGAGGTGTGACATATTTTCGCTCTCCTACACGGCTCTTAGGGAAAACATACAGCATACGCGCAGTCATACCACTATTCCGGAATGCGTTATCGCCCATAAGGTCACTCAAAATATACGGCTGACTGAACAAGCAAAGCGATAGATACGGTCTTTCAAGGGAAATTGAACAGCCGCTGCACCTGTCTTTCCGATAGCTCTCACCGCCCCAGCACTTCAAAAGCAAATCAAGATTCGGCACACCATTTGAATACCTGCCGGTATAATTCTTCAACATTCCAGCTTCATCGGACAACATGAGCAGGCTTTTGTTCACATCAAGCAGCTCTGCCAACGCCTCAGGAGTTGCATCGTCAATCGTTATCCGGACTGGCTTTTTCTTTTTCAGCAATTCTATTTCTTCACGGAGACCTGCAAGTTCTTCCGGATCGGATCTGCTTTTTCTTTTCTGCTCTAATTCAGCTTCCAAAAGCCGGCATTTTTCATCTGCTGCAAATAATTCATGCTGATTTTTATCATTTATTACTTTACAGAAGCTATCAAAAGGTTCCCTTATATATCGCATTACAGGTGATTTTCTCTCTGCCGGCTCAGCTATAATCAGAACATATAAATTAAGAGGTTCCTGATGTCCAGGCTTTCCCTCGACTTTGTAAACTCCCGAAAAACAAAATGAACAAGCCGCTAATAATGCCGCCGAAGCCATAGCAGGATCCGTTGATGTGGAAGTCGAAATTCCTTCTGCCATAGCCCGTGCGAACTCCGGAAGGCACCTAACCGGAAATGGTGGAATTGCTATTCTCTCTGAGTTTGGCTGAACAGGGTTATCCCATCTGGATTTTTCATTCATACAGCATCACCATTTATTTCATGCCTTTACTCTCTATATAAAGCTTGGTAAGTGACTGTACAAGCCTGTCCATAGCTGGGCTGTTAAGCAGTTCCTCAACACTTCCTGTTATTATTCTGGGTGGCGGTAAACTGACATTATTTTCAGAGAGCATCTCATTATATATCTTTTTCCCGTCCTCAATTGCTGATTGCGTTTTAATCACCACTAAAAAACATCTCCTTATTTCATTTACAGTTCAGTTGCTTTTAAGCAACCAAGACAATGATACATTATTCTTTTATATTTGTCAATATATTTTTTCACTCAATTTGAGTTTTCATAAATTTTTCACATAACATTACACTTGACAAATATTTATTTTGTTGCTATAATGTAATCACATAATGAAAGGAAAGATTAGAATGGCAGTTTTTAAAGAACGATTTGCAGAAGCAATGAAGATGAAAAATATCCGTCAAACGCAGGTTTCAACAGATACCGGGATACCCAAAAGTACACTGAGCAGATATCTGAAAGGAAGTTATGAACCTAAAACAGATAATTTGCATACTCTGGCAGCGTATTTCGGTGTGACCGAAGCATGGCTCACCGGGCATAATAACGACCCGACAAATCCAAGATACGAACTGGTTCCTGAGGAAGAAAAAAGGGAGAAAACTCTTCCGTTCTCCAGCCTTTTCGACCTGCTCCTCGCTAAAACTGATATCTACAAGCGTATACCACCGGCTGTCGCTGCAAAAATACCAGCAGAGTATATCGAATGCTATCCAGACAGCATACAGGACGCATTTGCCAAATGGTATATCAGTGGAATGAGAACAGACGGAGCAATATTTCTGATTTTCAGTGAGAAGCACAACATCTTAAACATGCTGAAAATCTTCGCACATTTTCTCAATAAACCTATTGAAGAAATAGTAACCTCTTCTGGAGTTAAATCAGACTTTATAGAACGTGTCAATTCGCGGGAGGAAGATGACATAAAACTTTATGAGCTATCTTTTATTTCCGGATATCTTGGCATACGCATGAATTGTCTGATCAGTCCGGTAATAAATCAATTCTTTATACAAGGATTTCATCGTCATGTCAGTCAGGAAACTTCACTGCATAAGAGATTTTTAGAATTGGTCGAATTACAGAAGCATTCAAATTTTATTATAAGTTATGAAGAAATGCTCAAAATTGCAGCTGAACTCAGCATTTCGCTAAGTGAAATAATTGATTTCGATTACTTTCTTTTGACCAACACTAAATATCCGCCTGCCGCAGATGAACAGACACTTTTGAAAAACTATCGCTTGCTGAACCAAGATGGTAAGAGTAAATCACAAGATTACGTTCAGGATCTGACAGACAACAAAAAGTATTTAAGAGGTGACTGATATGAATAAAAGAGCAGCGATTTATGCCAGATATTCCTGTGACAAGCAGTCAGAACAGTCCATTGAAGGTCAGATTCACGTTATAAAAGAATTTGCAGCCAAAAATGGGTATACAATAGTCAACAGCTATATTGACCGTGCAAAATCAGCGAAAACTGCAAATCGACCGCAGTTCCTTCAGATGATTTCTGACAGTACAAAAGGACTTTTCGATTTTGTGCTTGTTTACAAACTCGACAGATTCAGCCGTAATCGCTATGACAGCGCATTCTATAAACACAAGCTGAAACAGAACGGCGTACAGGTTATATCCGCGACCGAATGCCTTTCGGATAATCCGGAAAGCATTATAACCGAAGCAATGCTTGAAGCTATGGCGGAGTTCTACTCTGCGGAGCTTGGTCAGAAAACAAAGCGCGGAATGAGAGAATCCGCACTGAAATGTATGTCCACAGGCTCAAAACCTCCGCTTGGCTACAAATGGGGAGCAGATAAGCACCTTGAAATCGATGAAGCCACAGCAGACATACCGCGCATTGCATTTTCCATGTACGCAGACGGTAAAGGAAAGCAGACTATTGCGGATGAGCTCAACCGCCGCGGTTTTCGAACCAGAACAGGCAGAGAGTTCAAGGTAAATTCGCTTGACAATATGCTGACTAACCCGAAATATATAGGTACATTTACCTACGGAACGGATATTTCCATTGAAAACGGCTGTCCCGCACTTATAAGCCATGACATTTACGACAAAGTCCAGGAACTCCTCAAGCACACAAAAAAAGCCCCGGCAAGAGCCAAGGCAAAAGTTGAATATTATCTCGCAGGGCGGCTTAAATGCGGTATCTGCGGGGAAAGTATGATTGCAGTGGGCGGTACCTCGCAAAATGGAACGCAGCACCACTATTATCGCTGCAAGTGCCGTGGAAAAGGGTGCGACAAAAAGCCGGAAAGGAAAGATTTCCTTGAATGGTACATAACTGAACAGGTTCTTGCGCTGCTGAACATGGAAGAACACAAGGAGCGCCTAGCTGAAAAAATCATTGCCGCCTACAAATCCGGCATGGAAACCAACAAAACAGAAGAATACAAACGCCAGATCCAGATTACAGAAACCAAGCTTAACAATGTCCTCGACCTGCTCATAGAAAAAAAGTCGGATTCGCTAATGAAAAAACTTGACGAGTTAGAGCTTCGCAAATCTGAATTAGAGGAGCAGCTGCGTTCAGCAGAACTTGCGCAGTCACACATACCGACAAAACGTGAGATCATAGAATGGTTCGATAGGCTCTCAAATGTGGACGGCTGTGAAAATTCTCTTCAGCGCCAAGTTATCCACACATTTGTGAAAGAGGTATTCCTATGGGACGACCATGCAGTTATTGTCCTCACTCTGAACAATACGCAGGAAACCGTCACATTTGAAGAAATACGGGAGTTCGAGCAGCTTTCAGATGAAACGCAGGAACCGCTCCCAGACGAATCTGAAAGCGGTTCTTGTAATATTAGATTTGGCTCCCCCGACTGGACTTGAACCAGTGACAC
>UMBD01011455.1_pt1 | contig 26995 bp, 30 predicted proteins | sample 1963891 | NCBI WGS metagenome assembly UMBD01 (sample SAMEA4835934, study PRJEB28245) | human gut metagenome | biome: gut microbiome; material: fecal sample | place: Denmark | collected 2008 | reverse complement strand
AAGACTTTACAATGCGTTGATGAGCGCGTTGCATAGCAAAAGCATCTTCATCATAAAATGGGCTTTCATGCTGATTTACCATAATGCCATCTTCTTTTAATGCTTTATAGCAATTTCCATAAAATTCCTTAGTGAATAAACCTTCCCCAGGGCCAAATGGGTCTGTAGAATCAACGATGATTAAATCATATTCATTATTACAATGGCGAATGAATTTCAGACCATCTTCAAAATAACAATGCAAACGTTCATCATCAAAACTGCAAGCTGTCTGTGGTAAATATTTACGGGAAATATCCACAACACGCTCATCAATTTCTACTAAATCCACTGACTCTACATTTTTATAACGCAATAATTCACGAGCTGTACCACCATCGCCACCGCCAATGATAAGTACTCTCTTTGGATTAGGATGTACTGCCATAGGTACATGCACTATCATTTCATGATAAATGAATTCATCTTTTTCAGTTAGCATTACATAGCCATCTAATACCATCATGCGACCAAATTCTTTAGACTCAAAAATATCTATACGCTGAAACTCAGTCTGTTCAGAATGAAGTTGTTTATCAATCTGAATAGAAAACTTTACATACGGTGTATGTAATTCACTGAACCATAAATCCATTTATCTATCACTCCTTAATTACATTTAAACGTTTTATTTCCATATCTTCAGGACCTGTCATGGAACAGCCTTTATCTTTAGCATAGTGAATATATTCCAAAATCTCTGGTGTAATTAATTCCCCTGGTGCCAAAATCGGTATCCCAGGAGGATAACACATTACAAATTCACTGCATACTTTACCACAGCTTTCATCTAATGGTAAAGATACTTTTTCACTATAAAAGGCATCTTGTGGTCCACACATTACTTTAGGGCTGATATATTCAGCTTCTAACATGCCCTTATGGTCTTTTTTATAATTCCTGCGAATTTCTGCTAACGCACTTACTAAGCGTTCAATATCTTTTGCTCTATCGCCAACAGATACATAAGCAAGTAGATTGCCAATATCGCCAAATTCTGCTTGAATATCGTATTCATCACGCAATAAATCATATACTTCAATACCAGCAAGACCTACAGGTAATGTATAAATGGCTAATTTAGTAGTATCAAAATCAAAAACACTATCGCCATTTATCTTTTCATCAGCATAAGCATAATAATCACCGATATTATTGATTTCTTGTCGTGCATAATCTACTAAATCTATAACAAAATCAAAGATTTCGCTGCCATGTACGGCTAAATTAGAACGAGAAATATCAAGGCTAGACATCAATAAATATGAACCACTTGTAGTTTGTGTTAAATTTATAATCTGATGAACATAACCTGCTTTTACATTTTTACCAGTGAGCAAAAATGAACTTTGTGTAAGTGAGCCACCTGATTTATGCATACTTACTGCTGCCATATCAGCTCCCGCATGAATAGCTGCTATAGGTAATCGTTTATTAAAATAAAAATGTGTTCCATGTGCTTCATCAGCCAAAACTAACATATTATGTTCATGGGCTACTTTTATAATTTCTTTTAAATTAGAACAAATACCATAATATGTTGGATTATTTACTAAAACTGCTTTAGCATCTGGATTTTCTCTTATAGCTTTTTTTACTTCCTCAACTGACATACCGAGCGATATACCAAGTTGTTTATCCATCTGCGGATTAATATATATTGGAATAGCTCCACACAAAATCATCGCATTTATAGCACTGCGGTGGACATTTCGCGGTAAAATAATCTTATCGCCACGCTTACAAGCTGTTAAAATCATCGTTTGTACAGCTGACGTAGTTCCACCTACCATAAAAAAGGCATGCTCTGCTCCAAAAGCATCTGCTGCTAATTCCTCAGCTTCTTTGATTACAGAAACTGGGTGACATAAATTGTCTAATGGTTTCATTGAATTTACATCTACAGATAAACATTTTTCGCCTAAAAAATTTAATAAAGCTTTATTTCCTCTACCTCTTTTATGTCCTGGCACATCAAAAGGTACTACACGCATTTTTTTAAATCTTTCTAAAGCTTCCAAAACAGGCATTTTCTTTTGTGCTTGTCTATCCAATAATTTCACCAACCTTCTTTAATCAATCATTTAAGAATCAAAAAACATTTGTACCACTAAAAATTTCTAACATCTCACGACGCAAACGATTGCTTATTTCCAATCTTGTTTTTGGTGGTATTTCATAAATATCAGTATTAAATAAGTAATTACTTAATTCTGGTTCTTTAATCAACATTCTTGTGTGAAATAAATTAGCCTGATACACATTTATATCCATTGCATCATAATTCAATAAAGTATCTGGCATAATATAATCTTGAATAGATGTTATTTTATGATCCATAAATAACTTTCTACCACTGACATCACGAGTAAAACCTCGTACACGATAATCCATCGTTATGATATCAGAATCAAAATTTCCAATTAAATAATCAAGTGTACTAAGCGGAGTAATCTCTCCACAAGTAGAAACATCTATATCTACTCTAAATGTAGCAATACTTGTTTCTGGATGATATTCTGGATACGTATGCACAGTGATATGACTTTTATCCAAATGACCTAAAACAGTTTTACTACTCACGCAATCTTCCACTTCATCATTTTTTGCCAAACGCATATTTTCATCTGCCAAGAGAATAGTTACACTGGCTCCTTGCGGATCATAATCTTGACTAGAAACATTAAGCACTCTAGCTCCTATCATTTCTGCTACATTTGTTAAAATCTTTGTCAAACGCTCTGAATTATATTGTTCATCTATATATTTTATATAATCACGCTGTTCCCTTGGTGTTTTGGCATAGCAAACATCGTAAATATTAAAGCTTAAAGACTTTGTCAAATTATTAAATCCATATAGTTTTAATTTTTCGGACACCTAATATCTATCCCTCTTCTAATATATATTTAGGTTAATAAAGGCAAACCTATAAACCTTTTTATTCAGTTAAATCCTTGCTCGAATGTTTTTCCGGCATCTTTATAGTAAAACCTCGTCCAGCAACTTCTGATGTATCTGTAATAATCATAAAAGCTGTCGGGTCTATAGCATTCACTATGAGTTTTACCTTGCTTACCTGTGTCAAATTCACCACTGCAAAAATTACCTTTTGATTTTTATGACTATATGCGCCTTCCCCATTTAAAAATGTAACGCCACGTCCAATATGTTGAATAATAGTCCAGCCAATAATTTCTGAAAATGGTGATATAATTATTATCAATTTTTTACGATTGAAACCAGCTACTACTTTATTAGTGATTTCACCGACAATATACATATTAATTAAAGTATATAAACCAATAGAAACATTGAACAATACTATACCTACTAAAATAATAATCAAGTTAAAACCAAATACTACTGTTCCTAAATCAAGGGAGTAATATTTTTTGATAACAGCACCCAATACATCAAAGCCACCACCATTAGAGTTGGCTCTAAATACAATACCACAACCTATACCTACAAGTACACCACCAAAAACAGAATTAAGTATAGGGTCTTCTACCAGATGATAGTTTCCAATAAAACTTGTAGCATCAATGGCTACAGATAACATTACTGTTCCAATAATCGTATCAATCGCATATAATTTACCAAAAACTCTATATGCTAAATATACAATTGGGATATTATATACTATTAATTGTAAACCAATCGGTAAATCAATTATATAGTAAACAATAACAGCAATACCGCTGAGTCCACTAGCAAGCAACTTCGCAGGAATAATAAACGTACTATAACCTAAACCTGCAATTAACGAGCCAATTAAGATTTTTAAGTAACGCCAAATATGTGTGTTTGCTAATTCTGACATATGTCTCATCTTTCTCCTCCTATAAAATTTCAAAGTTATGTAAATCTCAGCAAGATGTATTTTAACATATTTAAATTATTATTTGTACCATTTTCACATATTCTTAACAATTCCAAAATAATACTATAAATAAGACTATTTTTCTACTAAAATATTTCTTTTATCAAAATCCATTTTTTTATTATTCCGTTTACCAATCTCTCTATTATTTATTTTAACTTATCTAATTATATAAAGCTATTCTAAAAAAAATTTATTTTCATTTCTATATTGAAATTGATTATCATTTATGTTATATTATATATGAGCTTTTCCTTGACTCTCCAATTATGATATATATACAAGCAAAAAAAGGCACGAAACAACGTGTCTTTTTTTGTTATACACAAATATTTAACCAACAAAAAATTTTATGATTTAATTCATTTTAGGTATTGAAAATCATTATCATTTATGTTATATTAAATACAAGCTTTTCCTTAGCTCTCCAATATAATATATACACACAAAAAAAGACACGAGATAACGTGTCTTTTTTTGTATTTATTTTACTTTATCACTAAGATTATTTATTTAAATCTTCTACTGCTTGACCTGCACCCATAATAGCTACTAAAGAATGCTCAAAAGTCAATGCACCTTGAAGATATACATTATATGGTTCACGAATAGGACCATCTGCACTAAGTTCAATAGAAGCTCCTTGTACAAAAGTACCAGCTGCCATGATAACTTGATCTTCATAGCCTGGCATATCCCATGGTTCTGGAGCTGCATAAGAATCAACTGGAGAATATTTTTGAATACCTTGACAAAAAGCAACTAATTTTTCTTTGCTACCCATTTCAATAGCTTGAATAATATCATTTCTTTTTGTATCTGGTGCAGGTAATGTTTTAAATCCTAATAAATCAAAAAATGCAGCAGCAAAAATCGCAGATTTTACAGCTTGAGCGACAACATGTGGTGCTAAGAATAATCCTTGGAATAACAAGCGATTATTTGCAAGAGAAGCACCAAGTTCTGCTCCCATACCAGGAGAAGTCATGCGATAAGAAGCAAGTTCTACTAAATCTTTTCTACCTACAATATATCCACCTGTTGGAGCGATACCGCCACCTGGATTTTTAATTAAAGAACCAGCAATAATATCAGCGCCTACTTCAATAGGTTCTTTTGTATCTGTAAATTCACCATAGCAATTATCTACATAACAAATACAATTAGGATTGATTTCTTTGACAAATTTACAAATTTCGCCAATTTCATCAACACTTAAACTTGGGCGCATCATATAGCCACAAGAACGCTGAATAACTACCATTTTAGTTTTTGTAGTAATTTTTTCTTTAGCTACATCAAAATCAACACGACCATCTTTTAATGGCACTTCATCATATAAAATACCAAATTCTTTTAATGAACCTGGGCTATCTGTTGCATAACCAATTACTGTTTGCATAGTATCATATGGTGTCCCTGTAATATATATCAATTGATCACCAGGACGCAATATGCCAAATAAAACAGTAGCTAAAGCATGTGTACCAGATACAAATTGTGTACGCACTAAAGCCGCTTCTGCTTTGAAGACTTCTGCATATAATTCTTCAATTTTATTTCTACCAATATCATCATAAGCATATCCAGATGTTGTATTAAAATGTGCTTCAGACACTTTTACTTTTCTCATAGCATCAAGAATTTTTAAAGTATTAAATTCTGCTATTTCATCAGGACGAGCAAAATATTCTTTACATAAAGCCAAAGCTTTTTGTCTAGTTTCAATAATTTTTTCAGAAAATGCCATTTTTTTCTCCTATTATTTTTCCTTAAAATTTAATCATGATATTTGATTTATCCTAGCAATAAAAAATAAGCTGCTTAATACTAAGCAGCTTATTTTTTATAATGTCCGTTAAGACCATTAAGCACGCTGGATTTTACCAGAACGCATGCAGCTAGTGCAAACATTAACACGTTTAACTTCACCGTCAACTACAGCACGTACACGCTGAATGTTTGGTTTCCAAGTGCGTTTAGTTTTTAAATGAGAATGGCTTACATTCATTCCTGCTCTTTCACCTTTAGCGCAGATTTCGCAAACATTTGCCATTTAGCACACCTCCTTAAGGAATGGAAGATAGAAAATAATTACTAAGTCATGAACTGCCTTCTATAATAATAGAAATAATTTACATATTATAATAGTTGACTTCTTGCTTCATCAAATTCGTTACCTACTATCTCCACAAGCTTAAATTCGGGTTGTTCTTGCCCTATTGTCTTGACGACTACATATTTATTATATCTAATAAAAATCATGTCGTACTTTTAAAAAACACAGTGCTAACATTATATCACAGAAAGAATTTAAATTGCAAGCTTTTTATTTATATATATCTCTATTTATCTGCTCATTTACTTGTAAATCAATACAATTCGTGCTATTGTAGTAACATAATTAATTAATAATAAAGGCGGTTGTTTTATGGTAAAAATCTGTTTCAGCCAAATTGATGTTGAACCAGGTCATCCTGACCTAAATGTAGAGCGTATGCTTCAAGCTATTGATGAAGCTAAACAAAATAATACAGATATTATAATTTTCCCTGAAATGTGTATTCCAGGTTATCTCTTAGGTGATACTTGGGAACAAACAGCATTTTTAAAAGATTGTTTAAGCTATGGCGAAGATATTATCGCAGCTTCTCAAGATATTTGTATCATTTTTGGTAATATTGCTGTTGACTGGGATAAGAAAAATACTGATGGTCGCGTTCGTAAATACAATGCTTTATATACAGCTTATAATGGCAAATTAATCAAACCTGAAAAATCTCCATATCCATTTGTCATCAAAACTCTATTTCCAAATTATCGTGAATTTGATGATAGTCGTTATTTCTTCAGCTTACAAAGCTTAGCAACTGAACTAAAACTCAATTTAAATGATATTCTTTCTCCTGTAAAAGTCAATATCAAAGGTCAAGAATTAAATTTAGGTTGTATTTTATGTGAAGATGGTTGGAGTGATGATTATGCCTTTGCTCCAATTGATATTCTTTGTCAAAATTATAAATTAGATATGTTAATCAATATATCTGCTTCTCCTTATACTTTTGGCAAAAATAATAAACGCCATCGCGTATTTGCAAAACAAGCAAAAGATAATAACATTCCTTTAATATATGTAAATAATATTGGTATTCAAAACAATGGTAAGACTATCTATACTTTTGATGGTTCTAGCACAGTTTATGATGAAAATGGAAATATCATTGCAACTTGCCCTGCTTATAAAGCTCAAAATAATTATATAAACTTACTCGGCAATGATGAATATACTCCACTTCCAATTCCTCAAAATGATGATATTTCTAATATTTATCAAGCACTTCATTATGGTATCAAAAAATTCCTCAAAAATATTCGTATGCAAAAAATAATCATCGGTATTTCTGGTGGTATTGACTCTGCTGTTGCTTCTGCTCTTTATGCAGATATTTTAGGTGCTGAAAATATTACCTTAATTAATATGCCTAGTAAATTCAATTCTGCTACAACAAAAGGTCTTTCTAGTCAATTGGCTCATAATTTAGGTTGTAATTATGCTATTGTGCCAATTCAAGAAGTTGTTGATTTCACTGTAAATCAATTTGAAAATACTGATATCACTCATTTAGCTACTAATGATGTTCATAAAGTGCAAGTATCTTCTTTTGTCAAAGAAAATATCCAAGCTCGCGACCGTTCAGCTCGCATTTTAGCTGGTATGGCAGCTAGCATTGGTGGTGGCTTTACTTGTAATGCCAATAAAGCAGAAACTACAGTCGGTTATTCCACATTATACGGTGACCAATCTGGATTTTTAGCTGGTCTTGCTGATTTATGGAAATATCAAGTATATGAATTAGCTCATTATTTAAATGAACATGTATATAAACGTGAAGTAATTCCTCAAGGTATTATTGATATTGTACCTAGTGCCGAACTTTCTAGTGAACAAGATGTTGATGCTGGTAAGGGCGACCCTATTAAATATCCATATCACGATTATTTATTCCGCGCTTTTGTCGAAAGCTGGCAAAAAGTTACTCCAGAAGATATTCTTCTTTGGTATAGTGAAAAAACTTTAGAAGAACATATTGGTTGCAAGGCTGGTCTTGTAGATAAATACTTTGCTACAGCTAAAGACTTTATCTGCGACTTAGAACGTTGGTGGAATTTATTCACAGGTATGGCAGTAGCTAAACGCATTCAAGCACCACCTATCTTAGCTATAAGTAGACGTGCTTATGGTTTTGACCATCGTGAATCTCAAAATGGCCCATACTATACAAGAGCTTATAAACAATTAAAAGCTAAATTATTAGGTGATAATTTATGAGAATAATCACTGGTTCAGCTCGTGGGGCAAAATTAAAAGCCCCTAAAGGGCAAAATACTCGACCTACTGCTGACAGAATAAAAGAATCTTTATTTAATATATTAGGTTCTTTTATCTATGATAAAAATGTCTTAGATTTATTTTCAGGAACTGGTAATTTATCCTTAGAAGCACTTAGTCGAGGTGCCAATCATGCCATCATGGTAGATTGCTCTTTAGATAGTATTTCAACTATTAAATTTAATGCTACGCATACAAAACTTATCGATAAATCCACTATCTTAAAAGCTGATGTCTTTGCTACCATAAAAAAATTACATCTAAAACAAACAAAATTTGATATAATATTTTGTGACCCGCCATATCATCAAGATTTATGCTTAAAAATTTTGCAAATGCTCCATGAATATCCATTATTAACTGAAGATGGTATAATTATTATGGAACATGCTATTGAAGATAAACTGCCTTCAGATTTTCATCAATATACTTTATTGCGTAATCAAAAATATGGCTCTACTACACAAATAAGTATTTATGAATTAAAATCAAATAAAAGTGAGGATTAATGTATGACTATTGCTATCTGTCCTGGAAGTTTTGACCCTGTAACTAATGGGCATATTGATATTTTTGAACGAGCTTCTAAAATGTTTGATGAAGTAATTGTTGGTGTTTTCAATAATATAAATAAAAAACCTTTATTTACTGTTGAAGAACGCGTAGCTTTATTAAAACAAGCTACTGCTCATATTCCTAATGTAAAAGTTGATTGTTTTGCTGGTCTACTTGCTGACTATGCTCATCAAAAAAATGCTCATGTAATCGTTCGCGGTTTACGTGATGCCAACGATTTTCTCTATGAATTTCCACGCGCTATGCTCATCAAAAACATGGCTCCAGATATTGAAAATATCTTTTTAACTACTGATAACAAATATTATCATGTATCTTCATCTGCAATTCGAGAATTAGCTCAGTTCGGTGGAGATATCACTCATTTAGTTCCTCATTGTGTAGAACTTGCTATACATGAAAAAATTAAACGAGTACCTACATCAAAATAATTATAAATTATAGAGGTAATATCACTATGGATTTATTAGACTCCCTTCACGAATTAGAAGATCTTGTGGCTAGTTCTTCTCGTTTTCTTTTAACTAACAAATGCTTAGTAAACGAAGAAGAACTCATTCGCCTCATAAGTAATATTCGCAAAGAATGGCCTTCTGCTTTAAAAGAAGCTGAAGAAATCAATGCAAATCGAGATAAAATAATCGAAGATGCTCGCATAGAAGCCAAAAATATCATAGAACAAGCAAAAGTATATGCTCAAAAGAAAGCTTCTGAAAATGAAATCACTTTAGCTGCCGAAGCTAAGGCAAAAGAAATTTTAGAAAAAACATATAAACATTCTGAAGCTATGCGCAATGATTCTGTTCAATATGCTGAACAAGTATTTGACCATATGAGTGTTTATATCCAAAACATTTTAAATACAGTTCAAGTAGCTAAAAATGGTCTTCAACATGTTGGTCTTCCTGAAAAAGATGAAACTGAAGAAAAACAAAAGTCTACTGAACAAAAAGATTAATTATTATTTGGTATATATTATATTTAAAAGCTACTGTATGAAAAATAAAAATTTCCTATACAGCAGCTTTTTTCATGAAGAAAGGATATTAAATTGATTAAACTAGACCCTTCTATTTTACAAACTGTTACCAAACCTGCTCGCTATACTGGTGGCGAATTAAACGCTGTACACAAAAATCATGAAGATGTTGATTGTCGCTTTGCTTTATCCATGCCTGACGTTTATGAAGTAGGTATGTCCAATCTTGGTTTAAAAATTCTCTATGAAGTATTAAATGAAAGACAAGATACTGTAGCTGAACGTGTTTATGCTCCTTGGCTTGATATGGAAGACAAAATGCGTGAACATAATATACCACTTTATGCTTTAGAATCTTTCACACCAATCAAAGAATTTGATTTTGTTGGCTTCTCACTTCAATATGAAATGATTTACACTAATGTTTTAAATATGTTAAATTTAGCCAACATTCCTCTTTGGCAAAAAGACCGCACAGAAAATGACCCATTTATCGTCGGTGGTGGCCCTTGCGTATATAATGTTGAACCTGTAGCTGATTTCTTTGATTTCTTTGTCATCGGTGAAGGCGAAGAAGTTTTAAATGAAATCGTAGATACTTTCATCACTTGGAAAAAACAAGGTAAAGTAGGTGGCAGACAAGGATTTTTAAAAGAACTTGCTAAATTAGACGGCATCTATGTTCCTTCATTATATGAAGTTCATTATAATGAAGATAATACTTTCAAAGAAATTTTACCGCTTTGCCCTGAAGCTAAACCTGTAATCAATAAACGTGTAATCAAAAATTTCCGCGACTCTTTCGCTATCAAAAAACCTGTATTACCTTATATTGATATCGTTCATGACCGTGTAATGCTCGAATTATTCCGCGGTTGTACTCGTGGTTGTCGTTTCTGTCAAGCTGGTATATCTTATCGTCCTGTACGCGAACGCACTGCTGACCGCTTACGCACTATCGCTAAAGAAATGCTCGATAACACTGGTTACAATGAAATGAGTCTTACATCTTTAAGCTCTGCTGATTATACTTGCCTTGGTGAAATCGTAGATGACCTCATGGAAGATTATAAAAACGAACGTGTATCTTTCTCTTTACCATCTCTACGCATTGATAGTTTCTCCATTGACCTTGCTCACAAAATGCAACAAGTCCGTAAAAGTGGTTTGACTTTTGCTCCTGAAGCTGGTACACAAAGATTACGTGATGTAATCAATAAAGGTGTAACTGAAGAAAATCTCATGGAAGCAACAGGCGCTGCTTTCCGTCATGGCTGGAAAACAGTAAAACTTTACTTCATGATGGGTCTACCAACTGAAACTGATGAGGATATCATCGGCATTGCTGAACTCGGTGCAAAAGTTGCTAAATTATATCGCTATATCACTAAACGCCGTGATATTCGCGTTACTGTTAGCGTATCTTGTTTTGTACCAAAACCATTTACACCATTCCAATGGTTCCCACAAAATACTTTAGAAGAATTCCAACGTAAACAACAATTATTAAAATCTCATATCACTGACCGCTCTATCCAGTTTAACTATCATACTGCTACAACTAGTATCTTAGAAGGTACTATCTCTCGTGGCGATAGACGCCTCAGCAAAGTAATCTACCAAGCATGGTTAGATGGAGCAAAATTTGATGGTTGGAGCGAAGAATTTAAATATGATATTTGGATGAACGCTTTTGCCAAATGCAATATTGATCCATATTTTTATAATATGCGTGAATATAAATTTGATGAAAAACTCCCTTGGGAACATACTACTCCAGGTGTTAGCAAAAAATTCTTATTGCGTGAATATGAAAAAGCTACAAAAGGCGAATTGACAAGAGATTGCCGTCATGGCAATTGTAACGCTTGCGGAATTTGTCCTACACTTGATACTGATATGGATACTATTAAATAATTATCTATTATGTTTATGGAGGTTTTTATTAAATGATAAAATATCGCTTAGAAATCACAAAAGGCGAACCTATAAGATATATTTCCCATCTTGATTTTGCATCTTTAATGCAACGTGCAATTTGTCGCGCTCATCTTCCAGCAGCTTACTCTGAAGGTTTCAATCCTCATATGAAAATTTCCTTTGCTTCTGCTTTATCTGTAGGTGTAACAAGTGATGCTGAATATATGGATTTAGAATTAAAAAAAGATATTTGTCAACCTGAATTATTTGATAAATTATCTAAAGCATTACCACCAGGAGTGAGACTTTTAAAAGCTAGACAAATTGATATGCGTGCTAAAGCTTTGATGTCCATTGTTGATGAAGCTTCCTATTCTATCGTTTTACCTTGTCAAGATGACTTAAACACTATAACAGAAGCTATCAATAAATTTAATCAAGCTAAAGAAATTGTCGTTATTCGTGAAACACCAAAAAAACGCAAAGAAATAGAAATCAAACAATACCTTCCTAAAGCTATGCAATACAATTTAGAAGATAATACTTTAAATATTTCTTTAAATATAAAAATCACATCTACTGGTACTACTAAACCAAATGAAATTTTAGATGTATTAAAAAATGAATATAAATTAAATATTTCCGTAGAAAATGCCCTAGTTTGTCGCACAGGATTGTATCATCAGGGAAAAGCCTTAATAGATATAGACTAATTATAAAAATCTCTTAGTATATTTTGTTAATATATTAAGAGATTTTCTTTTTTCAATTTAATTTATTTCTAAACAAAAAAAGGATTTTCAAAAATTATCACGAAAATTAATAATATAAGAAATATGAAATAAAACTTTATGTCCTATCATAAGGAGGTTTTTTTTATGAGTAAAATTAATAAAATCCTAGTTCCTGTAGATGGTTCTGATAATGCTTGTAAAGCAGTTGACCAGGCAATTTCCTTAGCAGAAAAAGCTGGTGCATCTCTTGAATTCGTTTACGTTTCTAGTCATATCAATGAACATATTCCTAGTGATATCATCTTTGATCGTATCTGGGAAAAACTTCCAAAAGATATTACTGCAACAAAACATGTAGAAACAGGCTCTCGTCCAAAAGCTATTATTCGTGTAGCTCAAGAAACTAATTCTGATATCATCATCATGGGTAGCCGTGGTCTTGGTATCTTCAAAGGAGCTCTCATTGGTAGCGTAAGCCAAAAAGTTATTGAAGATTCTCCTGTTCCTGTAATGGTCGTAAAATAATTATAAATTATTTTTAGTTAGGGGATTTTTTTAATGATTCAAGCTTATAAATCACATACACCTAAAATAGCTAAGACTGCATATGTTCATCCTAGTGCAGTAATCATCGGTGATGTTACTATTGGCGAATACACTAATATTTGGCCAGGTGCTGTACTTCGTGGTGATTTGCAACCTATAGTTGTTGGTGATTATACAAATATTCAAGATAATGTAACTGTTCATGTAATGAGCAATGCACCTACTTATATTGGCAGTTATGTTACTATCGGTCATAATGCTGTTATCCATTGTAGTAAAGTCGGCGATAATACTCTAATCGGTATGGGCGCTATATTACTTGGATATGCCGAAATTGGTCATAATAGTGTAATTGGTGCAGGTTCTCTTGTTACTGAACATAAAAAATTACCAAATAATTCTATGTTATTTGGCTCACCAGTAAAAGTAATTCGTGCTTTAAGAGAAGATGAAATCGAAGCACTTCATGAATCAGCTTTACATTATAAACTTTTAGCTGATGGATACAAAGAATAAAAATAGGAGTTGTCTTTTATGAGAGAAAGAACGTTGGTATTAATCAAACCTGATGCTGTAGTAAATTATCATATTGGCGATATTATTAGTCGTTATGAAAAAGAAAAATTTGATATTGTAGCTATGCGAATGCTAGAAATGGACGACTGTATAGCCTCTAAACATTATGCTGAACATGTGGGTAAACCTTATTACCAACGTTTAGTGGATTTTATGGCTTCTGATAGAATTGTCGCTTTAGTAGTTGAAGGTGAAAATGCTATTGAAAGAGTTCGTGAACTCCATGGTAAAACAGACCCTAATTTAGCACAACCTGGCACAATCCGCAGTGATTTTGCACTTTCCAAAACTGTAAATACTGTTCATGCTTCCGATAGCCCTGCTAATGCAGAACGTGAAGTTCATGTATTTTTCAGTGAAACAGAAATCTATATACCTAACCATGATATCGACTTTAGCGTATATAATGGTGATTGATAAAAGGAGAAAATATGTCTATTTGTACAAAAACAGGGGATAAAGGCACTACATCTTTATTTACTGGAGAACGCGTTGCTAAAAATTCTTTACGTGTACAAGCTTATGGTACTGTTGATGAAGTCAGTTCTGCTCTCGGTCTTGCTAGAGCTTTTGCTCAAAAAGAAGAAGTTAAACAACTTTTATTAGAACTTGAGCAAACTAATCTAAAATTAATGGCTGATTTAGCTAGTATCACAGATAAATATTATATAAATAATGAAATCATTTCTAATATAGATCAAAAAATCGTTGAGTTTGAAGCTAAATTACCAGCATTAACTGCTTTTATCATGCCTGGTAATACTCAATCTGGAGCATTTTTAGATTTAGCACGTACTACTACGCGTAGAGCTGAACGTGAAGTTTTAACTTTAGCTGAAAAAGAAGCTATTAATGAAAATGTAAAAATTTATTTAAATCGTTTATCTGACCTTTGCTTCCTCCTCATGCGTGTCGAAGAAGAATTATAAACAAAAAATCCTATTGCCTAAAATTTTAAGCAATAGGATTTTTTATTTTTGTATTAATATAGCTCTACTTTTGAGTAAGTATTGCGTACATAAACCAATAAATAAACCTGTAATCATTGCTGATAATAATAACCATGGTAAATACATCATAATTGCTAAAGTCTTTGTTATAAATATTGCTATAATTATTTGCCCTATATTATGTGCACAAGCTCCTAATATACTAACTATAAAAATATATTTTTCTTCTATTTTATCATACAGTACACTCATCACAACAAAACAACAAATTCCGCCAGCTAAACTATACATTATAGCCATAAGATTACCACTAAATACACTACCTAAAATAATTCTAGCCATCAGCACCAATAGTGCCTCTTTTGCTCTATATCTATAAATTACATATAAAGTTACTATATTTGCTAAACCTAGTTTAATTCCTGGAAGTGGCAAAGGATTTGGTATTTGTAATTCTACAATAAATATACTTAGTGCTATCGCAGTTAATAAAGATAATTGCACTAATTTTTTTGTCTTCATCACTATCACCTAATTTACCGTAGCATCAATTTCTTTATCATCATTTACATATTGAATTACTAAATGATTGGGCAAACACACTATAGGAGTAAATGCTGATTTTAAAATTCCCATATTTACACATGTTTTATCAGGACAATCAGCTTCAATTATACTTATCTGTTTATCTTTTATTTGAATTATATTTTTATGACCTTGGAATTCTACCTGTATTAATTCATCTTTACTCTTATTTAAATCCAAAGTATAAATTATATTTCCATCTTGAATTATCTCCACTATATTTGTTTTTTCGGCAAAACTATTTTTTAAACCAATAAAAACTACAATAAATATAATCACCAAAACAATACATATTACTGATTTATTAATATTGTTCATAAAGTTACCACCACCATATGATAATCTTTATATTTATCTTGCAAAGTAAAACTATCAACTAAATTCTCAGTTATATATATTTTTTTATCATCTGTAATCAATATCATCTCAAATGCATCATTTTCATCTTTACTTTGCTTCCAATAATTAATAGCTTCATCTACTCCCATTACAAATAATGCTGTGGATAAAGCATCACCTAATTTTCCCTGTTTTGTTACAATCGTTACGGAATTAATATGTTTATCTGCTGGTTTTCCTGTTTTTCCATCTAAAATATGCCAATATCGTTTATTATCTTCGCCGATAAAATATCGCTCATAATTTCCTGAAGTTACAATCGCACAATCCGCTAATCTCAAGATACCTATATAATCTTGACTATTAGGTGATTTAAGTCCAATATTCCATAAATCTCTATTTGGTTTTGTTCCCAATAATTGAACATTGCCACCTAAATTTATTAAGGCAGACGATATATTATTTGCCTTCAAAATTTTTATAATTTCATCACCTATATATCCTTTCGCTACTGCTCCTAAATCAATCTGCATACCATCTGGCAAATATATTTGATTTTCTTTTAAACTAACTTTCCTATAATCCACATAATTTAATAAATCTCTTATTTTTGTTTCATCAGGTATTTGGTATTTTCCTGTAGTAAAGCCCCATTCTCTAAGCACTGGATATATAGTCGGTTCTAAAGCTCCGTTTGTCTTTTCTGCCATCTGTAGCGCAAATAAAACTACATTTTTAGTATCTTCACTTAACTTTATATTTTGTTCTTGATGATGATTTACTTTATAAATTTCACTATTTTCATCAGTAACTGATAATAATTTTACTAATTCATTTATTCTCGTTTTTATTTTCGCATTTAAATCTAATGGATATAGAGAAGGTTTTTCATATATCACCCATGAAATTTGTGTATCCATTGCTAAAATAGTATCTTTTTCTACTATTGTTTTATTTTCTACAAATATTTTATACGTAGCAAAAATAAGAAAGGACAATATAATCACTATGAAAATATATAATTTTTTCTTCATCATTATCTGTCCTTTCTTATAAATTTTTATTTAAATCAAATATTATAACCTAAATCATTTAACCATTCATCAATTTCATTTTGACTAGACTCTACATCTTCAGCTCTAATTGTTATACCTTCAATTACATTTGCATTTGGCTCTAATTTTTTAATTGTATTTATAGTGTCAGAAAAAGCGCTACCGCCAGAAGTATTAAACGTAATAATTGTCTTATTACTCAAATCATATTCATCAAAAAAACTATACATTGCCATTGGCATATCATACCACCAATTTGGATAACCCACGAAAATAGTATCATAATCATCTAAATTTGTTATATGATTTGCAAGTTCAGGACGAATATTATTTTCATGCTCCTGTTTTCCTTGATTAACAGTCTCATTATATGTCGATGGATACTTATTTACTGTCTGAACAGAAAACATATCCCCTTTTGTTTTCCCTTGAATAATATGTGCTACTATACCTGTATTACCAGTATTTTCATCATTCCATTTTTGTATACTAGCGCTAGCTGAAGCATCTACATCTTGTGGCAATTCACTATTTTCACCATAAGAAAAATAAACTATTAATGGTTTTTTCGTATTTGCATTGCCTTCTGTTTGTACTTCTTCCATATTTGTTAAAACAACAGGCTGATTATCTTGTGTATCTTTAACTTCTTCATTTGCACAACCTACAGCTACTAAAGACATCAATGCCATTGACGTTAATATCATTGTTTTTTTCATAATTATTTTCCTTTCTTCTATTCCTATAAAAATCAAGAATATTCAAATATTTTTATTTAAAATATTAAAGCATCTGTCTTAGGTACTAAAATATTATCATAATTATTAATTTGATAATTTGCTTTCTCTATCATAGATTGTAAATTCGACATTTTTTCTAATAATATTTGCTTAGATTTTATTAATAAATTTTTGCGTTCTTGATATGTATTATTACCATATTTTGCCAAATTTATATACTCTATAATATCGTTTAAAGACATTCCACTATTTTTTAATGTTTGAATAAATTTTATCCAATTAATAAAATTCTCATCATAATTACGTTTGCCACTATTATCTCTTGGTACATTAGGTAATAATCCTATTTTTTCATAATATCTTAAAGTATCTGCTGATAGACCTATTTCTTGTGATATTTCTCCAATAGTCATATTTATTTCCTCCTTATTACCTTCATTTATATTTATCTTTTTTTAATAAATAAATTACATAGTCTACACAATCCAACTTCTTTTGCATCTCATGAATAGCTTCCAATAAAATAAATCTTTGCTTCTTCAAAAATTTTATATGTTCACTTTTTTTATTTTTAACTATACCTCCTAGACATTTATTAAATTGACCTACATCTAATTTATTTAATGAATTCATACTTTTTGTAGAAAAATTTTTATGATTTTTTACTATTACCATATATATCACCTAAAAAAATAATGTGAATGTAAATCAAATATTTTTTATATCAACTTACATTCACATTATAAAATAAAAATCAAATATATGTCTAATACCTATTTTTTAATATCATTTCATGCTTAAAAAGCATTGTATATACTCTATAAATTTCGTTGTAGCCAAATTAAATGGCTGATGTCTTTTCCAAACTAAAACACTATTAGCTATCAAAGCTGGATATAGTGGTATGCATTTTATTCTATTTTCATCTAAAAATGGCAATGAGCCTTTAATAATTAAAGCATTTCCCAATCCTTTTTCTACCATAATACTTGCATTTGTACTCATATTACTTGTAAATGAAATATTCAGTTTATCATAATACTTACCAAACCAATGTGCTAATTCATTTTTAGCTTTTGGTCTACGTGCTAATATTATTTGTCTTTTGCTCAACTGTTCTGCAGTAACAAATTTTTGCTTAGCTAATTCATCATCAGCTCTCATTACAGCACCCCACACTTCTTTTGTCTGCAATCGAATATATTCATACTTTTCTATATTCACAGGCTCTAATAATAAACCAATATCTATTAATCCTTTATCAATTTTTTCTTTGATCTCATCTGCATTTGCTGTATATAAATCATAAACAATAAGTGGGTGCTTCTTTTTAAAACCAGCTAATATATCTGCTAGTGTTGATACAGAACTTAATTCTCCACATCCCAAAGAAATCACACCATCTAACATTTCATCTTGTTCATTTAATTCTTGTTCTGTTTTGTCCACTAAAGAAATTATTTCTTCTGCCCTACGTCTTAATAACATTCCTTCATTTGTTAAACTTATCTTTCTAGTTCCACGATTAAATAATTTTACTCCAATATCTTCTTCTAATTGAGCTAATTGTCGACTCAATGTTGGCTGAGTAATATGTAATACATTCGCTGCTTTTGTTATATTTTCTTCCCTTACAACAGTTAAAAAATATTTTAATACTCTAAATTCCATAAAATTCACCTCACAATATAATTATATAAAAAAATGCACTAGAAAAAATTCTAATGCATTTTTTATTTAAAAAGTTTTGTTAAAATTCCATTTTCCATATCATTTATATTATATATATTATCCAATATATTGAAAGTTTCTTGTAAATTCTTTTTCGTTGTTTGCCAACCTTTACCATCAGTAATCCAAACAAAATCTATATTATCTAAGTCTTTAAATTCTAATGCTAATTCTTTATAACTTCTTGCCGTCTCATTTAATTTAGAACCTTGTGTTGTATAAAAATTTGTCTCAATTAAATAATATTTTTGCTCTGTTTTAACAACAAAATCAAATTTTTTCTCTGATTTTTCTTTTTTACTACTTTTAAATATTTCATCAATCTTTAAATTAGACAAATCTATATTAAAATCTTCTTTCAAGCGATTTTTACTTACCTGCGTAAAATAATTCTTTTCTTTAACAAAACCACTTTGTAAAATATAACTTTCCACCAATGTTTCCATTGCTTTCCCTGTTCTATTTTTTCTAGTATTAGTATCTAAACCTACTTCTACACCCAAGATATAATCATATAAATTGGCTATAAGATGATTACTCAATAAATCAAATATTCCCATATTTTCCATGAACAAAGCATAATCATCTATGCTATAATTCATCTTTTTAAAATTGTAATAATATTTTTGTACTGTATCATTAATGATTATTACATCTGTTGTTCTTTTAGCTATTAATAATGGTATTACTTTCAATATTTGTGGATATTCTAATAATAATTTTTTAAAATCTTCTCTTATATTTTTACTATTTATTAAACTGTTTAATATATATATTTCTGTTTTTATTTTTTCTGCATTTTTGTATACTTTTTCAAAATCAGTATAATATTTCCATGTTGCAATTGAATCATTCATGGTTGATAACCATTTATCAAAATCTCTATTTTTCATAAATAACTCCATATTATCTTTTATTAATAGTTTGTTATAATTACTTCTTCGCCTTTTCTATTATTAGCATCAGAATTAATATATCTTCTAACCTTTATAACTTCTCTTGAATAATTTTTATACAAATCCTCAATAAATACAGTATTATGATTAGTCAACATACAAAAGCAACCTTTTTTAGTTAACCTATCAAATAAACTAGCTAATCTTTTATGACTTTCAATATCAAAACCTTCTTTAGTATACGCTTCAAAAGAATTATCATTTAATGGGGCATATGGACTATCTAAAAAAATAAAATCTCCTTCTTGTGCATTTTGGCAAGCCACTTCAAAATCGCCCTCTAAAATAGTTACTTTTTGTAAATATCTTGATACAGCTTTTATATTGTCTTCATTAAAAGATTTTGCCAAACTATTATTAAATGGTACATTAAATAAACCTTTGCTATTTACACGGTATAATCCATTAAAACAATGTTTATTTAGATAAATAAATAAGCTAGCTAATTCTATATCATATTCAGATTTCATTATCTTATCATTAAATATTTCTCTTTTTTTATAATAATATTCTTTAGGTTCAACATCACTTTGAATATCTATTTTTGATAAAAAATCCATTAACTCAATAGGATTATATTTTATTTGATTATATACATTTATAAGTGCTTTATTTATATCATTAATTATTGCCTTATCTGGTGTTATACCAAACAATACAGCGCCACCACCTATAAATGGTTCTATATAATTTTTATATTTCAAAGGCATTTTTTCCTTAATATAAGGTAATAATTGGCGTTTTCCTCCTGCCCATTTTATAAATGGTGATATATTATTATCTATCAACTCATCATCTCCATAAAAATTTACTTTTTCTCAAATATAAAAATATATTCATGTGCTAATAAATAAAAAGAATGCTTTATATTTACCCATTTTGAAGTAGATTTACAATTATGTTGTTCTTTTATTATTATATCTTTTAAAATAAAACCTTGCTGTTTAAAAATATTCATTACATAAAAACCTAAAGGAATTAAAATTCCTTCTTTTCTAATATCGCCTACCATAATAGCACAAATATGATTAGATTTTAACACACGATACGATTCTTTTGCTACATTTTTCATAGCTAACAAATATTTTTCAACACTTAATAATGATATATCATATTGATTATCTTTACTATACTTAATGATATTAGCATATGGAGGATGTGTACAAATACAATCTATACTATTATTTTTTATAAAATATATATTTTCTGCACTACATAATCTTATATGAATATGTGATGATGTTTTACACTCAAAATTTAAATTTTTCTCTGTTATTTTATATGCCTTCTCATTAACATCTATACCAATAATATTTCTATTCAATAATTTAGCTTCAATTAATGTTGTTCCACTTCCCATAAATTGATCTAATATCCAATCATGTTCTGCTGTAAATTTTAATATTAAATTACGAGGAACATATGGTGACCAATTTCCACGATACATTCCTGAATGTGTAGCCCAATTGCCTCTTTTAGGAAAAGACCATACTGTTGTCATTTCCAATTTAAAATTATCCTTCATATCATCATATCCTATAGTTTTTCTCAATTATACTATAAAGACATATTACTAAGGTTTCATCTAACAAAAAAACATAAGAATATTATTTTATACAAAACAACCTCCTTATGTTTATGCCATCATTTAAAATTTTATCTGATATACTAAAGATTTTACTACTGCATTTGTTAAATCTTTATCGTCCATATAATTAACTGCTGTTGAAGCTAAGAATAATTCCAATGCACTTATTTTCGTTAATCGTTGCACCTCATTATCAACTAAATATCCCGCTGCTAACTTCAATGCTTGATCATCTTTCAAATCATCAAACGCATTTGTACTGACAGTCATCATAGACATCACCATAATACAAATATTGACATACTCCCCATATCTAAAGACAGAGGATTCTTGGATTCAAAAACAACCTTTGTTACTGTTAATCTTTACGCAGTTATACATGGGGATTTGCAAAAAAAGTATTCAAAAACAACCTTTGTTACTGTTAATCCTCTTTATTTTGAAGAACCAAAAGAAAAGAGTGTTATATTCAAAAACAACCTTTGTTACTGTTAATCACCATTTGTCAACCCTATTTTTTAAAAATTTTAGAGATTCAAAAACAACCTTTGTTACTGTTAATCTACAGATTTTAAAGCAGCTAAACGTTATAGATTGTCATTCAAAAACAACCTTTGTTACTGTTAATCGTGAGCAATTTAAGAAAATCGCCGAGGAATTTGGATTCAAAAACAACCTTTGTTACTGTTAATCTACAAAAAAGTAAGGCTTCCAAGTGGTAGAGAGATAAATTCAAAAACAACCTTTGTTACTGTTAATCAAAACTAAATTTATAAAATTTATTAAGTATTGGCAAATTCAAAAACAACCTTTGTTACTGTTAATCAGAAAAAGAAACAATTGAAAAATATGTAATTCTTCCATTCAAAAACAACCTTTGTTACTGTTAATCATTAATAAACAATAAGAATGGAGCCTTGTTTGAAAGATTCAAAAACAACCTTTGTTACTGTTAATCTTATCGCATTTTCAATGGCACTAACTCCGTACATATATTCAAAAACAACCTTTGTTACTGTTAATCTTCTGTACGTCCACACCACAAGTAATAAGCTGTGTATTCAAAAACAACCTTTGTTACTGTTAATCGCACCATTAATTACTCCACCTTGTCCTTTTTTTACTATTCAAAAACAACCTTTGTTACTGTTAATCCCTGCTGCTCATGGTCAAAAAAGGTCCATGATGGATATTCAAAAACAACCTTTGTTACTGTTAATCTGTTGGTGTGCCAGAAAGAAGCACCATTCGCTTGATAATTCAAAAACAACCTTTGTTACTGTTAATCATTATCCTGATGGTTATGTATCTTGGTGCCCTAAATTCAAAAACAACCTTTGTTACTGTTAATCTTAGAAGATTGCTTATCTCTCTTTTTTGGGTATTCATTCAAAAACAACCTTTGTTACTGTTAATCGGATTAAGTTATGGAATAGTAAAGGCACATTATCCATTCAAAAACAACCTTTGTTACTGTTAATCCAAGACTTAGAAAAAAATAAAGTAATAGAAAAATGGATTCAAAAACAACCTTTGTTACTGTTAATCATGCAGGGCTTACTAATGGGCCATTTGCAAGTGATGAATTCAAAAACAACCTTTGTTACTGTTAATCACAGGGTAAGGGAAAGAATTTGAAACCATTGTAATTAATTCAAAAACAACCTTTGTTACTGTTAATCATAATAGTATTTGTGTTAATAAATTTTAATTAATGGATTCAAAAACAACCTTTGTTACTGTTAATCATATTATAAATTTCTTTGCCACTGTGATTGTGGTAAATTCAAAAACAACCTTTGTTACTGTTAATCACCATTCCAAAAGTTACTCAAGTTAGCAACTTTTATATTCAAAAACAACCTTTGTTACTGTTAATCGATGAAAAAAACCGAAGATTACATCTTAGAATTTGCATTCAAAAACAACCTTTGTTACTGTTAATCCCCTCGTTTTTAAAGACTTTACATTTTATAATATAGTTCAAAAGCCTTGATATTTCAACATTCTAAGTAAAAATTACCAGGCATAATGTATTTATCTTTATAATGCAAGAAATTCACTATATCTCTTTTATTTATAAGGGTTTATAAACATATACTCATTTTTATGCCTGGTAAAATTTAGTTTATAAAATCAAACTTTCTCCATTTTCTATATCTTTTTTACCTAAAATATCTTCACCAAATACATTATCATTCATTAATTTTATAATACAAACAAAATCTTCTTCATCTACTATAATTTTTTGTAGCTCTAACTTTAATTTCATTAATTTCGATGGTGTTATCTCTCCTCTAAATACCGAGTTTTGAAAATGTGATAAATATTTTTTACATATCTTAAATACCTTTTGCACTCGCTTTTCATTTACATCGTAAAATAAAAAAGCATAATTATAATTTATTTTTTTACTCATTCATCAATACCCTGCTTTCAATGAATATGGTATAAATTCTTTATCTTCCATAATAAATTTTATTAACTTATAACAATCTATCTTTATCATTGAATGATATGATGTCTTTTTCTTTAATTTGGGATGTTGCACTACCATTTCCATACGATTTTGAAAAGCTTTTAAAAATATGTTTCTACCTTCTTCATTTAATATGCAATAATTTACTTTTCTCTCAAAATGATTTTCTACTTTTATTTTTCTATTATTCACTAAATCAAAAATAGTTTTAAATACAATAACAGGTTTAAAAACTTCACTTATATCTAAACTTAAAGAAAATCTTCCTTCTGAAGGCTCATGCAAAAAACTTATTCGTTGATCTAAATGTGTTCTGTAAATAGCTGATATTGTCTTTGTATATAATAAAGTATTGCCAAAAGATATCAATGCATTTATAGGATTATCTGGTGGTCTTTTTACTCGTTTATTCATAACAAAATCTTCAGGTAAAAAATATTTAAATGTGCTATAAAATCTAAGCCATAAATCGCCTTCAAAAGCCATTAATTCCGGTATAGATTTCACTTCATTTACAGCTGAGTAAAATTGTGTTTTTATCCAATCTAATACTTCTTTTACCTCTTTTTTATCATGCTTATAATAGTGATACAACACTTCATAAATATTAATACCAATTCCTTTTACAATCGCTCTTGCTACAGTCAAACGGTCTGTATTAAATTTATTGACTTGCTTCACTAACAATTTTCCGCTCATATATTTTTTTCTTGGATAAAAAGTACCACTATAATTGCCATAATAATTAAAGAAATGAACTATTATATTTTTCTGTGCCAAAAAATCCAATAATTTACTATTGATACTCACTTCATTAAAGCAATAAATTTCTTTAATATTTTCTACAGGAATATATGAATGCTTTTTATCATTTTTAAAATACAGTGAATTATCTTTCCTGCTCAATTCTCCCATAGATGTAATACATTTTGTATTGCCCATAATATCACGTCTTTCTCCGAACAAATTTAAATATAACAATACTCATAATATGCACATTTTTTACAACTGCTTTTTCCTAAAACTGGTGGTACTTCATCACATTTTAATAATTCATCAATGGCTTTTACATGTTTTTCTAATATAATTTCTAACTCTGGAGTTAATTCTAAAATCATTGTTTTTTTAGGAGTCTTTTTCTTTTCAATAAATTCTAATTTTCCTTTCCGCACAATTCCTTTATCTTTCAATATTTTCAAATATAACAGTAATTGCCATTTACAAGCTTCAACATCAGCATCAGATTTTTTAACTTCTGTCAAATATTCTTTAGTTAATTTATCTAATTTAATATTATCTAAGGCTATTTCTGTATTTTCATTATCCGCTCGTTCTTCATGAAGAATTCTACCTATATTTACCGTTTCACTATTATCTTCTAAATTTATCCGATTTCCAAATAAATAACATTGTCTAGGACAATGAATATAATAATTCATCAAAGTTCCGTTCACTTTCATTTTTGATACCTTCTTTATCTCATATAAAATCTATACCTCCAACACCTTGTAGCATCTCTCTATTAAATTTATCTTTTGTAAAATATTTATCACCATCTTCTATATAAATTATGTTGCCCATTTTATCATTATATTCTTTTAGTTCTAAGTTTGATTTATTAACTTGATATATAAAATAATTCATTTTACTTGTTATTATAGACATATTTACTTTCCACTCTGCATAATCCATAGAAGATTTCATTTTCCATAAATTTACATATTGCTTCCAAATCTCTTTACCATCTATCAAATCACCATTAATATCTACAATTTTTCTAGCTAAATAAACCTGTACTATATTTTTATCTTCATCAATTAATTTCATATGTTTATCTATATATTCATAGTTTAAATCAGCTATAGATCCTAAAAAATCTTTAATATAGGCTTTATTATTATTTTTAGTTACATCTAAAATTTTATTATAATAATCACCAAAATTTTTATTAATAAGAATTTCTCTCATCTTTTCTTTTTCTAACGTAAATTCACTATCTACTCTAATATCATTTTTATAGATATCTTTAGCATCATCAATTTGGAAAAAATATGTTATTCCCTTCCTTTTGCATGAACGATTTATTCTACCTATAAATTGTTCTTCACTATCTAATTTAGATATATTTTTATAACCAATATCCATATCTATATCTACACCAGCTTCAATAACTTGTGTTGCTACTAAAACTATAGTATCTTCTGTTTGCTTTATTTTATCCAAAATTCTTTTACGTTCAGCTAAACTATCATCTCCAGATAAATACTCAATTTTTATATTTTTTTCTCTAAAGTATTCATCTTCTACTAGATATAACCAAAAGTCATTAGCTGTTCGTTTTTTTATAAATTCAATTAAAATCTTTTTATCTGTATCTAAATGTTGTTTTAAATGTTCTTTTAATTGATTAAATTTATCATCAACTTTAGTATCTAATAAATCATAATTCAACTGAACACGATTTTTGAAACAATCTATTTTAAAAAATTTATTAGAATTCTTTAGTAAAAATATTGCCTCTGATTGACCTTGAGATAATCTATCTAAATTAGGCAATGTAGCTGACATAATAATAATTTTCATATTAAATAAATTAGACAATTGTTTTAAAAAGTATATTATTTCTGTCCATATACTATTTTTATAACTTTGAATTTCATCTAATACTATTACACTATTTATTAACTGATAAAAACCGAATAAATTTTGTTGACTTTCTCCAAATATAGTATTAAATAAACTAACATGTGTTGATAAAATCATAGGATAATTCAAAAATTGCCTGTCTAACAAAGATTGCCTATAAACATTTTTTTCGTTATTCTCATCAGGTTCATCATTTTCAGATATTATATTTCCTTTACAATCTACATGTTTTAATTTTATTGGTGTTAATGAATTTATTACAGCAATTTTTGAAATAATA
>UMBD01056136.1_pt1 | contig 28945 bp, 25 predicted proteins | sample 1963891 | NCBI WGS metagenome assembly UMBD01 (sample SAMEA4835934, study PRJEB28245) | human gut metagenome | biome: gut microbiome; material: fecal sample | place: Denmark | collected 2008 | reverse complement strand
CTGCCGTTGGAAGCGGCTACGGCCCTGCAATGATAAAGGAAGTCGTAGGGGTTTCAAAAGCATATGTAACTAGAGTTGGTGAAGGACCTTTTGTTACAGAATTAACTGACGAAACAGGAAAAATGATTCAGGATATTGGTCACGAATTCGGGGTTACCACAGGCCGCCCTAGAAGATGCGGCTGGTTTGACTCTGTTATTATGAAATATGCTGTTTTAGTCGGCGGCATAACTAAAGTTGCACTTACCAAAATTGATGTATTTGACACTTTTGATGAGATTAAAATCTGCACTGCTTACAAAGACTGTAGAAATGATAAGGTGTATACGACTTATCCTACAGATGTATTTATTCATAAGTATTTAGAACCTATCTATGAAACAGTGCCCGGCTGGAAAACTCCAATCAGCAGCATTAGAAAATATGAAGATTTGCCGGAGAATGCAAAAAAATACATTGAAAAAGTAGAAGATTTAATCGGAGCCCCGATAGGAATTATAAGCGTCGGTCCTGATAGAGAGCAGACAATATTCAGATAAAAAAATAACCGGATTTACGATCCGGTTATTTTTTATTTTATAATTTTTCAGGGTTTCTCAAAGGAATTAATCTGTCTAAGTCAGAGTTAACACTGAAGTAGAATCTTGCGGTGTTTTCATTATAATCTCTTCCGAGAGGGAAACCTACACCAACCTGTGCTGTAAGCCAGTCTGTAAAGTTTACGTATGTACCAAAACCTACAGAATGCAAGAACTGTTGAGGATAATTATAAATACCGCCGTTTTCACCTAACCAGCCCCAATCATAGAATACTGCAAGTTTCAATCTTTCATCTACCTTTGGAAGAATTCTATCGAGGAATGGAACAGGGAATCTATATTCAACAGTACCGGTCACACCGTAATCACCGATTAATTCAGCCGGCTGGTAACCTCTTAATGTATAAGGACCGCCCATCTGCATTTGTTCAGCTGCAAACAGTTTATTTGGAGAGTACTGACCGTTTACTCTTACAATCCCCATACTTCTGCCAAATAGTCTTTGAACACGGGTTGCACCTGCTGTAACTTTGAAGAATGTAGTATCCTGTATTGCGCCGTGTCCGTCACCGCCCATACCAAAGTCAACGCCTAAATTTCCTAACCAACGTCCGTAGTTATCATCAGTCATACCATATAATCCGGAACGCCATACATTCAAGTTATAATTTGATAATCTTAAAGGATTGCCTGCAATATTTGCTGATGTATTTGCATTTACATAGTCATAACCTGTATAGAATATCAAATCTGATTTAGCAGTTTGTATAATAGGCTGCGTTAATTTAAAGAAATAGCTTTGTGCGTTACCTTTAACATTTAAGTTTTTGTAAGGCCCGCCCAGTCTAACATGAGAGTCAGAAAAATCGAAAGACAATCTTGTTCCATATGAAGATACCGGTAATGAGTATCCAGCCATCCAGCCTGTTGCACCGGATGAAAGAATAGTACCGCCGTAGATTTTATCACCTAAACCTGTAAGGTTGTCCATACCAACAAGGAATGAAACTCTTTGAGAGCCGGTATAAGAACGGCCGTAGTCATCATATGAGAAATTAAGATTAACAGGGAATCTATCTCTTACATTCAATGTAATTGTAGTGTTCTCATCGCCTTCTGCCTGTCTTTCAACTTCAGTCTGCACTTGAACATAATCTTCCTTGTTAATTTCTTTCATTGCTCTTTGAAGGTTTTTAGCATTGAACACATCACCTTCTCTAAGCCCTGCTTTACCCATAATAATGTGGCGCAAGTACCATTCTCTGGTCCATTTTTCGCCTTCAATATTCATTTCGCCGACTTTACTTTCAACAATTCTTATTGTCGCAACACCATCAACAATTCTCTGAGGAGGAACTGTTGCATAAGATGTAAGGTAGCCTTTTGCTCTATAATAATTTGTTACTTTCTGACATACTTCCAGCAGTTCATCAAAGAAAACATCTTCTCCTAGAACTTCAAGACCTAGTTTTTCTAGTTCTTCTGAAGGTATTTTTGTATTACCTTCAAAATTTATTTTTTGAAGTAAAAAGTGAGGATTGTATAATACACCCTCTCTAGCTTGATTTTCTTCTATTGAAGCATCATAAATCTGTTCATCTTTACTTACATCATCAAATGACTGAATATAACTTCTATCAATTTGATAATGGTTAATATTTTGCAATTCAGTAGTATTATATGCTCCGGGGTTATATCCGCCGAGTTCTGATTGAACTTGAGCCGGCAAAACTGTTCCAGCCATAGGGTCTGCAAATGCCTTATTTACAGACAAAAGGCATAAAACGGTGAGCAAATAGCTTATTTGTTTCTTCATAATTTCCGTATTCCTAAGTTAGATTATTGGGTTGTAATATTAGTACACCTGACATTATATTTTAATTAAAAACCCAAAACAAATTTTATTGCCAGTTTGTAACAAAATATTAACGTAACATTATATATTTTAACTCGTTTATGAATTTTTGTAAAGATATTAGCGTATGAAAGTTATAAATAACTCTAATGGTGGAATTATATAATTAGCAGCTAAAAGGAGTTCTAAATTGGTAGCAGCCGTTCAAGCAATACATTCAGCCTATTCTGATCCTGAGTATTTAAGAATACTTCAGGAATTAATGAAACTTGGAATTGCTCCGAGTGGGAATAAAAGCATTGACAAAACTAAGCTTGAACAGGCGAAGGCAGAATTAATTCAAAAAATTCAAACAAGACAGGAGGAAGAACAAAAACAGAATTTGCAGGTTCAGCCTTTGGAAGCTACCAAAGATACCCAAAGAGCACAGCTGGAAGAACTAAGACCCGGAGCAACAACTATTGCAGAGTTAAACAGACTTTATTTTGGATTATAAAAAGAGCTCTGAAAATCAGAGCTCTTTTGGTTATTTCTTTGTAATAAAATCTAAAACCCCGTTTATAAATGTAAGCGGGTGAACAGGGCACCCTGATATGTACAAATCTATCGGATATTTTTCCAAAAATTCTCTATTTAGTTTAGAAGAATTTTGGAAAACACCGCCAGAAATTGCGCAAGCTCCTGCCAGTATTACTATTTTAGGGTCAGGAGTAGATTTATAGCAGTCTTCAAGAGCATAAGCCATATTCTCTGAAATAGGTCCTGTTATTACAATTCCATCAGCGTGACGAGGAGAAGCTACAAAATCAATACCAAACCTTCCCATATCAAAGTTGCAGTTTGAGCACGCGTTTAATTCCATTTCACATCCGTTACATCCTGCAGCTGAAACCTGTCTGAGCTTTAATGATTTTGAAAAAACTCGTCGAATCTCTTTTCTTGCTGTTATTGCAGCTTTTTCGAATTCTTCCGGCGTCATATTTTCTGTAATAACAAGTTTATTTCTGTCTGTTGACGACAATTTATAATAGTTGCTGAATTGTACAGACTGACATTTACAAGCACCGCAAAGCGTACATTTGCCCATATCAATAGACAAAGGATTGGCTTTTAATGCACCTGTAGGGCAGACACTTTCGTCAACATCACCGCATTGTTTTAAAATTGGGAAACCTCTAAATTGACTGCGCATCGGCGCATTTGGAATATCCGGTATAAATTGATTTCCCTGAAAATATTTTAATTTAATTATATCAAACATTTTTATCTTCCTTTTTATAAATCATTACCACAATATGACAAGTTAAAACTCTTGTTACAGAGCGGGAAGTCAGAGACTCCATTATTTCTAACAGCCATTGCAAGCATATACCAGTTGTTGAATGATGGATCTTTCATCTTGTATCTTAAAAGTTCCCCATTAGCACCTGTTAAAGCAATATGAACAATCTCGCCCCTCCATCCTTCAGTCATTGAAATAGCAAAAGCATTTGGAGCAAGAGTTTTGTTTGGATTTGTTAAAATCGGCTCATTGCTGAACTCTTTAAGCTTTTCTAAAAGTTTTTTTACAATCTGCATAGACTGTTTAATTTCTTTGTAACGAAGCTTAAATCTTGAATGCACATCACCTGTTGCTTTAAACGGTTTTACAACATCCAGTGAGGTATACCATTTGTCATTGAAATCAAATCTTGTATCAATATCAACCCCTGATGAACGCGCTGCCATACCTACTGCACCGAGAGCCTGTGCTGTTTCTGTTGATACAACACCGGTTCTTTCCATTCTTGATATACAGGAAGGAGTTTTCAGCATAACTTTTGTAGTTCTGTCAACAGTTTTTGCAACCCCGTCAAGCATATCTATAATCTTTTTAGACAAAGCCTCATCAATATCGAAGTTTACACCGCCGACATTAATTAACCCTCTGCCAAAACGACTTCCTGAGATTTCAAGCATTGTATTAATAACAAGTGTTCTTGTTATACCAAAAATTGAAGCACCCATTAAATAAGCCATATCTCCGGCAATTGCCCCCATATCACCAATATGTATTGCAATTCTTTCCATTTCTAAAGCTACTCGTCTTATAATTTGAGCCTTAGATGAAACCGCAATATCAGATAAAGTTTCCATTGCCTGTGAATACGCCATATTGTAACCAATTACGGAATCGCCGCAAACAGATTCAGCCAGCCGGTTATTATATCCTTTACCTTTTAAGAAAAGTTCTTCTGCTCCTCTGTGCTGATACCCGAGCATAATTTCTAAATCATAAACTTTTTCACCCTGACACATAAATCTAAAATGCCCAGGTTCAATTACACCTGCATGAATTGGTCCTACAGCAACCTGATGGATATCTTCTCCCTGCATTTCAAAAAACGGGTAAGCATCCTGATTGTTTCGAACCGGTTTCAGCCATGGATGATTAAGAGGTTCTATTCCAAACTCTTCATAGAACTCTCTTTCAAATATATGAAAAGCTGGAAACTTCTGAGTAAATGATTCATACGATTTTACATCCGGTGTAAACAGAGATGATGTCACATAAAGTTTACCTATCTTATCATCAGCCATAACAACGTATAGTCTTACATTATCAAATTCTTGTTTTCCGAAGAAACCGACTACACGCATTTTCATTTTTTCAACATCTGATTTTATCTCCTCTATTGAGATTGTCGGAATGTCAAAAGCATTTATTTTTTTATTATTTTCAGTGATTATCCAATTCATAGTTACCTTCTTTTTAAAAAATGTCTACGTGACTAAAAACCTCTTACTGCTAAAATTAACATATTTACAAATCCTTGCGGCATATAAATACCGATAACAAATGCTAATATAAGCATTATTATTTGAGGAGCATACATTGTCCAAGAAAGTTTTTTATTCTCGGCTTCCGCAGAATGCTCGTTTTTACCGGATGAAAATGCCATTTTGATAACAGCCTTTCCAAGTCCGAAAAGAATAATTGTTAACAGTAGCAAGAATAATGCGCATAAAACATAATGTTCTTTTAAAAACATTGTCTTAACCATTAAAAATTCGCTTATGAATAACACTGACGGAGGAAATGCCGCTATGCCAAGGAATGAAGCAACCCACAGCCATCCAGTTTTTCTGTCACATTTCATAATTCCTGTTACTGATTTTATTTTCTTTGTTCCATAAAGTTCCAATATGTTTCCGGAAGTAAGGAAAAAAGAAGCTTTAATCAGAGAATGTCCGACTAAATGAATCATAGCAGCAAGCATACCGACACCGCCTAACGCAGTACCGATAGCAAGAATACCCATATTTTCGATTGAAGAATAAGCGAGCATTCTTTTGTAATTATTTATATGATAAACAAATACAGCGGTTACAAATAATGAGATAAATCCCATTACCAGAAGCATAATCCTTGCGTAATCAGCACATCCTGCCAGAACCATTACTCTAAATACATTTACTATCATTAAAAATGCTGAGTTCAAAAGTGTTGCAGATAAGAGAGCTGATATCGGCGAAGGTGCTTCTGCGTGTGCATCCGGAAGCCAGAAATGAACAGGAGCCAGCCCCATTTTTGTACCGATACCAAACAAAATGAACACAAATGAAAGCTTTAACCAGAACTGATTAAACAAAGCTGCATTGTCATACAGTTGGTTATAGAATAAAGAGTTTAAATTCCCTGTTGCAATTGTGAGAAGAATAATTCCAACAAAAGCAAGAGCAATACCGATTGAGCAAATAAATACATATTTCCAAGCAGCTTCAATAGAATGTTTGGTTTTGTGGAAATATATCAAATATGCGCTGGCCAGAGTTGTACCTTCAATAAATACCCATGCTGCACCAAGATTTGAGCTTAATATTGCACCGGTCATTGAAAATACAAAGAACAAAACCATATATGTATAATGTCTTAATTTTCTGGTTAAAGAACTGTCGTTTTTAAGATATCCGTTATTATAAACAGCAACAGCCAGAAAAACAATTGACATAACCATTAAAAATATTTTATTTGTATCATCTACTGCAAAGAACTTGCAGGGTTTTATCATTGGCAGAAAATCCCATCCCATACAAAAAGCCAATGATACGATAAAATGCATAACTGCATATATATTAATCATCAAATTATTTAAAAACTTGTTCTTAAATATAAACAGTATCAAACACGCAATTAGCGGAAATAATAAAATTAAATTAATCATTGTACTCGTAATCCTTCAAATCTGATAATTGTGAAACTTCCAAGTCGTCGAATTCATTATTAATCTCTTTGACAAGCATACCTAAAATGAATACGGCAATAAATATATCAAGCAATACGCCAAGGTTAACAATAATCGGCATTTCTTTAGCCACTGATAATGATAAAAGAAATATTCCGTTTTCCATTGTTATAAAACCAATTACATTTGATAAAACTTTATGTTTAATTGTAATCAGCCACAGGCTTATTATAATCATTGCGCTTGAAACGCCAAAATACATTGGAGAAACAAGCTTAAATGCCGGAGTATTAATATTAGCAATCAAAAATCCTGCAAACAAAATTACGCTTGATATAACTAAACAGTAAAAGTGAGGAATATTTGCATCCGTATCTCTATGAGCGTGAGTCTTTTTAACCACCTTTTTCAAAAATATCGGAATAACCAACGCTTTTACTATTAAAGTTTCTATTATGACAAATAAAAAACCGATTATATGAGGCATACTTGCCATAATAGATTCCAATCCGGACGGTTCTTTAGCAATACCGGACAAGCATACAAAGAACAACAGCCAGCCTTGAATAATAAGCATATTGACGTGAGCTGCCAAGCGGCTTGTTGAAGCTATGTATATCATTGATAAACCTAATAAAATTATAAATATATTTTCCATGATGTTTTTCCTATATGTTATATACCTGTAGTGACAAATTCAACTGAGTATATTTACCCCTTCATTTACCCCTGCCTCCTAGCCGCCGTAAACTCTATATGTTACCAGAGCTAATATAATTAACGCAGTGATTGACATTATAAATATAAATTCAAACACATGTGTCATTCTAAATCTTGCCATTGAAGATTCTACCGTACCGATTACGATAGAAAGAACAAATATAATAGCTAAGAAAGCGAGTAAAGTTTCCCATCCTCCGAGGGAAGCCGGAATTATAAGATTTGCAATCAAAGCCTCAAAAATAAACATTTTAATTGCAGAAGCCCAGGTAATAAGTCCTAAATCTTTTCCGGAGTTGTCCAAAATCATAACTTCGTGAATCATAGTCAGCTCAAGGTGAGTAGTAGGATCATCAACTGGCACCCTGCATCCTTCAATAAGCAGCATTATAAACAGAGTTACCGCAGCCAGAATAATAATTAATATTCCATAACCGCCTGCATTTTGAAGAATGAGCTTGAAGCTTTCAAATGTATAGTTTTGAGTCAAGGCTGCAATAGAACCCAGGGCAATAAAGAATGCCGGCTCAACTATTGTAGAGAAACATGCTTCTCTGGAAGCCCCCATTCCTTCAAAACTGCTTCCTGTATCTAATGCTGAAAGCAGAGAAAAGAATTTGCCAAGTCCGAGAACATACGAGAATATTATAAATGCAAACGGAACATTAATTATAGGACTTCCGAAAGTCAATGGCACAAAGAGTGATGCAAAAATTACAGATGCAAACCCAACTACCGGCGCAAATTTAAATACCCAAGAAGTTGTTTCACTTATAACTGCCTGTTTCTTCATCAATCTTATAAAGTCCCATAGCGGCTGCCAGATGCTTACACCCTTTCTGCCTGCCCAGAAGGCTTTTGTTTTCTTGATTACACCAATCATCAAAAATGGTACAAACAAGAGTATTATTATATTTATACAAAAGATAGTCATTTCTAACCCCCAAAATAAATCATACCGATTATTGCCAATATCAGAAAGATTAAACCGAACAGAATGTACTGCTGGATATTACCATTCTGAATTCTCTCGAACTTGGTAAGAAATTTTTCATCCCACATTACAAGAGGTTTTACAATATAAGCTTCTTCTATGTCCTCTATTTCAAGTTCATAATAAGCTTCCTTAGGGAATAGTTCCTTTGGTTTCTTAATATGTGAAACTCTTTTGAATAAAGGTTTCAATGTTGAAATAAATAAATTTGCATAAGAAGAACCTGTGTATTGTACGTGGTTATTAAGCCTGTTGTATCCGCAGCCCCAGATATTGCTAATTCTAGCTTTTCTGTTCACGATAAGTTTTACAATGAACATAACAGCTACAACTGCAAAGAATATTAAGAAGAACCAGCTGAAATCAGATAGAATCAAGCCGAATGTATTCTTAAATACTTCATCCAGAGCCGGATTAGCTGCATATTTATCAACATTAACCAACATTGATACAGGCCACATTACTATTGATATAAAGTACTGAGGGAACATTCCGATAAAGAATGCCAGAAAGGCAAGTATTACCATAGGAATAAGCATAACCCTCGGTACATCTTCATTTACATGTTCAACGCATTCAGTTCTAGGATTACCAAGGAAAGTAATACCAGCCGCCTTTGTAAAGCACAACATTGCCATTGTACCAACCATACCCAGTGCAGCAATTGAAAGAATCAACACCAGAAACAGGCTGATTTCCGAAGCAGGAATACCCATTATCATACCGGCATAAATTAGAAATTCACCAATAAATCCATTAAATGGAGGTAATCCGCAGATTGCGATAGACCCAACAATAAATAATAGACCAGTATAAGGCATTTTTTTCATCAATCCGCCTAAAAGCTCCATATTTCTTGTATGAGTCTTTAAATAAACACTTCCTGCTGCAAAGAACATTAATTCTTTGAATATTGAGTGGTTTAATATATGGAGAATACCGCCGGCAAAGCCTAAAACAGCCACGTAAGGATTTCCGTATGTTAAGCCGAGCATACCAACACCGATACCAATACCAATAATGGCAATATTTTCAATACTTGAATATGCAAGAAGCCTTTTTAAATCCTGCTGTGTTACTGCGTACAAAACACCGTACAAAGCAGAAATAACAGCTATTGTTAATACTGTATAAGAAATCATTTTTGACGGCGTACCGACAAATAAAAGAAATCTCAAAATACCATAAATACCGGTTTTAATCATAACACCGGACATAATACCTGATACATGGCTCGGTGCAGCAGGGTGCGCATCCGGAAGCCAGTTATGAAACGGTACAAAACCTGCTTTTATGCCGAAGCCGACAAATGCAAGCAGGAATATTAGATTTGCCATTGAAGCATCATTATGCAGATAATAAGCATATGCTCCAAAATTCAAGCTGCTGGTTTTTATATTTAATAGAATAAATGCTGCCATAATAAATATGACTGATAAGTGCATATAAACTAAATATTTAATACCGGCTTTCAAAACTTCTTTCTTTTCTCCTTCAAATATAACAAGGAAGAAAGAAGATAATGACATTATCTCCCAAACAATAAGGAAGAATAATGCATTTTGAACCGTAACAACCATAGTCATTGACGCGATTAACATCATTAAAAAGAAACAGTGTGATGAAACATTCATACCTTTATTAAGGTAAGGTTTCATATACCCGTTTGCATAAAGAACCCCGAGAAAGCTCATGATTGAAATTACAATCAAAAAGAAAGCTGTAAGGGGATCTATAATGAAATCTACATTTCCTGTAATAGGAGATAGTTCAACTGTTTTGATAAGCGGAATACCTTTAATCAAAACTGCAACAGCCGGTAACATCATTGTCAGGGCTGATAAAAAAGAAAAAATAGAGCAAACTTTAAATTTCCATTGCTCTTTTACCACTATTGAAAGCAAAGCTCCAATAAGCAGCATTCCTAATGCTAAAAAATAAATTTCCATAACTACTTATATTCCCAAAATTGTAATTTTACCAAATACCGTTATATTGCTAACAAAATTTTATTTCAAGAGGGAATTTTAAAAATATTTTTATAATAGTTGTAATGCTATCGCCGGAGTTTGATTAGCTGTTGCAAGAAGCGTTGCGGAAGCTTGCTGTAAGATTTGATTGCGGATGTAAGCACTTGATTCTTCTGCAATATCTGCATCGCGGATAGTTGATTGTGTTGAAGTTAGATTATCTATATTTACCTTAATTGTTTCAAGTGCAGATTCCAGACGATTATATGCCGAGCCGAATTCTGTCTGACGCTTATTGATTTTTGCAAGAAGTTCATCAATCTGAGTTATAGAATTTCTTGCAGATTCAGCATCAGTTATATTTATTGATAAATTCAGCGTAAACTCCAAATCAAAACTCATTTGAGATGTATTTCCCGAATCTATACCTATCTGGAAGGTAATAATATTAGGAACGACTTCTACTGATGGAGTTACTTTATCTATTAAATTACTTAAATCAATACCGCTCTGATTATCACCGACTGCTGATAAAGTTGGATTAAATGAGCTATAAATATAACTACCGGAAATAGAAGTTTGCAAACCTTCCAGAAGCCCGAATAACGCCCCGACAGATGTAGAACCTGTGACTACACTTTGAGAATAACTGTTAGTTGTATGTAAATTCAAGGCACTGCCGACTAAGCCCCCAACATAGTCAACTCCATTAACACCACCTGCTGCATAACTGTTATTAATATAGCAATCATTTACTGAATGACCTATAAGTCCACCAACATTACTAGTCCCATTCACCTCACCTAAAGCATAACAATTGTTTATTTTACAATATTGATTGGCCGTGCCAATCAAACCACCAACAGAATCAAAACATTGTACATTACCTGCTGCATAGCAATTATTTATAGACAGACCGCCGGCACCATACATTATACCAACAAGCCCTCCAACACCTTGCCAACCACTCCAATGATTATCATTAGGTGCGATAACATCACATGTGGAATAGCAATTTGTAATATTACCACTCATATAAACCGAACCAATAAGACCGCCTGCTGATGCTTTGGCATATATGCTTCCGCTGGAATAACAGTTAGATATATTACAATCTTCAGCAAAACCTGCCAGCGCTCCGACATTTGTACCGGTTGCATTAGTATTGTCAGCGGTAATCTTAACATTTTCTATAGCAATGTTAGTAAAACTTGCACTCTTTGCATAAGCAAACAGACCTTTATAATTTATAGCTTTATCCAGAGTGAAATTCTTTATCGCAAACCCGTTTCCATTAAACTCTCCTGTAAAGTAATTTATTGAATCACCAATCGGAGTCCAATCATAGCCAGAAAGGTCAATATCATTCATTAAAATATACTTGCCGGATAAATTATCCTGCATTGCCTGAAGTTCATCAGCTGTTTTAATTAAGGTATAACCTTGAGCTAAAGCCTCTTCCTCTGTTAGAGTAGAAACCTCTTCAATAAATTTACTTGAAGAAGAAACGCCTTGAAATAATTTTATTCCATTATACTCAGAATTTGATATAATACGGCTGCTCTCTGCCAACCTGGCATCTACTTCCGCCCGAATTGCATTGAGTGAACTTTCGCTATAAGTTCCGTTTGCAGCTTGCTCTGCTAAATCACGCACCCTTGTTAAATGGCTTGATATTAAATCCAGACTGTCCATTGCTGTCATCATCATATCCAGCCCCACTAATGCATTATCCTGAGCAGTGCAATATGAAGATAGTTTACTTGAAAGTTGTGTATTTATCGAATAATTAGCGGCATTATCTTTAGCGTGATTTATCTTAAATCCCGTTGTCATTCGCTCTATGGCTGTATTCAATCCGTTGGTTGATGTTTTTAAATTGGATTGCACAAGCAAGCTTGAAAGGTTAGTATTTATGGTAAGCATACTAACCTCCAGAAGCCTGGATTTCTAGGATGTTTTGCCCCCCCCCCTACAGCTGTAAGGGTTTCAGGGTAATTGAAACAACTTTTTCTCAACATATCCATATATATAATATATTCCACATTTTTATTATTAATAACAATTTATTTACAAAAATTTACAGATTAAATTTTTATTAATATGTTTACGTAAAAATACTGTTGTAATATAATTATTATTAATAAGTTAATGAAAGAGTGAGAAGGTATGAAAGAACAAAAAATTGCAGTAATCGGATTTGGTATCTGGGGACGTAATATTGTACGTAATTTTTATAATCTTAATGTTTTAGATACAGTCTGTGATTTAGATGAAGAATCACTAAAAACTGTAAAAGAACAATTTCCGGGTGTTAATGTTACTAAAGATTTCAAAGATATTATTAATAATAAAGAGATTACAGGAGTTGCAGTTGTAACCCCGAGCCATACACATTTCAAAATGGTAAAGGCTATGCTTGAAGCCGGTAAAAATGTTTATGTTGAAAAACCTATTTCTACTGTTGCTGATGAGGCCAAAGTCTTAACAGATCTTGCAGAAGAAAAAGGGCTTGTTCTTATGGTTGACCACCTGCTTTTATACCATCCTGCCGTAAACAGATTAAAAATGCTTATTGAAGAAGGTGTGCTGGGTGAATTAGTTTATGCACAAAGCGACCGATTAAATGTTAATTACCATAAGAATGACAGAAGCGTTATGTGGGATTTAGCTCCGCACGATGTATCTATGATTGCGTACGTTACAGGTAAGAGCCCTGTTAAAGTTATCTCTGCAATCGGATGTTCTTCCGACAGAAATGATATTATGGACATTACACATATCGGCGTTGAATTTGAAGGCGGTATGATTGCACACATTTCTGACAGCTGGATAACACCTCAAAAACATGTAACACTACTTGTAAGAGGCACAAAGGCAACTGCCATTTTTGATGATACAGCACCTACTGACAAACTCAAAGTTTACGATAACTTCAAGCCGGCTAATTCACAAAATTATGCACTTGATTATCTTGAAATTGAGCCGCTTAAACTTGCCTGCCAGCACTTTGTTAATTGTTGCGCTTCAGGTCAAAAAGCCCGCTCGGACGGTGCCAATGGTTACGCGGTTGTGAGTGTGCTTGAAGAAGCAGAAAAAATTATGCTCGGTTCAAAAGTTGAAGATTTAAATAAAAAAGACTTTGCACTTTCGAGAATGAAAGTATAGAATGAATATTAATTTGTTAATGGGTTGACACCTCACCCCAACCCTCTCCTCAAGGAGAGGGAGAAAGAATCAAAAAGGTAAAAAAGATGGCAAACTTTATTTCAATATTCAGAATATTTGTAATGTTCGCAGCAGTGTATTTAATTTACACCTGTCAGGGTAATACAGCTGCATATCTCTGGGCACTGGCTTTAACTATTATTGCATTTGCTCTAGACGGTTTAGACGGCTATGTGGCAAGAAAATTTCATGAAGAATCAAAATTCGGTGCACTTCTTGATATTATGGGTGACAGAATTGTTGAAAATACTTACTGGATTTTATTTGCTGTTATGGGCTGGCTCAATATTTTATTCCCGCTCATTGCTATTACAAGAGGATTTATAACTGATACAATAAGAAGTGCAGCAATGGAGCAGGGCTTAACTCCTTTTGCGATGCAGGTTAATCCTGTTTGTAAATTCATAACAGGTTCAAAATTTATGAGAATTTCTTATGCTGTTGCAAAAGTTCTTGCTTTCGTATTAATTATTGCAGCAAAAATTCCGGTCTGTCCGAATAGAGAAATTATCTGGACAATCGGTTTCTGGGCTGCTGTATTTGCAATTGTATTCTGCGTGGTAAGAGGCTTGCCTGTTGTAATCGAAGCTAAATATTTGTTTGAGAAAAAGAATGATTAATATTGTTTTATATGAACCGGAAATTCCGCAGAACACGGGAAATATTGCAAGATTATGCGCCTGCACAGGCTCCTCTTTATATCTTGTTGGAAAACTTGGATTTGCATTAACAGATAAATACACTAAACGTTCAGGAATGGATTACTGGGAAAGTGTAGATTTGCATAAAGTTAATTCTATGGACGATATGTTTAAACAGTTTCCTGATGGAAGATTTTTCTATTTGACAACAAAATCAAAAAAGAAATATACAGATATTACATTTCAAGGCAGAGACTTCATTGTTTTCGGGCCGGAATCAAGAGGATTACCGCAGGAATATGTAACTCAGGAAAGCGCAATTACAATACCAATGGTAGAAGGACAACGCAGTTTGAATTTGTCTAATTCTGTTGCGATAGTAACTTATGAAATCATACGACAACTTAACTTATAAAATGCCATTCAGAGAACAAAACTCTAATAAAGGGACTTTTGGTAAAGTACTAAACTTTGCCGGCTCTAAAAACTATATCGGTGCAGCATATTTATCGACCGTTTCAATATTAAAATCCGGCGGAGGGTTTGCTGCTCTTGCGACAGAGAAAGATATTATACGTTCTGTATCAGCCCTGCTTCCGGAAGCTGTATATCTTTCAAGTCAAGAAGGCTTAAAGTCTATAAAAGATTTTTCAGTAGTCTTAATCGGATGCGGGCTGGGCAAAAACAAATCATTGTTTAAAAAAGTCTTAAAACATAAACATGTATCAGCTCCGCTTGTTATTGATGCAGACGGGCTGAATATTCTGGCAGAACTGGAGATAAAACTTCCAGAAAAAACTATTATTACACCTCATCCCCTTGAGGCTGCAAGACTTTTAGGAGTAAAACTGGAAGATATACTTTCTGACTTAGAAAGTTCTGCAAAAAAATTAGTAGAAAAATATATTTGTACTGTTGTTCTTAAAACACACAGAACAATAATATGTGATAAAGAGAATTATTTTGTAAACGAACACGGAAACTCTGCTTTAGCCAAAGCCGGTTCAGGCGACGTTTTAGCTGGAATAATTGCCGGACTATTAGCACAGGGCGTTGATACTTATAATGCTGCTAAGCTAGGAGTTTATTTACATTCGCGCGCAGGCGAAATCGCCTCAAAAGAGTTAACAGAATACTCCGTTTTAGCCTCTGAACTTCCGAAATATCTGCCATTAGCAATAAAAGAACTGTTATAACTCAAACTTAATACGCCCTGTCTGATTAATAACAACAGGTCCATTAAGGTGTTTAATATATTCACATGCCAGAAAATCTTTATTAAACGGATAATTTATACATTCCTCTTTAGGAGCTAAAATATCAAAATCAGCCCCATCAAACATCATAAATGAGTCCATTGCAACTTTATAGAATTTATCATCCTTCGGATTATCAACATCTATTATGTTATGATTTCCGTCTTTATCAATAATGCTCATTCCTGTTAAAATTCCTTTTTCAGGATTTACAGAATATGTCATACCTGAAACAGCCATCAATCCGGGTTTATTTCCTTGAGTTCTGTATGTATCTTCAATTGCGTGTTTGAAGAAGTCAACAAGCTTTCTCTCAGAAACATCTGCAACAGAAACTCTATCCTCAAAAGGTGCAATATCTTTAATATCACGGGAATCAATTACCCCTGGCTGGAAAAAACTCCTTGTTCCGCTGTTATTCCAAATCGCAATATCAGTACCTAATTCCACCCGCATGGCATCGCACATGAAATTTGCATGAGCATTTTCTTCAATCAATGTAGTTGGAGGAGGCGTAACTGATTTAATGTATCCGACTTCTTCCGGCTGTCCTAAAATTTCATTAATTATATACTGGTTAATCATATTTTTCTGGAAGAGTCTTGTTTCACCCAAATTATTCTGTATCTTTGTAATCACTCCGTCTTTGTCAAAAGTAAGATTAAGTCTGCCAAAATAATTTCCGTTTTTTCCGGCTTCTGTTATAACAACAGGTTCTCCTGTCAGAGAATAGAGGAGGTTTTCTCCTTCTTTAACATCTTTTATTAACTCATGTGTATGACCGCCAATAATAACATCTATTCCTTGTGTCTTTTGTGCAACTATTTTATCTGTTTGATTTCCCATATGCGACAACAGGAATATTTTGTTCACCCCTTGTTCTTTTAGTTCTTGAACTTGCTCCTGAATATCTTCTATAGTATCGTCTAAATCTTCAACAGAACAATCCATATGGTATGATGGATGAGTAACCCTTGCTGTTAAATCAATTGGAGCAGCACCTATTAAACCTATTTTTTCTCCTTTCACCTCTATAATAGAAGATTTTTTTATAAACTTATTTAATTCAACATGCTCCTGTTCTTCTACATCGTCCGGATCCTGCGTTTCAATCGGTAATTGTTTTAAATTCACCGCAAAATAATCGCCGTTAAATCCATTAATTGTATCTACAAAGTCTTTTTGTTTAGTATCAAGTTCATGATTTCCCAGTGCAGAACCTGCAATTCCGGCCAAATTCATAAACTTCATTACAGCTCTGTTAACCGCCTTATTCTTCTCATCTCCAATATCATTATCACCTGCTGATAGTCTCAAATCCCCTTTTATGCCTGATAAAATTCTTGTCATATTGTTTGTCTGACCGTGAAGATCATTCACATATCCGACTGACATTTCAAATGAATCTGTTTCAGGAGTTTTTTCAAGATTAATTGGTTTAGATGTCTCCGGAGATTTTCTAAATGTAAATGTATATGGGCTGATATTAGGTAATGATAATTTTATATTCATATTTTCCTGCTTTTTGAATATTAAAACGTCTAAAAATAAATTTTGCTATTAGTCTTCTTTATTTACAAACTTAATTCTGCCTGCCTGATTAATAACAACAGGTTCATCCATTTCTCTGATATATTCACAAGTCATCACATCTTTATCATAAGGAAATTTTTCAACATAAACTTCTTCCGGAGCTAAGATATCGTAATCTGCACCGGCTGACATTAGGAATTCATCCGTTACAACTTTGTACATTTTATCTTCACTTGGATTTTCTACATCAATTTTATGCTCTTTTCCTTCTTTATCGATAAAATTCATAGAAATAAGTTCACCTTCTTCAGGATCAACAGTATAGTTCAATCCTGAAACTGCAATTAATCCCGGCTTGTGAGCAGAAGTTTCAAATGTCATCTCTACGGCTTTCTTGAAAGCGTCTACAATAGTCTTTTCAGAAACATTTGCAGTTACCACATAATCTAAAAATGGAGCCATTTCTTTTACGTCTCTGGAATCAACAACACCTTCATGGAAAAAGCTTCTAACCCCGCTATGATGCCATAACGCTATATCGGAATTTGTTTTTTCTCTCATTACATCACATACAAAATTTGCATGCGGATTTTCTTCTGCTAAATTTTTAGGCGGCGGTGGTGCCTGTTTTATATAACCTACTTTTTCCGGAACGCCTAAAATATTGTCAAATACATACTGGTTAATCATGTTTTTATGGAATAATCTTGTTTCACCTAAATTATTCTGAGCTTTAGTAATAACACCATTTTTATCAAAAGTCAGGTTTAGTTTTCCAAAATAATTTCCATCTCTACCTGCTTCTGTCATTATTATTGGCTCACCTGTTTTTGAATATAATAAATTTTCCCCTTCTTTAATATCTTTTATCAGTTCATGGGTGTGACCACCGACAATTACGTCGATTCCATCAATATTTTCAGCGACAAATTTATCTGCTTTATGTCCTAAGTGCGATACAAGAATAACTTTGTTTATATTTTGTTCTTTAAACTTATCAATCTCATTTTGAATTAGTTCTATTGTATCATCCAAGTCATCAACAGAACAATCTGTGTAATAATTAGGATGTGTTAAACGGCTCATCATATCAATTGGAGAAGCTCCGATTAAGCCAATTTTTTCTCCTTTAACTTCTACAACTGCAGATTTTGTGAGATGGTTCTTTAAATCTGCACGTCCATATTTTTGGATATCTTCAGGGTCTTGTTCTTCTAACGGAATTTGTTCAAAATTTATAGAAAGCATTAAGCCATTAAATCTATTTATAGCATCAATACAATCTTTCTGTGACATATCAATTTCGTGGTTACCTAATGCAGAGGCTTTTATGTCTGCAATGTTTAAAAATTTTGTTGTCGCTTGATGTATAGCATCATTCTTTTCATCACCAATGTCATTATCTCCGGCTGAAAGCTTCAAATCCCCCTTTATACCAGACAATATTCTCATCATGTTATTAGTTTGTCCGTGGGCATCGTTTACATATCCTATAGACATTTCAAAGGAGTCCATTTTAGGATTTCGCTCTAAATCTGAACCTTTTGGCTGGCTAATATTAGAATTACTTTTAAAGCGGACGTTGGCGATATTAAAATTAATTGGTTGGATATTGAAATTCATATATAAAACCTTCTACTCTACTATAGTAAGTCTTATAAAAATTAAATTTGCTAAAAATTTTAAAAACTTTACAATAATTTACATAGATAGACATGTTAAAGCTTTTCTTATCACCTCCTCTGAATTTGAATGATCTTGAATAGTAGGCATAATTTTTTCAAGAACATCTTCTATCTCATTTTCTTCATACCCGAGAGAAAGTAATACAGCTTGCGTATCGTCAAAAGCCTGAGATTTTGGAAGTTTGCAGGAAGTTCTTGGCAATTCTGTTTTCATCAATTTATCTTTAAGCTCAAGAATAATTTTTTGTGCCAGCTTTGGACCGACTCCTTTGGCTCTTGTAAGTTCCTTGAAATTTCCATCAATAACCAATGAAATTAAATCACAAGCATCAAACTCATTTAACAGTGCAATTGCCATTTTTGCACCAACGCCGGATACAGATAAAAGTATCTGAAAAATATCTCTGGTTTCTTTATTAGAAAAACCATATAAAGACATTGCATCTTCTCTATGTGTTAATAACACATAGACCTTTTGTATTTCACTCTCATCAACTTTTGTACAGTTAAAATCAATCTCAGTAACTTCTAATAGATATCCTATACCCGAAACATCAATAGTTATAAAAGTCCCTTTAGAAGTTTTTCTTTTATCAGAAATAACCCCCTTAAAATAATCAAACATACCCCGCTCCTTTTATAAATAATTATATAACAAACAATCAAATCGAGATTCACCTTTACAATCGGCGGAGTAGATGGGCATCACTGCTACAAAATTATTTTACCCCCTTTACAATAAATTTTGTTTTGTGTAGTATAGATTTGTTACCAATTAAATATCTTTGGAGGAGTGCCAGAGCGGTTGATTGGAGCGGTCTTGAAAACCGTCGTACGTGCGAGCGTACCGTGGGTTCGAATCCCACCTCCTCCTCCATTTAAAGCCACCTTGAAAGGTGGCTTTTTTAGTGCGTTTTGGGTGTATAACCATTTCCGTAAATATACATCCGATATCCCCCTTGGGGACTACGTGGGGACTGGGGAGTTTCAAATAATCTTTCAAATATTAATTTTTTGTTTATTTTTTTAAGATTTATAAAAATACCTTTTATAATGTAAATATAACCCAAGAGAAGTTAAGGGAATGTGTAGAAACAAACTTAGTATGAAAGAGATCCTAATGACTGACTACAATATTTTTGTTGCAATGCCGTTTGGTACAAAAAAAGCCAATAACAAAAGATACAGTATTGATTTTAATGCAATTTATAACAATGCAATCAAACCTGTTGCAGATGAACTCGGAATTTCAATTATTAGAGCAGATGAAGAAAATGACAGCGGTATTATTCATACACTTATGATTGAGCGTTTGGTATGTACAGATATTGTTATCGTTGATATCACTAATGAAAACCCGAATGTTTACTATGAATTAGGGATTCGCCATTGTGCAAGACCATGTACTACAATTTTGATATACGACAAAAATACGAGATTACCATTTGATATTCAGCCTTTAAGAGCAATTCCGTACGAGTTAAACAAAGGAATTATTAGTGATCTATCAGCTGAAACTTTAAAAACTAATTTAATAAATAGAATTAAAAGTGTTATAAGTACTGAACATAAATGTGATAGTTTACCATTTGCACTTATTGAAGATTTTCCTAAAACAGAATTAGATGAATCAAAATTACAAATATATCAAGAACGCCAAAAACAACGAGTTGATTTTCTTGATAAGTTAAAAAATGTAAAAACATTCGATGAGCTTAATGGTATTATCATAGAGATGGATAATAAGGATTTCCCTTATCAATATTTAATTTTTGAACTAATTAAAAGTTTCGAATCACTTGAAGCTTGGAATAGTTTAATTCATTTTGTAGACAATAAATTAAATTCAGCTCTTAAAAATTTGCTATATGTAAAACAACAAAAAGCATTAGCTTATAATAAGAAAGGAAATTATTCAGATATCCAAACATCTATAATGCTCTTGCAAGAAATCTTAAGAGAACATGGGGATTCTAGTGAAACATATGGATTAATAGGAAGTGCATATAAAAAATTAGCTATCCTAGACAAGACAAGTATATGTTTTAAAACGAACTTAGAAAGAGCTATCTTAAACTACAGAGAAGGCTTTAGGTTTGACACAAGAGATTATTATACTGGAATTAACTTAGCAACCCTTTTGTTAGTAAAAGGTTCTGAAACCTCTTTAGCTGAAATGAATGAAATTATTCCAATTCTTAAATACAATCTTGAACTCAATGATTATAGTATTTCCGCTGATTACTGGTTATTAGCAACTGCTTATGAATTATATATTCTATCTAAAAACTTTGATACGGCAAAAGATATTTTAGGTTTGATATATACTCTACAACCTTTACCAGATAAATGGATGATAGAAACAACGCTAAGTAATTTAAATTTAATAAAACAAGTTTATGAGGATAAATCATTACCTATTGATTGGTATGATGAATATAAGTCGTTAATTAGCAAAAAGGAGAATTAATTATGGCAATTAAAAAAGTTTTTATTTCACATTGTTGGGATTATAGTGATGACTATGAAAAACTAAAAGAATGGGCGGATAATACCCCTCGTGTAACGATTTATGATTACAGTATTTCTGCAGATAAGAAACTGACAGGGTTAACTAATACTCAATTAAAAGATGCGATTACTGAACGTATTCGCCAATGTAGCGTATTTATTGTACCTACCGCCGTATATTCTTCTTGTAGTGATTGGGTTGCTTTCGAGGTAAAAACCGCAGTATCAATGAATAAACCTATTCTAGGAGTAAATCCTTGGGCGCAAAAGCATTATTCACAAATTGTTACAACTAATGCTGATAAAATTGTTGGTTGGCAAGAAAAAAGTGTACAATCTGGAATAAAAGAATTGGCTAAATAGGTCAATTCTTTATTTTAGAATGTTCTTAATACACCTCAAATAATGCTCGTTAAAATCTTTGCACCCGCAATTTAGACGGATGTTTTCGAAGGGATATTTTGCGAGGATTTTGTTTGCGATTGGTCGTGAAACTTCGTCATTATCCACAAAAAGGTAGTGTTTTTTGTATTTTTCAAACTCTATTCGATTGATGTATTTAGGTAAAGAGTTTATGCCATTTGTCGGTGTTACAATATGATATTTGCTTGATTGTCCTTTTTCGTTTAAGTGCTGCCACAAGGTATAAGCATCCAAATAGCCTTCTACAATACACAAGATTTCTGTATTTTTTGTATAAGGATTTACTGCAGAAAGATTATTCGGTGAACCTTTTGAGCGACAAATTCCTTTCTTGGAAAAATCTCTTGGGCGGAGTTCATAACCCAAAATATCCATGCCGAAATCGGTTCTATACCCGTAACTGGGAAATACCCACTTGTCATCTTGCCAACTAAAACCTATATTCATAAATTCAACAGTCTTTTTTGTGATACCACGCTTTTGATATATCAAATTCAATAGCTCATCATTCCCTAATAAATAATCATTACGAGAATCAAAGGCAAGAGCATAATATAACTGAACTTCAGGGGTTAAAGGTGGTACATCGTCTTGATATTCGTAATCTGATGGTTGGCTTAAGTTTCGTAGTTTTGGGTTATTCATAATTTTTTTGAAAATCATTTTTGAATGTTCGGGATTTGCAAAACAATGTAATATCCCTTTGCGTTCATTAAATTTAAGATTATCTCTGCCTGTATCCTTGCAATATGGACATTGAAAGATAAATTCGTCGCCTTGAACTTTATTAAGATACGGCATTAAGTAATATAGAACTTGTCCGATATGTAATCTCATTAAATATCCTCCGTTAGTGTTGTTAATGTCGTTAATGTTTTATGATGAAGATGTTTCGACAATTACACCCATCTGCAATCGCCGAAACTATTGCCAGTAAAAACGCTGACAATAGTAACGACATTTACGGTGATTAAATCAAATCCTCAAGTGGCGGTGTACCATCACTTAAATCTTGTGATTCAAACTTGGTTAACACATATTCTGTGCCGGAGTTTCGGTTAATAGAATCTACTTTTAATATATAACCCTTGTCTTTTGCCATTTCCTCTATTGAGTCAATATAATCATCAAATCGGTCTTTAAATTTATCCCGAGAAATTCCGAAATTTTGGAATTGGTTATATACAAGTTCTGTTCTTGTAAAGCCTTTACCTAAATTTTCTAGAAAAAATTCCCATAATTTATCGTAGGCATCATCTTCCTTCGGTTTATAATTTCTGAATGTTTTAAAATCCTTTGAGATGAATTCTACTGTATCAATAGCCTGCTGCATATCTTCATCATTAACTACCAATTCTGTCGGATGATTTAGGCAAGCATACAGGCATGCAATTTTGATTGCTTTATGTTGTCGGCTTTGAATTTCTTTTTTTGTCAGAACATCTTCTGTTTCATTTTCCAGTTCTTCCATTTTTACCTTGTACGGATAATGAACATTTTTGAGTGCCGAATCTGTAAATACATATACTGCATTGGATGGTATTTTGTTAAATATTGTCATAAAAATTTCAGATAGTTTTTCGCAATCTCTATAAAACTGTTTCTCTTTTTCAAAGGCTGCATCTGTGTTGTATTCAATCTCTTTCTTTCTCGGTTTTTGGAAAGATATAACACATCTTCTGCTCAAACCTGTCTGCAACAGTAGGTCAAACATGTGTTTTAGGTTTCCACGTGTAAATAAAGACGGATCTGAAAGAAGCAAGCAATTTACAGGCATGTTTTCGATACTGGATTCACGTTTGCCGTATTTTATTGATTTAGAAATTACTTTACCGTCATAGCCCTCATACAAGCAGCCAAGAAACTGTTTCTCTATATTTTGTGCGGTTTCTAGAAACATACCAAACTCTGACATTTTGTAAGTAATAGCACCAAAGCCTGCTTCTTGAAGAGCTTTTGCATCCTCAAAAAGTCCCTCTTGCGTACCGTCAACAACTTCTAAAATTGGATAACGGATTGCCCTTTCAGCTTCTTTTATGAGAGCTTTTATTGGCTTGTTTTTGCTATCTGTGTATTCTTCTTGTATTTGCAGTTTCTTTTTTGCGTAATATTTTTCAGCATTTTCCTTAAACCAATTTCTAAAAGGTTTAAAAACATAATCATCTAAATCATTAGATATTCTATCCTTACCACCACCTGATGGAAGAAAAACTATTGTGTAATAATTCGGGTTATCAATTTTTTCAAACTCTTTATATTTAACCCTTTTGCAAGTCATCATTTGAGCGATTTTTAATAATGTAATTGATGTGATAATACTTCTTTCTGTGTTTTTAAATCGTTTTGAAAAAAGATTTAAAGTTTCGCTTACAAGTCTTGGTGTTCTAGTTTTGTTCATGTTTTTCATCTCCTTTTTTGTACTCTTTTAAATTTCTAATAGCTTGAATCCTTAAAGTAGATTCAAACAGTTCGGCATCAATAAGGTATTTACCTCGTTTACCGCCAATTTTGATAGCCGGATAAATTCCTTGCCTGATTCCCATTCGGATTGAATACTCCGAAATCCCAAAATGTTTAACAGCTTGTTGAATTGTAAACATTTGTTTTGGTGTAACGTCTTTTCTCTTTGTATCGTCTGGCATGTCATCTCCTTTCTTGTCCAGTTGCCAATTACATAATTGACAGAGAAAATTTCCCTGTGTTTTAATTTCAATATGAAATATTTTTTATTCACAAGACCATTAACGCACGAAAAACCGCAAAACTACTGCCTAATACTATATGGGATAATTGTGGATAAAAATAAAAATTATCCACAATAGGAGATGAAAATGGAAAATAGTAGAACGCTTCATGAAGATTTTTATACAAGATTGGAAGACACTTTTAATGATAGTGGTTATAGCTATCTAGAACTTGAAAAAATTATAGGAATACCCGATTCGACATTAAATTCTTATGTAAACTATAAAAGAGCTGCAACCGTTGAAAATTTGCGAAAAATCTGTTTAAAATTAAAAGTTTCATCAGACTATCTGTTATTATTAAGCCCATGTAAGCATTTAACTGAATATCCTATGGTTAATAAAACGGGTTTAAGCGAACGCTCTTTGCACGCACTTGAATCTATGAAAAAATACAATCCAAAACAAATCGAGACATTAAACTTTCTCTTAAGCTCGGATATTTCCGGCATGCCTTTTGCAAACTTTTTATATTATCTTGGAGAGTATTTAGATGTGTATAAAAAGAGCAAGTCAAATAACAAGCGAGATTTAAAAGCTCGAAGAATCTATGCGATAAGACATAATCTTCAATATAAAGATGTCAAAAATATGGATATATATCAGGAAGAAGAGTTTTTGGATATTTTGGATTCTTTACCGCCTGAAAAATTTCAAGACAAAATGGATGTTTCTATGTATAAAGCACAAAGGGCATTACAACGACTCATGGATTTTTCAATAGGTGAAATGCACAAGGAAGAAAACAAAAAACCTAAAATACGAAAACGACAAAGGAAAAGTGAGGATAAATCATAATGGCAAGCATTGAAAAGCGTAAAGACGGATATCGTATTGTCGTATGCAGCGGTTACGATATTAAAGGAAAGAAAATCCGGCATTCTAAGACAATAAAACTTCCGCCTAATCTAACCGAGCGACAAAAACAAAAAGAACTGGAACGGCAAAAAGTATTATTTGAAAATGAGGTTCAAAATAAAACTTATCTAGATGGTGAAAAATTAACATTCGCAGAAATTACAGAATTATGGATTGAAAAATACGCAAAAATAAAATATGCACCTGCAACCTTGAAACCTTGCTTAGCTAGATTAAAAGATAGAATTATCCCTGAATTAGGGCATCATAAATTAAGCAAAATTCAAACTTATCACTTAGAAGAATTTTATAACAAATTAAGAAATAACAGCTCACGACTTGAAGATTTTTATACTCCGACAATTATTATGTCGGAGTTTTTGTCTAAATATACGACCACGAAATTACAACAACTTACAGGAATAACCGCTAAAACTTGCAAAAGAATTAAACAGGGGCAAAAAACTAATTTCAAAACCGCACAAAAAATCTGTAATTCTTTTGGCTTGGATTTTAATAAGATGTTTAAAATGACAAATGAAAAACCTTTGTCGGATAAAACAATAAAAAATCATCATACAGATATTAGTGCGATATTTTCTCTTGCTGAAAGGTGGGAGTTGATTAGTTCAAACCCTGCTAAAAAAGTTGATTTGGGCAAAATTTCGAAAAAACAGGTTAAATATTATGACGATATACAAACAGCAAAACTTTTCAAAGAACTGGAAAACGAACCGCTGACCTATCGAACTATGATTTCACTGGCTTTGGATGTAGGTTTAAGATCGGGCGAATTATGCTGACTTAAATGGGAAGATGTAAATTTTGAAACAGGAATTTTAACCATAAATAAACAGCGACAATATGTCAGCACTTACGGAATAATGGAGCGACCGCCAAAAACTGAAAACGGAAACAGAACTGTAACTCTTTCTTCTCAAATGCTTTCAATGCTTAAAATATACAAGCAAAAACAAGCGGAAGACAAATTAAAAGTTGGCTCTGCTTGGAAAAACGGAGAGTATTTATTCAAACACGATAACGGCGAGAATTTGCACCCGACAAGACCTTACAAATGGTTTATGAACTTCTTAAAACGTCATAATTTACCCAAAATCACATTCCACGAACTCCGGCATACAAATGCAAGTCTGCTTATTGCAAACGGAGTTGATGCAGTAACATTGAGTAAAAGACTTGGACATGGTGATAAAACAGTTACGCTAAACACATATTCCCACGCAATTCAAAGTAAGGAAACACTCGCTGCATCTACAATGGATGAGCTTTATTCTGCGTTAAAGAAGAAATGCCTTTGAAGTCAAAGAAGATACTTTTTGAGATAAAGACACCATTCAGTAGCTAAGAAATTATCAATAGCCCTTTCTAATTTAGAAAAATGCCTTTCTTGCACCAAAAATAAATAATCTCTTACTGAATACCTTGAAGCTCTCAAATAAAACATCCTTGCATTTTTAGTTTCTTCCATATCCTTAAACCGATAAAATCTTTTTAAATATTCTTCTTCCGGCTTTCTATCTCTATGATTATAAATTATTACCGTTGCCCCTTTTGCGTAATAGTCTACAGCTTCTTGATAAGTTGTGTATTTGTTACCATTTTTTGAATAAGGCTTTGTGCTTTTAACTTCAAGCCCATTATCTGGATCTAAAAATATAACATCTTGGTTGCTTAATTTTTTCAAGGCTTCCGAATGCCATTTATCACGATCTTTTGATTCTAAAATTCTGTTCCAAAACAAGGCATTTTTAAATAGTTTTGCTCGTTCAAGTCTTGTTACAGTTCTGTTGTCGCTCAAACCTATTTTCTTTAACGCACAATGCAAATCATTGTCAGGAGTATCACAATCACACTTCAAATATGCGGTGTGCTTGCCGTCAGTAAAAGTTTTTGAATGTTCAGGTTCATCAGGTGTTAAATACCAATTCAAGCCTATACTCAAGTTCGCATTTTCAATCGCCCTCAAAACTCCTAATTTTGTGTAATCTCCGACATCGCCTGCATATTGATTTTTCATATTCCGAACACCTCATCTATTTTATCCATATTAAACAAGGATTTATTCTGAAACAATCCTTGTTATTTGTTATAAATCTATGACAAACAACGATTATTTTCAATCTGTATAACTTCAAAAAGTGTTTAAAGTAAGAGTTCATTTCATAACATGAGAGTAGGGGTTATCATGGAACTCAAAAAATTACTTGGAAAAAGAATACAAGAATTAAGAACAAAAAACGGCTTGAAACAATCTGAACTAGCCGAAAAAGTTGGTATTGCAACAAAACACCAAAGTTGTATCGAAACCGGCAAAAACTATCCATCTGCTGAATTGGTTGAAAATTATGCGAAAGTTTTTGGTGTTGATGTAGTGGAAATGTTAGACATCACGCATATCAAAACCACAGACGAATTATTATCCGACATCTATTCAATGCTCAAAACCGCAAGCGAAGATGAAATTCTTATGGCTCATAAGATTTTGAAAGGGCTTTTGCATTAATATTGTTTAAATTATTTAATTATTTAAGAAAATTTTAAAAATTCAATATAATCGTAAATTTCATTTATTGTTGTATATTGATTTTCTTGAACAAGTTTAATCATTGCGTATATACCTTCTTTAACTAAATTAAAAAAGTCATAATATACTTCTATATCAATAGAAGTATTACCAGAATGAACAATAGAAGACCGTTTCGCATATAAATCTTTTAATTGTTTAAAATATGCTTTACGTTCATCAGCATTATCCCCAATCAAAAAGGCTAGAGTTTCTGAAATCGTAACGGTAATCGATGGTTGAATAAAATAACCTCTTTCCTGTCTTGATAACAAGCATTCTAAGGCTATGGCAACTTGCAAAAAGCTATCGGATAAGTTTTTAGTAATAAGTGATTTTCCCAACCAAAGGGTTGATTTATAGATTTTTTCTTCAATTTTCGTTTTTGATGAAGATAACAAATTAAATAATTTCTCATGTACATTTGAAAAATTATCAGTTAATAAAGTGCAACGAGAGTTTATATATGTACTTTCGCTAACAGACATTGATGATGTTAAAATTTTGTAGTCATCATTTATTAAATGATGACTATTACTAATACAACTAAATTTAGTTGTAATTGCTTGTGCAAATCTTTTGTTTCCTAATGCAACTGCTAAAAAGCAAATAAAATCAGAAACTTTTTGTTCAATTATGATATTCTTTGAAAATTCATCTTCCTTATACATTTCAATATCTTTTAATATTAAAATAACGTGTAAAGCGTTATCTGAGGTTACACGATTTTGTTCATTTATATTTGAATATAATAGTGGATTCGGATGTTCAGATATAAAATATTGAGGTTTATACATTTCAAAAATTGATAAAATTAACTCATTATCATCTAAATCTACATTATAGAGTTGATACAAAATATTAGTTTTTATTTTTTTTAATCTATTGATTTCTTCGATTTTAGAATTATAACTTTCAATTCCATAATTAGGAAATTCGCTTAATAAATAATCTTGTACTGATTTACATATAAAATTTTCACTTAAATTTTCAACTGTTATTTTTTCTTGTATATCATTTTTTAATAGTAAAAACTTCTCTCTTGATATAGCCAAACCAGTTTGAGCTTTAAAAGAAATACCTAATTCAATTACATCATCGTCTAATTCCTTATTATTTTGAATTGGTATCTTATATACACAATTTAAGGTTGCTAGAATTTTATCATTTTTCATAAT
>UMBD01022257.1_pt1 | contig 30130 bp, 25 predicted proteins | sample 1963891 | NCBI WGS metagenome assembly UMBD01 (sample SAMEA4835934, study PRJEB28245) | human gut metagenome | biome: gut microbiome; material: fecal sample | place: Denmark | collected 2008 | reverse complement strand
CATGGAGGTGGCGGAGGGGGAAGCGACCTGCCCTGGAGAAGGAAGGAGGACGAGGACGACCGGACATGGGCAAGGCGTTGCTTGCAGAGGGCACACCGGATGATGAAGCCTGCCGGTGGAAAGAGCGTCCGTAAAAAATAAGAGAAATTCACTCTCCATGAAGTCTGATTGACAGTCTGATTGGGAGAAGTAAAAAAGAATACTTGTTAAAGACGGCGTGATAGGCTTCCATACGTTCAGGCATAGATCGGTCACGTTGTTTCTTTGCATCACAAACCAAATTTTAGATGGAATGAAGAGAATATTTTTGTTTATGTTGCCAATGGCATTTTCGATGGGAGCACAGGCTTACAATGTGAATATAGCCGATACGGTGTGTACCCGTCACAGAGAGTATTTCAAGGAGAAGTGGGAAACGGTACAGCCTTCTTACCTGATCGATGTCGTTTCCGTCTCCACGTGGAAAGATAACTGGTTCCTGAATGTTTCCGGCGGTACTTCCGCTTTCTTGGGTTCACCATTAGGGTGTGAAGATTTATTTGGCAGGATGAAGCCTACATTGGCTGTTTCGGCAGGCAAATGGTTCACGCCAGCTATAGGAGGTCGCTTGTCCTATCAGGGTTTCCGATTCAAGGATTCACGGTTGGAAACACAATCATATCAATTCTGCCATGCGGATTTGCTTTGGAATGTATTGGCAGGCTTGAATAGGGGCAATACACCGTGCCGTTGGAGTCTCATCCCTTATGCGGGAGCCGGTATCATCCACCACAAGGGGAGCGGCCACCATCCGTTTGCTCTTTCCTACGGCATACAGGGCAGATACCGTCTTACAGACCGTTTCCACTTGCTTGCGGAACTGGGTGGCACCACGACTTTCAAGGACTTCGACGGTTATGGTGCTTCAGACCAATTCGGGGATAATTTAGTGGGCCTGACGGCAGGAATCTCCTTTACGATTGGCAAGGTCGGTTGGCGGAAGGTGATAGACCCTGTTCCTTATATAAGACAGAATGAGGAACTGGCTGTTCATGCCTTGTGTTTGGCAGGGAAGAACCGGGGATTACAGAAAAACAATGCCATGAACCTGGCCATTATCGCCGAGTTGAAGAAGATTCTGGAGTTGGAAGGTCTGTTAGACCGATACGCTGATAAGCTGTCCGAACTTGTCGGCAACGCAGAAAGCCAAACCGCTTCTTCCGGCTATCCGAGAAACAATTACAGCGGATTAAATTCGCTTCGCGCAAGGTTGAATCAATCACCCTTGACGGAGGCAAGCGACTCTACATCTTCCGCTCATCCGGCGGCACATACCAATGAGCAAATTGTTTCACAAAGACAGCATACCCACCATTTAGATAGTGATGCCTCACAGCTTGTTTCCGACAGCCTGTATGTCGGGGCACCTATCTATTTCTTCTTTGTCCTGAATACCGGCCATCTGACTGATACCTCGCAACTCATCAACCTTGACGGGATAGCCCGGATTGCCAATAAGCATAGGTTGCATATCCGGGTTTCAGGAGCGGCAGACAATGCCACGGGTAATGAAACGCTCAACAATTCATTGGGGCTTTGCCGTGCGGAATACATCAAGGCCCAGCTTATCAAACGTGCCGTGCCAAGCAACCGTATTGAAATTGTTTCAGAAGGGGGGATTGACGATTATTCACCCAATGAGGCAAACAGGAACGCTTGTGTAAGATTGCTTTCTCCCCCAAAATGAGGATTACTTTTTGTTCATAATAAAAAACTTATATTGTGTGATAGTCGGTTAGCCTGTGAAGGTCAGCCGGCTAATTTTTGAAATAAAGATAAAAATAATATAGTGATTTTTTTAATCAACTTTATTTGTAAACATCCACTCAAATGAAATTACCAAATATTTGTAGCCTTATTTAGTAGTGGGAAAAAACAATCAAGTGAATTATTGAAAATTTCGACAAACTAATGTCATTTCAAAGCAAGCAAAGCATTCCTGTTTTTTCTAGTATTAAAAACTTGAGATAATACATGATCGAAGAAAATATTTGGAATCTTTTGGGAGAATGATGGAATTTTTTCATTTAGTAAACTGACAGCTAATCCACCCACAGCCGGAAGGATTAGTCCTGTAACAGAAACCAGTCCCCATCTAAACCATTTTTCTGCTTGTGAAGATGAGTTACCTCCTAAAAGGATTCGCTCCAGTTCATTTATATTATAGTTATTCGATTGTAGCCAATCTCTATAAAAACCTCCAAAAGCATGATCTCTTACTTGAATAATTTTTTTTATATCAATTATTTTATTGTAATAAAGCAAAGATAAGTTGGGAATATTCCTTGCAAAAAGATATTTGTTCATTCTATCATTAAGAGTTTGTTCTGGAATTAGATTGTTTTTCTGCATGAAATAATACTTAGCTTCATCTTCTAAAATTATTTCATCAGTCTGTAAATAACTACCCCACACAATACTTCTTTCGAATAGGCATAATCTTACGGCACTCCATGTATCTTTTTCGCTAATGTCAAAAATGTTTTCAGATTCTATATTTAAATAGGCTCTAATTTGATTATTGATTGTAAAATCCTCATACATATTTTCTTGGGCAATATTATCCCAATATACATATTCTTCCGATTCTGAACCAGAAGTTACTTTTTCAAATACTTGCTTGATAAATAAAGATGCCTGAAAACCATATTTGTTGTTTATTCTTAGAATAACTTTATCATAATAATTACCCTGATGCATATTCATAAATAGCAAATTGTCATTTCCTATCATGAATGCTGGGAACCACCAATTATCAATTATTACAAGTTCTTGCCTTTCATATAAAAGTCTAAAGGCTTCAAAACCCAAAACGTCTATAATTTCTTCCAATGAATCTGTCCTGATAATGATTTTATCATGTGTTAGCAAACAATTTATAACTCGATTCAAATAATATAAATGTTCAGGCATAGTAAGTTCTGGATATTTTCCAAAATGCCATCTATCATAACATATACCAGATTCGACTTCTTTTATCCTATATGAAAAACTGTCAAATAATACTGCCATTTATTGAATCCAATTATTATAAAAAACTGTATTTCTATCCCTGCCTTGAATAGCAATGAGATATTATTTTCCTTCTCTTTGTAAAACTTTCCATTCCGTTGGAATGGAAAGTTCAAATCCATTAGCAAGCGTTATTTTATCTGGCAATAATGCCTGCTTAAACCTCTTTTCATAACGCAACATCTGAATGGGTGCGCCATTTCCCATTGTAGCCAAGTTACTGGAATACTGATGAGGTGGGAAATAGATAAATACATTGATTTTAGCTTCTTTGGCCAGTTCAACGGCTGGTATCATATCGCTGTCTGCGGAAACAATGATAGCAAGGTCACAGTTATGTTGGAAAGCATCGGCCACAATCTGGGTAGCTATACGCACGTCAGACTCCTTTTCTTCGTAAGTATGGATGATATTGTGGCATTTGAAACACTCGATTTCTTTTTTTAGATACTTTCCCAATATCAACTTAAATTTCGGATTTTCCTTATTGGCTTGGAAAAAGGCATCCTGTCTTTTCCGTTTACCCACGTCTGTCGGTCTAGCAGAGAAATATTTTACCGCTATTAATTCCTGATTAGGACGTAAGAAAGACTCCATCAACTTGACAATATCTAGCCAATAATACTTCTTCCACGGAGTGGTCTTTAATCCGTAATAGAAGTTGAATCCGTCAATGTAAATGATTACTCGTTGCTTGTTTTCTTCTGCCATAGTCATATAAAAAATAAGCCCTCGAAATCGAGGGCGAGCCTTGGTCTTTCCCAACCAAGGGGGATAATTTTATACTGCAAATGTACATTTTTTATTTGAGAAAACAAACTTGTATGAGATTTATTTTGTAATCATAGCCATAAATTCAGCAAATTAACCTCTTTTAGCTCAATCCACCATTCCCATCTACCAAGCCTTCCTTTTTACTCTGCAAAGTTACGGCTTGCAAAATCCGTCAAGTATCGCTCCGCTATTTGAAAATTTCGATAGGTTTTTCAACCCCGGTATCCAAATTTCCCAAATTTCTTGCCTTTGTTTTGCCTAGTAAGCCGTTATGGGGTTGCATGTAAAAACAGAATTCTTGGTAGAGACAATACTCTCCAATGAAAGGGGAAATAATATAATCAATAACTTAGAAAGTAAGATAATGGAAAAGAAAATGATTTGGAGCAGCAAAATGCTTTATGACGATGAAGCACGTGAAAACTATTTGGAAAATATGCGTGTGATTACAGAAGATGAGGATTACCAACTCACAGATAAAGAATGGGCTGATGAAGTGTACATAGCCCTATCTGATGAAAGGGGCAACCTGGATAAAAGAGTAAACGGCACTATTATCGCTTTTGCCGATTTAGGATTATGGCAAGGTAGAAGAATAGGCTATCAGATTTTAGGAAACAATATCGCTAATATACTTTATTCTCAATGTGATGATGCTGAATGGTACGGCAATACCTACAACATACGTGGAATACAGCGTCACCATGACGGCACCAACTATGTGCTTTACCGTATAGCCAAAGATGAGGAAACAGCCGAACGGATAGCAGCCAAGATTTACAACGGTGAGATAGACGAAAGAGGGTTCCGCAAACTGACACGTTCCCTATATCCTGACGTGGCAGCAGTCTATGGCTGGAAAATTGCAGGATGGAAGAAGGTAGACTAATTATGATTTGTAACAGGGAAGGAGATATATACCTCCTTCTATTTTATTTCCCTCCTTTTTGCAAAGCTTTCCATTCCGCTGGAATTGTAAGCTCAAATCTATTGGCAAGCGTTATCTTGTCCGGTAACAATGCCTGCTTAAACCGTTTTTCATAGCGCAACATCTGAATGGGTGCACCGTTTCCCATGGTAGCCAAATTGCTGGAGTACTGATGGGGTGGGAAGTAGATGAACACATTGATTTTAGCTTCTTTTGCCAGTTCAACAGCTGGTATCATATCACTGTCTGCGGAAACAATGATAGTAAGATCACAGTTATATTGAAACGCATCGGCCACAATTTGAGTAGCAATATGCACATCGGATTCCTTTTCTTCATAAAGTGTGAATGATATTGTGACATTTGAAACACTCGATTTCCTTTTTCAGATACTTTCCCAATATCAACTTAAATTTCGGATTCTCCTTATTGGCTTGAAAAAAGGCATCCTGTCTTTTCCGTTTTCCCACATCCGTTGAACTGGCTGAAAAATACTTTACTGCTATCAATTGTTATATAAAAACTCGCCCTCGAAATTGAGGGCGAGTTTTGGTCTTTCCCAACCAAGAGAAATAGTTTTGTATTGCAAATGTACATTCTTTTATTTTGTGTTTTTAATGGTTTAATACAATTATTTAAAGAATAAACGTTTAGCGGAGTATTTGAGAAACGAAAGTAACGATTTAGCAACTGTACGAATTTCAGCGTTTTGCATTGCTATGCTATCAAATAACTCTTTCGTTACAAACTTAGGGAAAAATCTTCGATTTTTATGCCTGTACAATAAAAAGAAGTCCACTTCCCTCACTTTAGCCTTGTTCGGAACTTGAAGTTCAATAATTATTTGTATCTTTAGACTGCTGAGGTCTAATATAAGATGACTCTAATGAATAAGAGGGTGCGTGAACTTCCGTTTACAAATGTAACACATGTTTTTGTAATCTCGGTAAAACCTCCCTCACTTTATGATATAATTCCTCGAAAGAGGTCTTATATATACAATTTGTTGTAAAGTCATTACCTTTGTGGTGTTAACAACTCGTTTTTACAAACCGACTGATGCTTCAAACTGCATTGGATGCCTGTATGAGTTTTAAAGCTCGAAAAGGAAAGTAATTAATTTTACTCCAAGGATAGTTCATAACTCCTTTAACTGTTATGCACCTATACCTGAGGAAATGCCTCTCTAAAGGCTACAGCGAGAGAAGTGGGCTTCTTTTTAGAGGAAAGGTATATTTTTTCTAAACTGCAACTTCCCCACGTTATAAATATTCTATATTTACGTGGGGAAGTTCTTAAAAGAAGTAGATATTATTTATAAGAATCTTCTACTCCTGCTAAATAACCAGCAGCATACGCAGCATGAGGACTTTTGTGCCTAACTGTTCCAGCTTGACTTTCAGGTAGTGAATCTAAATCTAAATCCAATTTTTCTTTACGGTTAATTCCATCTTCATACCCTCTTTCATAAGCACATGCGGCACAGCGATGCCTTCCTGCACCACCTTGATCCACAGGCAAATTATTGTACTCCGGATCATAACGATGTTTTTTTTCGCAAGTCATAATTCTTTCTTTTAATTAATAAAAAAAACAATTGTTAAAAGAATGCAATAAAAGCGTTAATTTTAACACTCAATATTACATTAAAACGATTAGAACTATTTATGTTGGGCAAATATAACAATATTTATTGTATGGCGAATAGTTTTCACCGATAATTTGCAGGTTTTGGTATTTAAAACGTATAGTCCACATAATCACCAAATAAATTCAATCATCTGAACAATGTGAAAATTATAGTTATGAGTACACTCATTAGAGGTTCTATATTTCAATCTAAAAGTATATACCTACAGTCTTTGACACTGTGTAATGCCTCGTGTTAATGTCTACTCTATTAACCCTAAAATCCAATTGATCCAAGAAATTATGGTTGATGCTCTTCGCTTATATGTTTGATCTGAATCAATATTATATAGTTTAGCGTTTTTCATAATTTCAACCACTTCATCTTTTGTTGGGACATTTCCTTTATCAAAATACAACTTCAGAGTGTTTTGGAATACAGTATGTGATAGTATAAGTTTTACAAATTCTAATTGCCGCTCTACAATGGGCAAATTAAATATGCGAAAACCATCTTGAGTTAAAGTACATCCGATTTGTTGGTTTTCACGAATAGTCTCTATGAGACCTAAATATTTTGCTGCATTTGAATAGTAGTCAGTTTGCCTATGGTCAAAGTCATAATTTTGAGTAATATCATCTTTACTGATAAACCCTCTTTGCTTCAATAATTCACAAAGATTAATTACACGTTCAAAGCTATCTGCTTGAGGAAAAGGCAGTTCTGGTTCTATGACAATTTGAATATCATTCAAAATATTTTGTATATTCTCTATATTAATTGTTCCTTCTTGAACTGCATATTTTTTATGCTGTAGTAAGCGAATAGAATTATATAAATTAGGTGTAGTAAATTCATATTCTCTCAAATGAAAAATCCCATTTGAATATGTAAGAAAAATTGGACGAACACGTTTCGTGATCTTATTACTCCATAGCCTATATGGATAATATAATTGTCTGATCAAAAAATCATCAGAAATATAATTTTTTGCTTCGATCAAATTTAGGGAATTATCTCCTTCATACCCTCCATCTATTTCTATTTGTGAATTCTCTACATTTATTTTGAAACTATTTTTCCCTGAATTAATTGTAAAATCAAACAAAGAAGAACTCATCCGTCCACAAACTGTAGGTAACAGATTTTCTTCACCTGTAAAATCATGCAGTATCTTAGATACAAAAGCACAGTTTATTGCTATTGATTCACTTGTAATATCTTTATAGTCTATACTTTCCAAAAAAGTTGGAAAATCAATAGTGGTTATCTCTATATCTTCTTTGTTAAAATCATAAAAAGTTTCAAATGTGCCAATTTCATATGTACCTCTAGATGTAGGCAAAATTGACAACTTATGGTCAACAAACAATTTAGGAAGTTGAGAACGATGATCAAACTTTGTCATTAAACGAGCTTCCCGAAACTGGTTAATATCTATTGAAGATATTGATACTCGCTCGTTATTTGCAAGTCTATCTAAGATATGATACTTTTCAAATATTTTCTCCCATGCTATATCGTTTTTAGATTTATTCATAGTTACTAATTAAAAATTCATCTACTTGTCCTCTCTTAGAAGAATCTGAGTTTACTGTACGATTTGCATGCACTATATGAATATTATAATCAGAATAAATTTCTCTTATGAAATCAGAGGCTGAATTTGATAAAAGAAATTTAACACCGTTACTATTCAATTTGTTACAAACATCCCTTAGTCTAAGTTGATCTCTCTCATTCCACCCACCTTGCACATATCCTGTAAAATTAGAACTCTCAGAGATAGGATGATACGGTGGATCTAAATACACAAATGAGTTTCTAGGTATATCTCTTAAAATTGTCTCATAATCTCCATTTGATATTTGAATTTGAGCAGAATTTAAATATTTGCTTACAGCTTTAATTACAGGCTCATTAATTATGTTAGGATTTTTATATTTCCCAAACGGAGAATTAAATTCTCCAGCATTATTAACCCTATATAATCCATTATAGCAGGTTTTATTGAGATATATAATCCGTGAAGCTCTTTCTATATTCGTAAGATTATTAAAAAGAGGTTGCCTATCTATAGCTCGAATTTCATAAAAATATTCTGATGTATTTTTATGTTTTTTCAAGTCCTCAATAAGCTCATTTGGATTATCTCTTATGACTATATAAACATTGATCAGTTCTTCATTATAATCATTTATAACAGCTCGTTTAGGCTGTAAATCAAAAAATAAAGCCCCTCCTCCTATGAATGGTTCATAGTAGGGATGATTCGCTACACCTTTAGGTAACATCTTTTTAATTTCTGGTATAAGTTGTCTTTTTCCTCCAACCCATTTCAGAAATGGAACTACAAGTTTATTTTTAGCCATCTTATACAAAATCTATTATATCACGTGCAAAGATACCATTTTTATTGATTTCTGCTATATAAATGAGTAACAAATTGGTAATCTTGATTTTAATAATTGATATGCAACAGGTTATTCATCTATTTATCTTAAATTCCTCTACTTTTTTTTCTCGACTGCTGTATAGGTCGGTGTATGTTCTGCCTTAGCTTGTCGAATTGTTCCTTGAACCACTTGGCAATGGGCTTTCGGTCGAAGGCAAGAACCTGTTTCGTTCCATCCGTCAGGTCTTTCAGCACTTGATTCCTAGCCTTTTCGGTCTTGAATTTCCGTCTGTGTTCCTCCGAATAGAGTTCTTGTAATCGGTAATTTTGCATCGTCAGAAATCTGAAAAGTAAAATCGCCACAACGAGAAAAGGAAATAGCATTGTAAACTAGAGCTGCCAACAACTAATCACAATGCTATGAGTGAGACTTTCAAATTAAAGAAGTATCTGATGTGGTACAAAGTTAACGAATTATTTTCAGATGACCTAAACAAAATTCAGATAAGTCAATCCTTAGATCTTCACCGTCAAACGATAGCCAAGTAATCTGTCCATGACAGAAAAAGAATTCATTTCCTACCAGAGCTATGACCGAATAGAACATGAAAATATTATGCGCAGAGTTTAAATAATACATGTTTGGAATAATCATTATTAAGATAAACACTATACTGTACATAGGGGGGGGAAGGCTGTCTGTAAAGTGTTTTTATATTTTCATTTTGTTCTGTGATTCAGAACGAAGTGAAGAATCTATTCTCTTTATGCTAAAAGAAGAGATACTGCGTAACACTCTAACATGACAAAATGATATCACTGTAGGAACTTTCGGACTGTTTTTTAGAGGAAGGAATCCTTGCTCAACCATCAGTGTAGGGCATCAATAGCATTTGCTATACTACGTATTTTCTAAAACTATAAGAGTTGTCATCGGTTGTTGCCCCCACGACAGGATCGAAAGCCATCAGGTAGAGATCCTGTATAACTCTATCTTTAAGGGACGGTATTCCAAGCTGTCTCATTTTTCAGTTCTTCTTTGGTATGTTGAGCCGTTTCAGTGAGAGAGATTTGTACTCCTACGTTTCAGAAAACTCACTGCATCAGCTTTTTAGGTGTCGGTATTCCATAAAACGTGGCGTACATTTACCTTTATTGGATGTCACTTTTCTTACTATCAATATCTTAGTTTTGAAAGAGATGGTAAGAAAATGCTGCAAGGCTTTCACCTTGTTGTATCTCCCTTCTTCCTAAGCCTTTGCTATTCGAACTTGTCCACAATCCTTTATCTGTATCCCCTTAGGCTTTTCTTGTGATTGGCTTACCCATCGGCTCTTTGCTGATAGGAGAGATACGGGCTTACCAAGTTTCGCACAAGTAATTGACAACTGCCTTAGTATCCAACATCCATCAACAGTGCTACATCCGTGTAAACCAAAATAACAGCGGGATATCCTGACTGCTTGTTTTTTGACATGGATCCTAAACATTTTGTGAACTATTTATTTGTTACAATGGTGCAACGATTCACATGCGTTATTATTATCAATCTGCCTTACCATTATTCAACTAGAATGTTTAATTGAAAATATCGTTATCAAAAGGGCTAGCACTCGATCGTTGCTAGTCACACACGCCTCTTTAGGCTACTATTGACGGAACAATAGGTTCAGACTGGAGGCGGAACAATTACTTGTGCGACTTCTTGTCGCACTTCCCCGTACACAAAAATATAATTAAAAACATGAAGCAAAAAATACAATGGCAGATGTGTATATATCGACAGTGATGCCTATTGGTTTCCTGACCGTCCGGAACAATTAACGCTCGTAGAGAAATAAAAAGAAGCAGTGCAAGGAATATGCCCCATACACTCCTTGCACTCAACATCTTATCTCCCCCTTCGATAAGGCACATACTCATCCGTCTGTTCCCTTTCCTCATGTGCCACTTCCTGCGTATTACCGTCGTTGTCCGCATCCATAAGGTCTATTTGAGGATTTACCCTTTCTTCGGCTGCCTCACTCCGGTATTGATATTCGGGATAGGCTTCAAGGGCTGTTTGCACATTTTGCAGGTTGCCGTCAAAGTCTTGGTTATGGTCGTATGCAAAGTCATGTTTGACCGCCAAACCTGTATTGGTAGCCATACCCACCGCAAGACAGTCCTTCTCACGGTTATACTCCAGATACAGAATATCCCCACTGGCCATTTCAAAGACCGGCGAACGGGGCAGCTTGTCAAATTGCTCCGCCACCATATCTTTGGCTACTTCCTTTATCGTATCTCCGGCAATATCCACGCCATACCGCTTGATATGGTCACGAATTTCCTGTTCCGTGAATTTCAACATTACTTCATAGGTACCTCCTACGCTTCCATTGTGCACAATCGCAAAGTCTTTGTCCTCAATCAGCAGGTCATCACCTTTGTTTTGCAGGGGTGACAGATAGGTATACTTCTCATTGATGCCGTTTCCGTCATAATACTCCCTGCCAAGTGCCAGCAACCCCTCATAGTCACCTTTCTCTTTGAGTTCATCGAACTTCCTGGTGTCATCCGAAAACTGAAGATAAGCCACGGAACTGTAAAACATCCGTTCTTTTGCCCCCATTTTCTCGGCCACCGCATCAATTCGTTGTGTAATCATTGACGAAGCCTTTTTTACATCAAACAATGTGGTTTTCAGAAACTCCGGAGTTTCCTTCAATACATCCAGCCAAGAGCCGAGATACTGTGCGCTATCCTCTTTGATTGTCTTGGTGATACCATACTGTGATGCCACCAAAGCACTACCCAGTTCAGCCACCAGTTCCTCGCGTGCGTACTCTTTGCTTCCGAAGGTGGTCGGTTTGATACGGTCTAAGCGTCCTTCAGCTCCCGTACTGTGTGTCATTTCATGCAGCAACGTTCCGTAGAATGTTTCCCCATTGATGAACTGGCTCTTTTCCGGCAGCACAATTGCATCTTTGCTAATGCTATAATAAGCATTATCCTGATGTTTTAAAGAAATCGGACACATCCACAGGTTTTTCGCAATCATTTCATCCAACGGGGCAAATGCCATTTTTTCATCGTCCAGCGAATCCGCCTGTTTCAGATTGTTCTGCTCGCACAGCTTCTCATACAGTTCCGGACGTGCTTCTCGGAGGTTGGTCTGCGCCACATTGAATACATTATGTACGTTCAGTTTGGGATAGACTGAATACTTCCCCTGTTCTTCTGGCGACAGTTTCCGATAGTCCTCCATCTTGATTTTCTCTTTCGTTTCCTTATCCACTACGGTAAATGTGGTAATAAATACGGGAAACGATTTTTCACCTTTCAAGACATACACCTGCGGAAGCCTCTCCCCATTGCTATCCGTCAATGGCTTATGGTTTCCCTGCTTGTCAGTCGAATAGTTCAGCCCCGATACACGCTGAAAGGTACAGAACACCGGAAGTTTGTAGCTATTTTCCTCGCAAAGCAGCATCAACATAAGCGCATTCATCCCGTTATATTCCCGACCAGAGAGATTCTTCGGCCATGCCATAAAACCCTCGGTAAACCATGGTTTTTTCCAATCCCCCTTGATAGACGATATTTTCTTTATCATCAACTCCGTAAACCGTTCAAGCGCACGTTCCTCCGCACTTGGCCCATCCGAATTATATTTTCTGTTTCCTGCCATACTCAAAACGGTAATTCATTTTCAGTTCCATTGGTCATAACCGGTTTCACCCATTCTGCCATTTCCTCCACCCGGCAGGAGAGGTTTATTTTATCCAGATATATAGATAGTTCCAATACTCCTTTGACACAGATACGTGCCTTAAGCTGGAGCCAACTTTCTTTTTCTGCGGAGAAACGGATAAAACGTACCCACGTGAAAGCAAAGTTTTCCTCATGCTTCTCTGTACTGAAGGCGGAGAACACCGAATAAGCATTGCCCCTCTTATCCCTCTTTTCTTCCACTTGTTTACCCACCGTACCCCGGAACTCGATAGTACCCTCAATCGTATCACGCTCGTTTTGTGGGTGGAAGTCCACACTGTCGGCATGGGAATTAAGATACAGGTTTTCTTCACGCTTGCGGAAAGTCAGCGCCCCTTTCAACTCAATACGCTGCCCGGCCACATAAGAAGGTAGTTCCGCAGCCGTACCTTTCTTCGATACGAACACCTCCACCTGCTTGCTGTTGCCTGCTTTGGCAAAAATGGTCGTTTTCACGGCAAAGCAGATATAAGATTTCCCCTCTTTGTTGGTACGCATGGAAGCGGTGCGGCTCACAATGCCGTTGATTGTCACATTACACTTAATCATAAATTACTTTTTTAAACTATTATACAACTATTGCATTCCTAAATTTATTATCGTATCTGCAAGCCATCCGACTGCCCACATTGCTCCATTCCCTGCTCATAGCTCCTGGTAGCACGTTCAGCCACGAGTATATGGTTCACCGCCGTACCGATTCGTTGCCGTTTGCTCTCATCCGGCATATCCGTATGGTTCAGTATCAGCGACAACCGATTCATTTCAACCGCAGTCAGTTCATGCGAGTAACTGCTAGTATCATCTTGGGCGTGCAGTATCGGCCTTGTGTTGTCCTGTATCACCAGCTCGCACGATTTCAGCGAGGGAACAAGCGAGGAAAGGTCTATGCGTTTCTCCAAAACCGCTTTTGTCGCAGCCGCCATCTGTTGTTCCTGTTCCTTGCCGTCAATCTGCACGGCAAGAGCCATCAGCGAGGTAAACATTCCCATTACCAACTCTATAATCGGGTCGTTACCGTTCATCCGGACACCGCTGTCCTCCGAGGAAAGCAGTTTTTTCATCCAATCTTCAGGAGAATCAGTCAAGCCGATCGATGGAGTTTCGTCTTCTTGTGTGCGGAATTTAGCCATCAGGTCTTTGCCGTCCGACAGCAGTTGCATCCCGATGTTCTCTTTTTGTGCTATTTCGGCAAGGTAGGCCGCAGGGTTCACCTCACGTAGGCCTCCATCCGCATGGATTTGTTTCACCTCCAGATGCAGATGTTCGCCTGTCGTTCGTGTACCGGTGTTGCCCGACACGCCAAGTTGTTGCCCGGCATTCACCGTGTCACCTGTTTTTACGTCCACCGCCTCCAGATGATGATAGCTCACCTGCACCTTGCTGTTGTCCGCACGTCCGTATTCCACGGTCACAGAACGACCACCCGGCGTGCCAGCGTTCAGATTGACTGCCACCACCTTTCCTTTATCCTCCGTGGCAAACACTGCTTCTTGGTTTGTCCGGATGTCGATGCCTTTGTGCATCTGTTGCTTGTCCGGATTCATCGGGTCTTCACGCATCCCGAAAGGCGAAGTCACCAACAGGAACTCATCCCTTTTCACCGGAAAGGAGTAGTGCGCCGTGGCAGTCTCGCCTTGCGAAATCCCTGCTTCCATCACCATACGGTCGTATCTGTCAAGCCCGTTCACCTCGATAATCCGTTGAAGGTTGGCGGCATAGTTCCCTCCGGTGGCATATCCGGCACGCTCCAGACCTTGCGCCCAGCCCTTGTAGTCGGCAGCCGCCAGTTTGAAGCAATCTGCATACCGTTTGTTCTCTTTCAGGAACCGGGAATGATGCTCGTATGAATCACCCACCGAAGTATAGCTGCAAAATTTTTCATCCGGTCTGTCGTCAGTGTACAGTCCATATTTGCCGCCACCCTCTATCCATGCCGGAGTTGCCTTGATACCGAAATGGTTGTTCTCTTTCCGTGCCAGTTGACTTTGCCCGTTGGAACTTTCCAAAATTCCTTGCGCCAACGTCACCGATGCCGGAATACCGTACCTGCGCATCTGTGCCATCGCAAAATTGGCATATCGCTCTGCATATTCTTGATTCTTGCTCATTATTATATATAGGTATATGTTTCTCTTATGCGTTACACACTACATCCGGCGAACCGACCGTTGCCCATTCTCAACGGGGATGTCCAATCCGGACACCGGCACACGGGGTAATTCATCGCAGATTCCGACTCTCACTCCCGACCGTATCAGCTTAGGCAAATAAGTGTCCAATGTCGTCCTAGGAAATGAAGCCACGTGAATCCCTCCGTCACGTTCCGACACGTCAAGTCCCAGCATGTTTGCCATCCTGTCCGCATCCTCCTTGTAGGATTCATAGAAACCACGGTTTCGGAAGAGAAGCACGGCATCGGGGTGTTTGGCTTTCAATTTCTCAAAATTCTTCCAGTCCGTCTGTCCTTTCGCTCCGTCAGCCTTCACTTGTTCCTTTTCCCTTCCATGCTCCACTTCCGAAGTCTCCACTTGGCTTTTCGCCTGTTTCGTCTCCTGCGCCTGTTTCAGTACGTCCGCAAACAGCGTAGCCGCCAGCCGTGTCTTATACAGTGCCATATCGTCCGTAATCCAGAGCCGTTGCCATTGTTGCCGTGACACCTCACGGGCTTCTATTTTGCCCATTCCCTCAATTTGGGGTACACAAAGGAACTTGTCATCTTTGGTACGGAAGATATTCACACGTTGGATAAGCGACAAATCCACATCCGTAGGTGCCGTGCCGAACAAATCCTGCCTTAGTTCGGGGCGACTGGTGCCGAGCGCATAGTATTTCTGTGCCAGTTCCATGCGTACCCCTTGTGCCGAATTCTGTTCATTCTGCTTCACGGCGGAAAAGAAGCGGTTCAAGTCCTCCTTGTCGGGATAAATACTGAAGGCTTCCCCCTCTTTGGGCTTCAGATAGAGTGCCCAACGGTTGTTGTCGTCACGCAACATCTGTATGCGTTCGAACTGCACATGGGTGGCCTTATCCACCGCTTCCGCCACATCAAGCGTTGTCTGCACCTGCAGTTCCTTATTGTTCAGCTTGGCGGTAAACACCTCCTTGTCCTTGAAGTAGCTGTCATCAGGGCGATACCCCAACAGACCGTCCTTGTTGAAGAAGCGCACATAGCTTGCACCTTGCTTCATCAGTGTACTTGTAATCTGTTGCTTGGAAAATCCGGGCAGGTTGTTGGTGACAACCCTTGCCTGTTGTTCCGACCGTTCCTTGGCCGGCATCACTTCATCGGGGGTCAGGTAAAAGGGTCGTTTGTCTGTAGCGGACAACACCACGTGGCCCCCTGTGGTTGCACCGGCAGGCAGTACCACATCGACAATCCCGGTATGTTTGTCATACACGACTACCATTTCTTTGGTAGAGCGGTCAGGCACACTTTTCAGTTCGTCCGCTATCCGGTAGCTTCCTTTCGTGTTCCACTCGGTTGGCAAATACTCCCGGCACGCCGTGGCAATCTTTGCACTGTAGGTGAGTGCTTCGGTATAAGCTATTTCCACCACATCGGCATCTTCGTCCGTTACCCTTGACAAGGCTTCGTTCTTCTGTTGTTCGTAATAGCCCAAGTCAAATTTTTTAAGGAATGTATCCCGTTGTTCGGGAGAGGCAAAGTTACGTTCATGGATGGCCATTCCTCCGGTACGGAGAATATCCACCAATATGGCACTCTCACGGGAGCCTACTTGCGGCTCTTGCTTCTCCTGCATTTCCGAGGTTTGGCGTTGTGTGCGCAGTGTGGCATATTCCACTTTCTCACCCTGCTCCGCCTTTCGGATGACCTCCAGCGCATTGTTTACATCGCTCTCTATGGCGTCTATGTAGTGTGGGTTCTCTTGCAGTTCCCGTGCCCAGTATTCTACCAAAGGTAGATTGTCTTTGGCTAATCGGGCAGGAAGTCCGAGTTCCATCATTTTCATGCCGGAAACCAGTTCTGCCACCAGCCGCTCATAGCGTACGGCATCTTCCGAGGGGGCTTTGCCGCCTTGCATTACCATACCTTCACGGGCAAGCCGTTGGGCGTGCCCGGTGGCACTTGCCACCTGGCGCATCAACTCCTGCACATAATCCTCATAATGTTCAAATTGTTTTGCTTCGGGTATATAGACGGCATCTTTGGCCGTATCGAAATGCGCCATGCCTGCGGTATCCTTTCGTATAGGGATCAGGTGTTCTTTCATTTGCGTTATGAATTGGTTCACCGTACTTCTCAGTTGCCGTTCCTCACTTTTCAGATACCCCCGGTCAGCACGGCTTCCGAAACGTTGCTGCAAATCCCGGTATTTCTCCGCATCCTCTATCGGTAAGGTGGTCTGGTCGATGTTGAACAAGATAATGATTTCTCGTTGGCGCACTCCCTTGTAGAGTTTCTGCCGTTCTTCAGGCAAGGCCTTGTACGCCTCACGGGATAACGTATCTTCCGAATCGTGACGGTTTACATACTTATCCCACTTGTACCAGTTGAACGGCACACCGTGTTCCTGTTGCAATATTGCTTCACCGCGTTGCTTCGCATCGGAAAACATCGTATATAGCCCGGTTTTGTAACCGCCTTGGTCGGTGTGCATACCCAGTACAAGGGAGTTGAATGGACTGACCGAAACGCCTTTCGGATAGAATCTCGGCAAGCTCCGTCCTGCCGCGTTCAGCCAGTATCCGGTACTTGCAGCCGCACCGTTCAAAGCATTTATCAAGAGGGCTGTCTGTTGGTTGGCGGCCGATTGTTCACGTGGACTTTTTTCTTTCATTGCTGTTATGTTTATGGAGTTGTTTGATTATTTAAGTATGACTGTACGTTCCCGGTCTTCGTGCTGTTCCGTTTCGACCGCACGGTAGTTCTGCTGTGCCATTTGGCGCATTTCATCATGTTTGGCAAGCACGGCATTGGCAAGTGTGTTCAATGGAAGTACGCCGCTACGGTGGGCATCTACTACATTTTCGGGTAGTTGGATGCTGCACGGCACTTTGTCAATCGCCGCAATCAGGCTGTTTCCTTGCAATACCGGGGTGGTGATACGTGAATTAAGTATCTCATCAGCATAAGCTTTGTAGGGTTGTACAGTTTTGTGCTCTTGCCGTTCAAGGGCTTCTTTTCCGGCTTTGTTCAACAGGTTCATGCCGCCCATGCCTACTAGTATCATCTTCAGCATCGGATTCCGCACATACATACCGGCCAATATGGAAGCAATGGGAAGCAGGTTGTTTTGTGAAAGCAGTGATTTCGATTTGCCAGTAAACAGCCCGAACAGGATGTCGGGCAGCATGGAAATTACATACCCCAAGTTTTGGCCTATATTCCCTAAACTGTCCAATCCGAAAGAATTGAGAAAATCACCCCAACCGTTCTCGTTGCTCTTTGGGGCTTTACCAACCTCTGCATGGTTTTCAATCGTTTTATTTTCATTGTCCTGTGGCACATTGGTTGTTTCTACGACTTTTTCCACGACCTCAGTGTATTCCTCCCTTTCTTTTTCCTGTCGTAACAGTGCCAGATATTCTTCTTCCCGTCCGGGTGCCACCACTATAGGCACATCTTTGTATTTGGCTTTTCGTTCATTGGTGGGAAGTTCGTATGCAAGGGATTGCATTCCTGGCAAAGCCTCTGTTCTGGTTTCCATAAGTTCCTCCCAAAGCGGCTTTTCGGTCAATACGCCCATCCTTTTATCCAACCGTTCGTTAAGCGACAAGATGTAAGGGTTTTCATACGATTTTATCTCCTTGCTTTGTGCACGGAAATCAGCGAATACATTATGTTCGCTGTCAAACACGCTACGGCTGATGCAATCTTCTACCGTCATGGTGGGAGCATCCTCCGTTCCGTCTATGAATTTCCCCACCGCATAGCCCGCTACTTCCGCACCGCCGAACTTGACAAGGCTTCCCCACGAAGCTATGCCACCCGTCATCACGGCATCCGCACCGATACCTAACGCTGTACCCAACGTTTTCTCCATACCGCTTGGCTGGTAGGCGATTTCGCCACGCCGCTCTATCTCTTGTTGCAGGGAAGATTTCACCATGCCTTGTGCCAACCCCAACAGGCTACTTTCCGCACCTTTCCGCAAGACATACTCCACGGATGATTTCGGCATCTGCTCGGCAACCATTCTGTCAATCATCATCTGTTCCACCCGGTAGTCCACATAGGCATAGGCGAGGTCTCCACCCAGCTCTTTGGAAATTTCCTCATACCGTACCCTGCCGATTTCCGCTATAAGGGCATTGCGCCATTCCCCGGCAAGCAGATTTAGGTCATGCCGGGTTTCTTGGGAACCGGCAATCCGTTCCCGGCACATTGTCACATAGTCCTCCGCAGTCTTGCTGTTCCATTCGCTGGTCTGTCGGAGATACAGTAGGGAATCGTCCGGCATTCCGTTCGCTCCATTGGCAAGGGAGCGAAGCATACCGGCTGCGCTGGATTGGTATGCACCGATTTCCTCCACCTGTTTTTGTGTGAGATAAGTTTGGGCTTCCTTCATCATGGGAGCCAGTCGGGTCTTGAAATAGTTTTGCAGGCAATATTCTATTTCCGCAAAACGCTGGGTCTGTCGGGGGATGCTCATGTCAAATTCATTTGTTGCAATAATTGTTCCTTGGTCTGTTCTATGGCGTGGTGGTACACTTCCATTTGTTGCGGAAAATATTCTTCCAGCATCGTGTCTTTATCAATCTCTTTTTGGATGAACCTCACCGCCACTTGCCGGCTGATTTCCACGGATGCCTCGCCTTCTTCCCGGTTATTGAACCATGCTTTCGTCCACCAGCGCATTCCGGCCTTGTCGGGATATACCGTCACCAATCGGGGGATGTCGAAACTCTGTACGTCTATCTCCAAATCGGCAAGTGGGTCCACTACGCCGCAAGTCGCTACGGCTTGGTTGGTCGTTTTTTTTTATCGCTTTCGCTCAGCGTGGAAAGAAAAATTTCGTGGCGCAAGGCGAGGTAGTTCAGGAAGTCCCCGATAAGCAGGCCCTGTACTTTGGCTGCTATCGGTATCGAGCGGGCGCCTATCCCCAACGGGTTGGCGAGCGAGGGCATCATTTCATAGAAATAGTTCTTCACGGCAGACAGTGAGAAGATGTTACGTAGCGACTGTTCCGTATGCTCTGGCACACGGTAACCGCCGTTGCCTACTTCCAGCAGGTACTCCGGATAGAAACGCAACATCAGTTCTTCGATTTCCTCCCGGTCATCGTCATACGCTGTCGGAATATCCATTTCCATGGTCTCCAATTTCGGCATACCCGGATATCCTTGTCCCTTCACCGTCTTCAGGTTGCTGTACAACATGGCAAGGAACTCCATCGGATTGATTTCCTGCCCGTCATACTTCACCTCCACATGAAGCAGGTCTCCACTGATGCCTACCACGCTTCCGGCTCTTACCCGTGTGCCGAAGCCGGCAAGCACGTTGGCGAGATGAGCATAGGTCACTTCATATCTGTCGTAGCGTATCACTTGGAACAGCCCGTGCGTGGGTGTGCTGCCGATGCCCGACACCACACCGTCCGCTACGGCGGCGAGGATGTAGCGGTGGGTGGCGAAATCCACACCATGATGGAAAAAATCCTCCTGTGTCACCGGGTGGGTCTGCTTTCCATAGCCCAATGTCATGTTCACTTCTCCGTTTCTCTCTTCAAACGGCATACAGTAGCCGCTTTTTGATACCAGGTTCATTTCTTGTGTATAGTTCATTTTTTTTCCTTTCAGGCCTGTTGTCAGGCAATGTTTCTATTGATTTTATTTTTTAGGAAGCTGAATATGTGTACAATCACTTCCACCGTCCAGCCGTTGCCCAACATACGGTATTGTTGCGTGTCACTGCACTTCCAGACGTACCACTCCGGTATGGTTTGCAGTCGTGCGCACTCCGTGGGTGTCAGACGGCGGATGCGACCGCACGACATACATGCTTCTCCGAAGGGAAGGGAATTTCCAGTGTAAGTTTCTGTTCTTCCCTTTCCGTCAAGCCTGCATCTGTCCGGACCGATCCATATCAGATTGTCTTTCTGTACGCTTGTCAGGCAGTTCGTCTTGCCGTCAGTCCGGGGCTCAAGTTGTTGGATGTTTTTTCGGGATTCGGTGATTTTTCCGTCTTCGTATGCCTTACATATCTGTTTGCCGTACTCTGTTCTTCGGGGAGCAAGACAGGTCTCACGGCCACGCATGGCTATACAGACATAGTTCGTGGTAAGATTTCCTTTGGCTTGTGCGGTGGCCATCAGGCAGTGGCTTTTGTCATCGTAGCCCAACACGTTCATTCCGGTATTCCGTTTCTCGCCATGCCTTTTCAGCCAGCCCATCATCTTTTCGCTCAAGTAGTATTTCTTGTCCGCTTCTTCCTCTACGATGTGCCGGAGGAATATCTTCCGGTCTTGAGGTTGTGGAATGTCGGAGTGCAGTTCGCCAAACAGTCCGACCTTCTTTGTCCGTATATTCGTCCAATAGATACGGGCACGGCTCTGTGCTGACACCAAAGCGGAGTTGATATGTACCCCGAAAATTCCGATGGCTTCACTCAGCACACGTTCCCATTTCTTGCCCATTTCCACATTTTCCAATAGGAACAGCACATCAGGGTTATACTTGCGGATATCTGTCAGGATGCGCATATATTCCCAAAACAGGTATGATTCCCCTTCAAACAGAAAGCCTTCATGCTTCAATTCCAAGTAACGATCTAACGTATGGACTTCCTCCTTGCCTATGGTGGACATCCCGGCACGTTTACCGGCAAAGGAAAACGACTGGCAGGGGCTTCCGCCTATCAGCAGGTCTATCGGCTCCAGTTGGCGCACGTCCACTTGTGTGATATCACCAAGCTGTATCGTGTCCGGAAAATTCAGTTGGGTTTGCCGGATAGCGTGTTTGTCGATTTCGGAAGCGTAATACTTTTCCGATTGGAGGCCAAGCCGTTTCAAGGCAATCTGTCCGCAACTCATCCCGTCAAATAAGCTCAATACTTTCATGTCGTCTCTGTTTTTGAGTTGAAATATGCGTTGCATTTGAATCCCTTTCTCGGCATGAAGTCCTCAAACTCGCAACTTAGGAATATCCATTTTTTATTTACCCAGCCGGCCATATCCTTTTGCCACTGCGGAATCACTTGGCAAGGATTATGCAGATCCCGGTAAGGTTGGCAGTATGGCAGGAACCGTCTCCCTTTCTGTTTCCAATGGTTTACGCGGGAAAAAGCCTCATGGAAGTCGTCAAGCAAAATGCAGTAGAAGAAATATTCCCCTCTATATCCGTGTTTGTCTATCAACGCCGAGGCACGCTCGCATTCTGCTATCTGCGCCTGTGTGTCGCAACCGAAGCGGATATGTTTCAGCCATTTTACTTGTGCGAGCAGCTTCGCTGTCTCGTCCGTCACCAACCGGGCGTCCAATCCCTGGTTGAAATCCACACGCAGCCCCATTCGGATAATCTTCTCAATCTGTTCCAGTCCATAGCTTGAAGCCAACACATTGTTATCCATGAGGACGATACGGTTTCGTCCGTCCACCGCAATGTCCGCTATATCCATATAAGGCGTGATATTCCCTTCTTTCCTAGGTACCACGCACCACTTGCACCGGTTTGGGCATCCCCGTGTCAGAAAGCCGTAGGCCACTCTTTTATCTATCTCATACAGACTATAATCCGGCACGGCTTTGTCTATCTCCGGTGGCAGTGTCTTTCTTATATCATAGCCAGTTCCCCCTCGTTCCACTTCATCGGCATTCAGGAAATAAGCGTAATCCGGCGTAAAGGTGAACACCTTCGCCAGATACACCTTGTCGTATCGGCTGAGCGGGCTGTACCACTCCACACGGTCGCCCTGCGCCTTGTGGTAGCTGCTTATCTTCATCAGCGCAAGGTTAGGGTAACGGCTGTCTACTGCCAATAATCCGATATTCATTGTCTTGTGTCTTTTTTGTGTTTGTCTTCAGAAAATTCTTAATTTATCATTTATCAGTCTTCATTATCTTCTCATTCCTTCCGACCGTCCCTGTTCCTCACTCACCGCAGGAGCCAACGGTTGTATCACTTGGGAATTATTGCCAATCAGCATCATACCTAACAAGGCTCCGGCAATCTTTCCAAGCCAGCCGAAGCGTCCGAATACCAGCATGGCGGAAGCCAACAGTCCGAAAATGCTCAACCCCGACACGTTCCCCTTACCGATATTACCGAAGAAGTTCCCAATCATGTTCATACCATTACCGCCAGTCATGTTCCGCAGGAAAGTGCCCACACCACCCCAAGTCGTATTCATTGATGACACTGATTGGCTTATCCCTTGCAGGCTCTCCCCGGTTTTATCCGCCACATCCGTTATTTTATCCGTAGCGTTCCTGGCTATTTCCAGCCCCTTGTCAACAGTTTCTTCCCCGGTCAGTAGGTCTGCCGCCGCACGGATCACCGGTTTGTCATTTACAAGTTTTTCCCAAGCGAGATACCCCATGCCTCCACCCACTACCGCAGTTTTGGCAGCGTTCCCCAATCCTGTAAGTGTGCGCTGAGGATGCACAAGTGCCCCTCCGATACTGCGTGCCGTAGTTTGTGTTGCCGGGTGGTTGGCTACTTTTTTGCCTATTCCCAATAATGTTGACCATTTTCCCATTGTCGTGTTGATTGTGTTTATATGATTTCTTTGATTGTTGTTATCGGTTTCCGTTCCGTTTCCACCGTCGCATGGCAGCCTGCACGATTTCAGCCTTGTCAGTCGGTCTCGGTCTGCCTCCTTCATCAATTTCTGCCCATACATCAGCAAACGAGGTGTATTTTACGGCGAGTGCTAGATGCTTCAGCTTCTTGTTTATCCGTTTCAGCTTGGGGCGTATGGCAAATACAATCTCCATGCGCTGCTTCTCCGTCATTTTCGTGTCGCTCATGCACACCTGCCGGATGTCGTTCACGATTTCCACGCTTCCCAATATCAGGTCACGGTATATCTGGTTCCTCCGGGGTGTCAGTGCTACGGCAAAAGCCCCCTCCGCGTGCTGCCTCAGTTGCCTTGACAAGTCTCCCATGTTGTCCGACAGCCGTCCTATCTCGTGGTAGAAGCCATAAATCTGTGCGGCATAGCATACAATATCCCGGAACGAATCGAGGTAGTCGTTGAATTTCTTTTGCAAATCGGTCGTGCCTTCCACTTCCTCCCGTATCCAAAGATGTCCGGTTGTCTGCATCAGCATCGCCCTCTCTTGGCTTTTCAGCTCTTTTTCAGCCTTATTGGTATAGCCCAATATCATGCCGGCCAGTGTCGGATCGGTCTGTGCCTGTGTCTTTGCCGTTTCCACAAACAGCAGCAGGATAAGTCCGGTGTAGTATGTAAGCAACTTTCTCATAAATCCTTTTCCTTACGTCAATATCTTGCTGTCCTTGCAGCCCGTTTCCACCGCTCCAAGGCAAGGTGCGCTATCTCGCTGTTTTTCCGGTCAAGTATTCCGGCGGTAATGCTGTTCCACACATCCGTCATTGTGTAATAGCGTATGCTCAGGCACAGGCGGTTGAGTTTCTTGTTCAATGTGCCCAGTTTGTCCGCCAATGCCCACATCGTTTCACTTCGTTCCGCGCCGGTCAGCATATTTTGCGGCCCTCCGGATGTTACGGCATTCCGCAGCAGTGTATAGATCGTTACCAGTTCTGTGGCGGTCTCCACATACAGGTTGTTCATCGACAACGTGGCGACAATGCCCTGTGGATTTCCGTTCACCGCCTTGCGCAATCTCCCCAATGAAATGAAAATGCGCACACCGTCCTCATACAGTGTGGTGGCGGCTTTCAATGAGGAGGCATACCCACCGGCCGTTTGTAGGTAACTACTGTATTTCCGTTCCCATTCATGGATTTTGTTGAACTCGGCGGCAATGGTGTTCTGCAAGGTGGCCGTGCGCAGCTGTCCGTCCGTCTGGCTCTCTATCTCACCGTTGATGGCTTCGTTTCCCTCCGCCAATGCCATCCACTCCAATGGATTGGCTTGTACAAATTGCGCTTGGGTCTCCTGTAAGCACAGAAGGCTCAGAAAAAACAGTATGCTAACGGTTTGTAATTTCATAAATACCCTTTCGTTGTTTATTGGTTTCCACCCGTTCACGGATATGCCCGACAAGATTCGTCCGGTATTCCACGCCGTATATATCCAGTTTGGGTGTCATGCGGTCTCCCGAATACACGCTCACCGTTTTCAGTCCGGACAGTTGTTGCAGGAAACTGCGGCGTTCACGGAAATCCACCACACGGTACAGTTCCATGTAGTCACAGCTTCGGCTGAACACGCCATGTCGGTAGATTATCTGTTCGTTACTGATAAGGTATTCGGTGCGGCGCAGGTAGATGAACCGATATAGCAGGCAAAGGTTGCACAGCACGGAAGCCCCCAACAGCATACCGTTACCGGCAAGGTTCTCTATTCCGGCACAGCCATATCCGGCAAGGCAGAGCAGAAGCAGGGGCAGTTCATCAATGACAAATTGCATGGAACGCGGTCGGATGACAAGGGTTCCGTAGTGGGCGGTCTGCATAGGCTTCATGGGGATTATCGGTGAAAACGGGGTTGGTATTCTTCTCTCATGCCCGAAAGTGAGTTGGTTATATCCGTTTCCAACCGGGCAAGTTCTTCCTGTATCTCATACATCTCCTGAAAGCCTTTATCCGGCATTCCTTTGTCATTGACTTCAAAAGACTGCACGACTTTCTCTGCCCGCTCAATCCGTTTGCGTACAGCTTCATGGTCTGCTTCATCATACAGGCCGGTACGGATATGTTCGGGATTGATTTCAGGCAAATCGGACAAGGCGCGGTTCAGGGTAGCCCTGCCACTGATTTCCCAATCATCAAGTTCCTTTTCTTCCGTTTCCATCCGTTTGTCAAGCAATTGGTCGTTCCAGTCCTTGTAACCTTCAGCCGTCGGCTCATAGATGATGTTTCCCATGGCAGGTGTGCCGGACCGGGATAGCATTTGTAGAGCTTTGGAGATAGCGTGCAGGTCGTTTTCCATTTTCTCCAATTCCTCCTTGTTTGTCGCACCGTCAGTACGGCTGATTTCATAATTGTCCCTACGGTTCATATACATCTCCTGCAAATATCCGTCACCCATTTCCATGTATTTGAGAACTGCATCTTCCAAATCAGGCTTCAAAGCATTTATGCCCAAACTCGCTGTCACTTTCTTGAAGTCAAACGGTTCCATTGCTATTTCATGGCGTTGATAACCCTCGCTGCAATCTTGCACGATTAAATTCCCGGCTTTCGACAGGTAACTGGAGAACTCCCTTCCGGCATGGGTCAGCGCAAAATTGATAGCGAATACCTGTCCGGCACGGTCACGGTCAAAACAAAGATGATGTGTGGCAGTTGGTGTCTCTGCAATCATCCCTTTGAATTGTTCTTGGCTCGGCGACCCTCCGGTGGAGACAAACACCGAATCTTCCATATTTAGCGTACTTGCGTTCAACTGGCAGAAAGCCATCGCATCGAGCGCACTCTCGAACCAATACACGTTTCTCACCTCCGGCAAAGCCATGTGTTCTGGATTACCTATCCATATTCCTTGCGTGGCGTTACTTCCGGCGGCCATACCCTTATACACCATTTTTCCCTCCCGGTTCGGGCGGCTTCGTTCCTCCAATCCAACTTTTTCATCCGGCTTGTTCGGCAGGGTTAAGGGAAACGAGAGGTTGGTATATCGCTTCCCGTTCGTCCGTTGCTTCGTGGTCAGGAAGATGTCGTTGGCAAACAGCCGTTGGGTGGCGAGGTCGATCCCACGGTTCTTGAAGTAAGGATAGAATTTCTTCTGGCTCTCCCAATTGCCCAAGTCAAAGCCTTGCCATTCGTAATCGTTGGCATTGAAGGGCTTGTTTTGCTTCTCCGGATTCAAGACACGGGTATTCCGTTCCGTTATGGGTTGGTTCAGCAGGCGGTTGCACACAAGGTTCACCAGCCTGTCCTTCGACATCCCCGGCGTGTATTCCGCGAAGAAATGCGGATGCTCCTTGATAAAGGAGATGATGTTGTAGTTCCGCTGTTCGGGCGGTTGGAAGCAGCACATGCCGTTCCGGGTGACAATGAACTTGTCACCACGAATACGGCGGCCGTTGCTGTCCAGACGAACGTAAGAGGGGTAGCGGATACCGTCCTTCCGGTTCAAATGATACCCGGCATCCTGCAACACCTCTTGGATGTTGATGCGTTGTTTGAAATCTTCATAGGTCAGTTCCGACATATATATAGGTGTGTTTGTGTTGTGTTCTCTTTATGGGTTTACATTCCGTGGTGCATCTCGTGGTGGATATGTTCATTCGCCGCCGCCTCAAAGTTTCGTGCAGCCACATCCATAGGCGTATCCACTCCCGGTTTGAAGTAGGGGCGTGGCGCAGGCCCGTGGTGGTGATGTTCGGTGAATACCACCGGTCTTGAATGGCAGTGGTGGTCATGCCCCAGCTCCGCAGCCACGGCTGCGCCGGCAAGCAGGGCGGCACCGATTTTCACTCCCAACGGAGTCCGGTCTCTTGATTTCATATCCACCTCGCCGAACACTTTGGAGAACAGCTTCAGGCGGTGATAGTCGTCAATGGCCATAAACTTGTCATATTGCTTTTGCGTAATCTCGTGGCTCACCCGTTCGCCGTTGATAATGGCGGTCATCTTGTATGTTCCCTCTTGTTCGGACGGCTCCACACGGATGTCATCCACTGTCACCTCCCTGCCATGCTTTCCTTCCCGGTACCAGCCTTTGTCGGGACGGATTGCCGCAAGGTCGTTGCCGTTCATTGCCACGCCGCCCCTCGGCAATCCCTCTCGCAGCTCCCGTTCCGCTTCCACCGACATACCGCCGGCAATCCTTTCCGCCTGTTGCTGCCCCACGGCTAACCGGCTGTTCAAGTCTTCCTGCACCTCCGGGTGTAAGGACAGGTTCACTGTCTCCCTGCCATTCAGCATTTCCAACGTCACTTTGCCGTCATAATCATCTTGGATTACCCCGTTGATGATTTCCAGCCGTTTTTCCGCCGTAGCTTCTTCCAATGTGTTGGCGGTCAGTGCGGCAAGTTCCTCCGCTGTCAGGTCATATTGCAGGTCTGCATCCACCGCAGCCGACTGCACGGTCAGCGTTCGTGTCTCGCTATCCACGATAATACCGTGGCTTGCCAGGCATTCCTGCCATTTCTCGTTGGTGAAATACACCGGTGAGGTTACCAGTTCCTTGTAGGGTTTGGCAGGCTCGTTGTTTCCGGGTCGGGGCTGTATGGGTGTCACCACGGTCTGAAGTTCCTTCAGCACATCTTGCTCCGCTATCGGGGTGGTGGCGTGTCCTTTGTAATAGAAGCCGTAGCCGCCCGATTGTAGTTCCCCCGGTTTCATGCGTCCGTCAGGGCGGTTTGGCACGATAGGCGCACCGGGATAGTAGAGGTCTCCGCCGATGCGCCGCAGGTGGAAGCCTCCTTGTTGCCGGGGTGTCCAGCCGAGGAAGCCGTGGCAGATTGGATGAAAAGGACGCATGGGCATTCCCACACGTCCATACTCTCCGGAACCGATACGGTAGCCGTGCAGTCCCATGGCGACCCGTCCGTTGGCGTTCCGGGCATGTACAAAGTCTTTCGGCAAGTCGAAGTCAGCGGCCACGATGCTCGCAAAGGTATTGTAACACCGTTTGTTGGCGGAGTTCGTGCCCCAGTCGGTCAGCGCACGCAGTTGCTTCTCGCTGATAGGATAGGTCAGCAAGGGCGAATCATGCCCCTGCACAATCAAGGCAAACCCCTCGCTGCTTCCGGCAAGGTAGCCACGCATGCCGTTACGCAGCAACAGGTCTTGCATTTCCGGCGGTAAATCCAACGGCCGGGGATTGGTATTCTTTCGGATAGACATATTGTATTCTCTTATTTAATGGTTCAATCAAGCGTCTCCGTTCGCTATCGCTTCTTCCAGTTCTTCTTGCTTCATTTGCAGGAACTTCTCGGCGGTTCCGTCATTCATCGGTAGTTCACGCAGGCGGCAATACCGCTCATACTCCTGTTTCCATGCCTTGGAGTGGTGGGTCACATACCCCAGCCATCCGAACACGCCGCTCTGCACCTTCTCCACAAGCGTTTCTTCCGGATAGAATCTTTCCGTTCCCAATTTTTCATTCATCATTCTTAATTCTTCATTTTCAATTTGCCTGCCCCGTTCTTCTTCATTTCCTCCCACATCTCTTCACTGTATTCCTTTTCCTCCACATAGTCCAGGTTGCCCTGTTCGTCCATCACCCAACAGCCGAAGCACCCGAAGTTGTATTTTTTCAACCCCTTCTTGTTCTGTTCACGCCATTGGCGTTCATCCCCGATACCGATGCGGATGCCGGTAGGGTCATGCAAGTCAATACCGAGTGTCAACATACTACCTTCATCAACCAGTGTCAAAGGCTCACCGTTCTGTAGGCAGTTCAGTTCGGCGTTGCTCAGTTCAAAATAATCGCAGAAGTATTGCAGGTTACGGCCGATGACGGGTGTCGGCACGGAAAGAATCTGTCCGGTGCCTTCGTCTATTTGGTGGAAGGCTTGCACCTGTCTGCCGTCCGCATCGGTCATGGTAGCCATCACCGCTTTCCCGGCTTCCAGCTTTTGGCAGTTTGCCTCGCTGAACTGTTCCAATCGACTTTGGGCAAGCACCGGATAAAACAGGATGTCCGCTTCCCTTGTTTCGGTTCTGACCAATGCGAAGCGTGTGCGCCCTTGTATGATATTCCCTCCTTCATCCGTGATATGGATAGGCAGCACTGGTGAACGGTAGCCGTCACATACCTGTTGCAACACCGATTGCGGCAAGTCGCCAATCATTTCACGGGTCAGTCCGAATTTTTTGAGGATGCCGTAAGGTATTTCTTCCTCTTTGAATTTGTGTTGATAGTTCATAATCCTTTGGGTATAAGTTCACTTTTGGGGGCAAAATAAATTCATCGTCTGCACCTGTATTGGGCGGAAACGATAAATCGTTCCGTTTTTGAAGTTATTTATGGAAACACGGAAAAATCAGACTGTCAATCATACTCCAAACGGAAAATTCAACCCATTCTGGCGTGTGTTGGTTGCGAGTATGATTCCCAGGTATGATGGCTTATACAAGGTTAAAATTCAGTGCTTTTCCTCCTTTATATATAAAGTAGTCGAAGTTCTCTCCCTACCTTTGTCCGTATGAAAGCGATTCTTATATTATCCATGCTGTCGGTGTGTCTGTCCGCTAAAGCGCAGTTCCACACCGTAGCCAGGCGGCAGCCGGTCTGTCGCATAGACACAAAAAAAGGCCTTCCCCCTGTAGAAAAGGTTTCCAATCCAAATAAGGAGTCTGTTTCTACGGCAGGGAAATTCCCTGCCAATGAGTATGGCGAGTGGGTACGGCGATACATGAGCGTCTCCTATCCGTTGAAGCGTATTACTGTCACTTCGCCTTATGGTCTCCGTATCGACCCTTTCAGCAAGAAGCGCAGTCGGCACAACGGGATCGACCTGCGTGCCAAAGGTGAAGAAGCTTACGCCATGTTGTCGGGCGTGGTGGTCAAGGTGGGGTACGACAGGCGTTCGGG
>UMBD01016968.1_pt1 | contig 47551 bp, 55 predicted proteins | sample 1963891 | NCBI WGS metagenome assembly UMBD01 (sample SAMEA4835934, study PRJEB28245) | human gut metagenome | biome: gut microbiome; material: fecal sample | place: Denmark | collected 2008 | reverse complement strand
TAAGGCAGATGCTCTCCCAGCTGAGCTAAGCGACCGTTTGTCCTTTCGACGAGATTTATTATACTAATTTTTTTTATAGTTGTCAATACATTTTTTAATTTTTTTTTATTTTTTTACTTTTTATTTTTATATAAAATATTTTACTTATTGTAGGATACTAGAAAATCCTATAATAAATAAAACATTTTATATATTATTGAATATATTTTTTTAGTTCTTCCATTGTTTTATTTTTTAATATATTATCTAACTCCTTAAATTCTTGCCAGTCATATTCTTCTACTTCTCCATATTTTACAGTATGTAAAACTGTATTGGGATACATGTATACATTATGAGGTACATTTGGCTCAACATTAAATATTTTACCTTTTTCTACCCTATTAATTTTTGTATTTCCTTCTATGTATTGTGCTAATAAAATCATTCCTTTTTGAACAATATATACTTCTCTTATTGACTTATGATAATGACTATTTTGCCAATATCCCACATTTCCTCCTTCTGCACGAATATATGCAGTCTTATCTTTTAGACATATCTGTCTAAACCTCTTCTCTCCATTTTCCATAATAGAATATTCATTTTTTATTCCACACCTAATTGCATCCCTTTTACTTATACTTTTTATATTATCACCTCTCTATCTTTTGTATTTAACATATTAATATTTTGATTATATAGTTTTTTATAAAAAAACTATATAATGTTTTATATCACAATTCTTTTACATTTTCAATATTTTTGTTAAATTTTTCCATTTTTATGGTATAGTTTATAATATATTGATATTACAGTAACTTAATCTTTATGCATTATTCCAAGTAATTTATTTATTTCAGCACCTAATAAAACTGTATAAAAACATGCATACGTCCACATCATAATTAACATTAAAGTTGTTAAACTTCCATATGTCAATGAAAAACCTTTAAAAATATATAAATATTTTGAAAATATAAATGAAATTACGTTTAATGCAATAGAGCCGAAAACCGCTCCATATATTTGTCCTTTAAAGCTCATATCATGTTTCGGAATAAATTTGTATATAAATAAGAATATCACAAATGTTATAATCCAAAACACTAATTGAGTAAATATTGACATTAACACATTATAATTTTTAATACCTTCTAATTGTTGCTGAATAATATACTTAAGACTATCTCCAAATACTAATAAAGTTAATCCTAATACTATCAATATAATAAATATTATAGTTTCAATAAAAACCTTTAATCGCAAATACAGATAAGATACATGTTTTTCTGTATGAATTTTATATACATTTTGCAACCCACTTGTTAAAGCAAACAATCCTTTTCCTGCTGACCATATGGTAAATATTATTGAAATCGAAATAGTTCCTATTGATTTTGAATACACCTCTTCTACAACTCCTAAAACCATATCATTCATACTTTCTGGCACTATTTTTGTAATAGCTTCAAATAATGTTTGTGGTTGTATTCCTGTATATTGAATTAATGTAATAACTAATATTATAAATGGAATAAATGATAAAATTGTATAATATGCACATTGAGCCGAATATGCTCCAACATGATCATCTTCCATTAATTTAAATACTCTTTGTGCTATTATATATTTTTCTTTTATTTTTTTCATATTTTCTACCTTTCATCTGGTAATATTTTTTGTTTTGTAATATTTTTAGTTTGTTCAGTATTTTTATCACTTTTTCCTGAAAACTCTACAACACAGTTCTGTTTAACAAAATTATATACTGGTAGTTCTGTATTATCTTTTTCTATTTTTTTCAATTCTTCTCTATTATTATTTAATAACTCAAAATATCCTTGTTTATCCATTTTTTTGTTTGACTCTCTTTGTGCTTTTATAAATTCATTTTTTCTCTCTTTTGGTACTTCTATTAACATTCCTTTCGGAATTGTCATCATATTTAATAGTGCTCTTGATGTTCTTCCATTTGAATCCACAAAAGGATGAATCCTTATAAACCTGTAATTTAATTGTACTGCTCTTTTCAAATAATCATCTTTATTCATTTTAGAAGCACTTTGAACTAACTCCTGAATATCTTCTGATATTCTTTTCATACAAAATGGTACATTTTGATGTTCTACCATTTTCACATTTTCATTGTTAATCCCTACATTAACTATTCTGTATCCTGACTTATCTGAATATTTTTCCAATTCAGAGTTTTTCAAAGATATTTCATTAATATCTTTTATCGTATTTTCAATTTCATTAGCACTTAACTTAGTTATATCTGTAGAATATCCTATCAATTGAGCTTCAATATCTGCATATATTTGAGCTATATCTTGCTGAATATTATTTATGTCTGGTATTAAACTTTCTATATCTTGGACTTCTGCTGAAATAGCATCTAAAAGTTGATTAAATGATACTTTATTTTTTTCTATTGGAACCAACATATTTCCATTTGCTACCGACTGCAAAACTTCTTGTTTAAATTTATCACTATATAAATTCTCTAAATGATATTTTACAGTATTTTTTATTATTTCATCATTATAATTAGTTTGTCTTTTTAATAAAGAACTAAATTTTCTATTTATAAATTCTTTGTTTTCTCTTCCATGAAATACTCTTTCTTTAAATATTGAAACTTTATTTAAATGAGGTAATTTTTCTTTATTATCTAAAATAAAACATCTTGCATATCTATCATATACTTCTTTTTTTATCATATCTACTATATTATTATCTAGTTTTGAAAAATCTATAATTACATTTCCTGTAGTTGCTAATCTATTCATACTCCCATCTTCCTGTTCTTGTATACCTTTATAAAGAGGGATATCTGCATCTATGCCTGTTATAAATTCATTATTTGAACACATTATATTTTTCATTGTTTCTCTTGGAATATTTCCACCATTTAAAATCAATTGTCTTACTATTTGCTCTATATTTTCTTTTATTATATCACTTCCATATCTTTCAAACGTTACTTCTCCATCCTGATCTTGAAATGCTAATGTAGATTTGCATTCATTAATTATTACCTTTATAATCATTTCTGATTCTTCATCCATCCCAAAATCAGGAATTCTTTTATAATTTGTCCTTCTTAGTTTTTCTAATAATTCTTTGGATTTTTCTATTATCATTTATTACCTCCATAAAAGATTATCGTTTTATTAATTGCTTTACTTATGGTATCTTTATTAACATGAAATTTATTAGCCAATTCTCTATTAGTCATTTTAGGATTTTCTTGCTTATATTTATAAATTTTTATATACATTGATCTCATTCCTTGTTCATGGCATTTATCCCAGTCAATTTCTTTTTCATTTAATTTATATATATTATTAAATCTAGAATTACTTAATAGCGATTTTTTCAAATATTCTTTTTTACTATATCTACAATCTAATTCTATATACTTATTTCCTAAAATTCCATTTTTTATTGCTTTTTCTCTTTTAACTTTATCATTTTCTTTTACCTCTTTTAGTGTTTGAGCAAATGTTTTTACTTGTTTATAATGTTGCATACCATTAACTTCAATAATTACTTGTCTTACTGGATCATAAAAGTCATAAATATGTGGTTTGCACCACGGAATATCATTTATTGTAGGATGAAATAAAACCTGCATTTTTATTTGTTGAAAAATCTCCATTAAAAACTTCTCAGGATAAGATATTCCATCACTACATTTTGGACATCCTACTGAATGTAAATTATATATAGTACATATTTGAAATGGTATATTTCTAATCTCTCCACAACATGGACAAATTGGATAAATCTTTTTATTACTTGTTCTTCTTAATTCATATACTAAATGTTTGTCTTTTTCTTGAAAGAAATTAACCATCCAAGGTTCTTTTGTAGCAATATCATCAAATCCTTTTATAGCTACTTTTTTTGCACAATGACTACATACTCTTTTAGATGCCTTTATTGCATTTTCATCTGCCCAGCCTATATATCCGGCAAATATTGCACTGATATTTATAACCTTTTCTAGTAATTCCTGCACTTTTATAATATTTTCGATCAATAATTATCAAGTTTCTATTATTATCAACTATTTTTTCACCTTTTTCAAAAATATAGTCCCCTGTATGATATCCTATCATATTTGCTATTTTGCAATTCAACAAATTTATATTTCTAATCTTTTTTACTCTATTCTTATATCTTATTGTTAAATAAGTCATTCCTTTATCATTTACTTCACAATCTATAATTTCTAAATTCCCTTTAACTCCGTCATAATAAAATGGTAGAATGCATCCCTTTGAATGTACCCAATCATTTTTTCCATGTTTTTTAGGTATACTAGAAAAATCTATTTGTTTTACTAATTTTTTGCTTTCAAATACAAGGTCTCTAAACTTCCATTCTGTTAAATGACTTGTCCTCATTCTTTTTTCTTTTTTATTATATCTTAATATTATATAATTTCCTTTTTGATGTTCTACAATTGTAAGCTTTCCTCTTACATTATCATAACAAAACGGAATTTTTTGTCCTACTGCTTTTTTCCAATCAATACAAGTTCCTGTTCCATATTTTTTAGTAGGTAATTTTGATAAGTCTACTCTTCTTTCCATTATTTCCATTTATTCTACTACTTTTATTTTTTCTATTTGTATTTTAGCATATTAATATATTTTTCACAATGCAAACATAACATAATTTAATATTTTTACAAAAGCCACCTAATTGATATTTAAAGATGTCTATAAAAATTATTATCTCCAGATAATTCAATGCACTTTTCTCCTAGCGCATTTGTATGATTAAAATATGAATCCAAAGTAACATCTTTGCCAAAAGTAATATCTAAAATTTTTGCAATTTTTTTATAATCTTTATACCCATCAGAGTTTTGACTAACAACATAACCAAATATTTTCTCTGTAAACATTTGAGTTAGACCTTCATTTAGACCTCTATTATTTTTATTATTTATTATTCCTGTATAGCCATCAAATCTTGCTGCAGCGTGTAATAACTCGTGACCTAACTGACTACGAATTAACTTTCTCAAGTTTTTATCTATATTAACTGGTTTATCATTTTCGTCTACTTCAATAAAAATTTTGTTTATCATTATTTCGGCAGGTTTGTTTGGTCTTGCCCCTCTACTTTGCATTTTAGGTAATTTTCTTGTATCAGAAGCCTCAACATATAAATTTTCAACGCTGTCCATATTTTGTCTTATGAAATCTACTGTTTTTAAACCTTTTGATTGCAAATAATTTTGTATCTTATCTTTTAAAGATTCTAAAATTCTTTTATCAAATTTTTCTCTATATTTCATAAATTCTTCCATCGTACTTTTCTATTTTCTTTTAAAAAATGATTTAATGATATTTATTATTTTCTTTAAGAAATTATCTTCTCTGTACTCTATAAGTGCAGTCGTAGTTTCTGTTGTTTTTTGCTCTATAGTTTCTTTCTTTTTAAATATATTATCTGGATTGTATTTTTCTCTTAATCCTGCTTCTCTTTTTTTATCATTTTCAGCATATATTGCTATTAACTTTTGTCTTTCTTCTTCATCTTCACACCAATAGTTAAGATTTAGCATAGCTAAAATTGCAAAAGTTTTTCTTTGTAGATTTTGTTCATCAAGTGGTTTCTCTGGTCTTATAACTGGATCATAACCATTTAACCTATTATTTTTAAACATTTCTCGCATTTTATATGGTATTTTTTCAACATATTTTTCTTCCATAAATGATAGTATTTCATCAACTTCAGCATAAGCTCCAACTTAATACTAAAATATCGTACCAAAAAAGGACTATCAAAATCAGAAGTATGCAAACAATTACAACTACACGCTGTATATTTAGATATAACTGAATTGAACAGAATAAAAACAGGCAGAATGATTGTAAAAAATTTTGAATTAATTGCTCTCTGTAAGGTCCTAGATATTAGTTATGATGATTTAAAAAACACAACAGAATAAAAAATAGCATAATTCTTATTAGAATCAATGCTATTTTTTGTTGTCTAGATATAAAAGAAAAAGATCTCTTATTATATTTTTAGGTTGTACTTACACATTCATTAGCATAAAATTGTCTTGATTATTCATCTAACATCAATTTCGTTCTTTTATCTTTTAATTTTTTTAATTGTTCTTTTTCTACTTGTTTAATACTCTTTTCTGGTCTTGGTAAGTCTTCTGGCATTGTTCCTCCAATATCTTCTATTGCTTTTCTTACTTTAGAACCAACTTCATAATGTGTAGCCGTTGCTTTACTACAACTATGTATATTATCTTTCTTTAGTTTTTCTTCTGTTTGTGATATTCTAAATAAATTAGCAATTAACTCTGTGCTACCCATAAAATCAAGTATCTTCTCGTTATCTTTTAAATTCTTTCTTTTATAAATGTCATCTACTGTCAATCCACCATATAATCCCATATAGCCTGCATTTTGAAATTCCGCATATTCCTCATTTGTTATTACACCAGCATTATGTGCCGCTTCTAATAGCATTTGATTCCATTGTTTTATATCTCCACGAATTACTAATCTTTTATTGTCTTCATCTAATTGATTAAAATAATCTGCTACCTCTTGTCTTCGTGTTTGAATAGCAAAATATGTTTGTCCTAATGCAATAACTTCTTTTCTTGGATCTCCATTTTGTACAATCAAATAGCAAGCATATCTTGATAATTCATAATCAGTTACTTTTTTCTGTGTTGCACCTGCTTCAACGATTTTCCTGACATCAGGAAAATCGTCTTCTATGTTTCTACCACTATTTTTACATGCCAATTTTGCTTTGTCTATTACTTTTGAAAAATTTTCCCATTTTTTATATTGTAATACCTCACTTAGTTCTCTTGCATTCCAATATTCAGTTCCATCTTCTCTAATCTTTTTTATTTCTTCAAAATTTTTATATTCTTCTGCTTGTAAATTGCTCATTTATTTACCTCTTTTACTATTTACATTATCTAATCTTTTATTAAGATTTTTCCATGCATTTCTTACTTGTTTATCAAACTCTGCATCTTCTTTAAAGACATCTTTTGCCCTATTTACATACGATAAAAAATTTCCCTCTTTTACCTTTTTTGTATTTGCCCCTAAATGAGAATATTGTTTATAAATCTTTCTTCTTCCTATATTTCTATTTAACTTGTTACTATATCTATTTATAGTTTTTACTCTAGCATACATTTTGGTATAAAATTTAGAAACTGTTTTTTCTATGATTTTTATTTTGTTACCATCATAGCTAAATCCCAAATAATCTAATCTCGCTTTTTTATTTGTTATTTCTAAATTATCTTTATTTAATTCAGCTAAACTATCATCATATTTCACAAAATATTTAGTTTTCTTTTCACTTAGTTTTAAATTAGGAATACTATCCACCAAATCTTTTATTTGATTGCAAATTTGTTTTCCCTGTTCAATATTAGGAACTGCTATAAATATATCATCTGAATATCTTCTATATATTCCATTATGTGATGTTATTAAATTATTAATTAAACTGTCGAATTTAATCATATAAATATTTGATAGTACAGCACTTATTGGAGAACCTTGTACAATTCCAAAGTCTTCTTTATTATTCTTCAATAACTTCTTTTTTATTTTCCTAAATTCTTCTATTTCAAAAAATCTATTAACTTTGTTTAATTCTTTTTCTTCAATATTAACTTCTTTTAAAATATCTTCTAACTCTATGTATGAAAACTTGCATACATTTTTTAATACCTTATATAAATCTATTGATATTTTATCTTCTTCAAGTACATATTTAATATTTTGTTTTAAATATTCATGATTCAATGTATCAAAAAAGTTCGAAAAATCCGAAACAATAATAAATGCTTCTTTTTGTTCTTTTAAATACATCATTACTTCATGAGCAAAATGAATATTACTTTTATGAAGATTTGTTCTATATGCTATTACTGCTTTGTTTAATCCTAACTTTTTTACTTTTCTGTTATATCTTTCATTTAATAAAAAGCTATAATATTGATAAATATATCTATCTATATGAGAAGCATAATATATTTCTCTTTCTTTATATTTACATTCTTCTCCATTATATTTTCTTCTTTTATCTGTGTAATGTATGAATGGAAAAAAAGGATGCTTTTCTACACATTCTTTGCTCATTACATATGGTATATATTTTTTATAATTATTCTTTTTATTATCAAAATGAGGATAATTTTTTACTTTAAATACTTTTTCTTTCTTCATATAAAATCCAATGCCTGTCAGTCTAGACCGATAGATATCTAATTAACTGACAGACCTGTACCTTCCTTATAATATAAAAAACGATGACTCTCTTTCCATATTATAATCTATCTTTTTCTCCTCACCACAGGAATAATATGGTATATTATAGAGGAGCGTGCAACGATGAACACAATCTTAACAGATATATTCAAAGTGCTTACAATTGCATTGAATAGTACCAATTATGAGAATATTATTGTAAATATTTCTTGTTTAATACTTGCAATTGTTTCAATTTTATCTCCTATAACCATTTTTATAGGACAATTGCATTATAACACCCTTTTTTAGAATCCGCAATACTACCAAACATTTTTTCTCTATTTTTTTCAAAAAAATAAGATGCTTTTAACATCTTATTTAAGTTTTACCTCTAAACATTTTATTAAATTTATACTGCTCCGCACACCAGGTCAACTTCTATCGTTACCTTAATTTTATGATTTTCTACTCTTTTTATCTTATTTTCACCTTTTTTATCAAAACTACAAAAATTCTGAAAAGCAGTAAATTCAACTATTGTGTCGAATCTTTTAGATATAGCACCGAGCAACATTCAACATGGCTTGTAAACGGAAACATATCAACAGGCTTTATTTTCCTTACATCATATACTTCTTCAAACTTAGCCAAATCTCTTACTAATGTAGCAGGATTACAACTTATATAAATCAATCTACTAGGTTTTATCTTCAAAATATTATCTATAGAAGTATTATCCAAACCTCGTCTTGGAGGATCTACCATAATAGCATCTGGAACTATTTTCCTTGCATTAATTAATTCATCTAATATTTTCTCTGTATCTCCAACTATAAACTCAGTATTATCTATTCCATTTATTTTTGCATTCTCCTTAGCATCTACTATTGCTTGCTCTACAATTTCAACACCATAAACTTTTTTTGCATATTTGGCCATAAACAAAGATATTGTCCCAATCCCACAATATAAATCAAAAATTATATCGTTTTTAGTTATCTTTGCAGCTTCTACTCCTATATTATAAAGTTTTTCTGCTTGTATTGGATTCACTTGATAAAAAGACAATGGTGATATTTTAAAAACATATTCTCCTAATATATCTTCAATATATCCTTCTCCATATATATTTATATTTTCTTGTCCTAATATAACATTTGTATTTTTAGTATTTATATTTTTTACTATTGTTTTAACTTCTGAAAAATTTTCAATAATATTTTTTACTAGTTCTTTTTCTTTTGGAATAATTTTTCCATTTACAACTAATATACACATAATTTGATTTGTCTTTATTCCTATTTTTGTTACAATATGCCTTAGTAATCCTTTCCCTGTTTTTTCATTATATACACTAATATTATTTTTATTAATATATTCCAATATAAATTTAGCTAATTGCTCCGTTCTTTCATTTTGTATATAGCATTTCTCGATTGGTATTATTTCATGTGTCCTATTTGCAAATACACCTATTACTTTTTTTCCTTCTTTATTTATTCCTACTGGATATTGTGCTTTATTTCTATAATGATACGGATTTTCCATTCCTAATGTCTCTTCTACTTTTATCTTATTTTTTAAAGTTTTGTTTACTAAACTCTGTACCGCATTTTGTTTCATTTTTAATGTTTTTTCATATTTTATATGTCTCAATTTACATCCACCACATCGTTTATATGTTGTACAGTCACTATTAACTCTATCCTTCGACTTTTCTATTATTTCTAATATTTTTCCAAAAGCATGAGAAGATAGTACTTTTACTATTAATATTTTTATTTTTTCTCCTTTTATAGCTCCTGGTATAAAAATTGTAAAACCATCTATTTTCGCTATTCCTTCTCCTTCGTATCCATTGTCTATTATATCTACTATATATTCATTGTTTTTTTCTACCATATATTTTTCCTCTTTCAATTGTTAATTGTGATTTATATATTATCTAATATAAAACTAACTATTTCTTGTGTATTATTATTTTTCTTGCATTTACTTTTTTCTTCTTCTGTTAGTTCTACTAAATATTTATTAAATTCTGGCACTATTGTTATAGAATCTAATGGATAACCAGGATTTCTCTTTTTACTAGGTTTATCTACAAAATAGAACTGATCTTTGCTCCATGTATATGTCTTTTTACCTTTTTCATTATAAACTGCCATTCCATATACCCATTTAGCTGTTAATTTTCCTCCATATTCTTTTACTAATTTTGTGTAATATTCTATCATTTCATCATCTGTTAAATATTTTCCATTTATTCTTCTTACATGTGTTCCAGGCTGTTTTTCTTCTGGCAATTCTTCTATAAATAAATTATTATCCATTCCTATTGTTGGAATTTTTGTTATATCATAATATGTCTTTGCTTTTATGCAAGCATTTTCTATAGCATTTTTACCATTTTCTTCAATCTCTATATTGATGTCCAAATCTTTTATGGTCTTCAATTTTATTCCTTTTTCCTTCAGCTTTCCTTCATAACTTTTTATTTTTGCTGGATTAGTTGTTGCAAATAAGACTTCTTTCATTTTTTCCTCCAAAATTTAATGTTTTTGATTTTTCTATATATTATCATAAAATTTTCTTTTTTAAAACTGTTATTATATTTATTTAATTTTTTTCTAGCATTATAAAATTAACTCTGATTTTTCTATAAAGAGATATTTTAACTATAACTTATCAAGTAATTTTACATAAATATGTAAAGTTGGCAATATATATCCACTGCAGAACCTTTACCAATAAGTTAAATAGCATACCTATTTCGATACCAAAAAGAGAGATTATAAAATCTCTCTTTTCTCTCTGGTGCGTTAGCGGTACTTAATAAGTTTTATCTTTTTTTGAATTAGACTTGTGTACTTTAAATTTGTTGCAAACAAACTCCCATAAAGATTCAAGACAAATTATTACTATTGTTATCAGCCAAAACAATGCGCAATCTAAACAAACTCCTATAAATAGTGCTATTCCAAGTGCAAACAACCAAAACATATAGTTATCATATTTTGAAATTGATAACAATTCAAAATTTTTGTCATATTGTGCAGTCAATTTACACTCATAATTTTCAAAATCAACTGTAATAACTTCATCATTTATGTAGATATTACAATTTGTACTAAACAACAAGTCAGGATCTTTCTGAATAGCCATTGCTTGCTTTTCCATTGGCTCATAATCTGATGGAGTTGCAGGTACTTTATCTATAGCCACAAATATACTTATGGCTATGATAATACTTATAATACCTATTATTCCATCTATAACAACTTCTCTTCTCTCTTCTTTTCCCAATTTAGTAAACCAATTGATTAACCACTTGAAACACCGTTTCATATAAATTCCTCCTTAAAATACTTATTTTACATTTACAGTCTATATATCAACCTGTAAAACAGGATAAAAAGAATTTAACATATTAATTTTATCATTTTTTTCTTGTTCTTGCAAGATTTTCCGATATGTTCAAATAGAGAATCTGATTTTATAACTCTATAATCTTATCTATAATTTCCATATGTTCAATTTTATTAATACAAAACCTTTTTACCTTAATCTTTTATTGAAACACCTAGATGATATATTTTCTTATTATCTATTACTATAAATCTATCATGGAATTTAAATGTGAGAAATGCTAGGAAATATCGGAGCTACAATCGCTTACAAACTTTTAAGAAATGGAACTATTAAATATATTAAAGTTAGCAGAGATTACAGAATTCCTCCTAATCTTTACAAGCATTTACAAATGCTTCAAAAATTCTGTTATATATTTCATCTATTTTATATAAACTTTCAGGATGAAATCTAACACCAATATAAAATGTTTTATTTTTTGATTCAATCACATCGGGATAACAATCTTCGCAAAAAGCAACTTTATCTAGATTAGGGCATTCTTTTATTGTTCTCTTATGCCTAGAATTAACTTGCATTCTATCAGTTTTAACTATTTCATAAAACTTTGAAGATTTATCTATATCAATACTGTGAACATATTCATCAAAAGGTTTATCATGCTTTTCTGGATTAGGAATTTTATGAGTAGTTCCTCCTAAAGCTCTTGCAATATTGTTTTGACCTGCACAAATACCAAGTATTGGGATATCATTTTCATAACAATATTTAGCAATTATACTTTCATAATTATCTGTTTCTGCTCCACCTTGCAAAATAACGCCATCACATAATTTTAATTGAGCAATTAAATTATCTTTTTCTTCTATAGATAAATTATCTTTCCAAGCATCTCCACAATAGTTTATATTATCTTCTGTAGGTAGTATTCCAATAGCTACTCCACCATTATCAAATATTGCTTGTTTTACTTTATCTCTTATAAAAGTATCTATTTTATTTGATTTATAAGTAGCATAGTACATTGACTTGTCACAAGTCATAACCACCTATGAGTTTTGACACACTATCAAAACTTAGGTGTATCTACGAGGCAATACATACTGATATAGCCTATGATTTTTTTTGCAAACAAAAAAATCAACCATTTTACTGATTGATTTTTGTATCTGTTGTTCGAACAGATTGGTTATTGGTGCGGATGAAGGGACTCGAACCCCCACGCCGTTGGCACTGGTTCCTAAGACCAGCGCGTCTACCAGTTCCGCCACATCCGCATATATTATTTGCTTAACAATAGTTATAATAGCACATTTATGCTTCTATTGTCAAGCAATTTTTTAATTTTTATTTATTAAAATAAAATAACAGTCCACCTATAATAACTACAAAAAAACCTAATATCTTTAATCCACTAGTTGCTTCATTCTGATCACCAAATCCAAAAAACTTTTTTGTTATTATTCTTGCATCATATATTAATATAACTCCTGCTAATATCATAAGTACCGCAATTAATTTTATTATAACTTGAAACATTTATATCAACATCCTTTTATTTTATACATTATATAATATACTATTTTCATAACAAAAAGTCAATATTTTATAAATTCAATGCTTGTTCATATACATCTATTAATTCTTGTGTTAGAACATCTTGTGAATGATTATCCTTTACATATTTTGCAATGTATTCTCTATCAAATTTTTTTCTATCTTTTAAAATATCTATTATTGCATTCGCTAGCTGTTCTACATTTTCAACTTCTACTAACGTTCCTACTTCTTCTTTTAAGAAATCTGGAATCCCTCCTTGATTTGTTCCAACAACAGGTGTTCCACAAGCCATTGCTTCTAAAGCTACAAGTCCAAATGGTTCCCTTCTAGATGGTACAACTGATACATTTGCTATATTGTATATTTCTCTCAAAATCTCATGTGGCTTATTTCCTACAAATACTACATTCTTTAATTCTAAATCTCTTTTTAGCTGATTTAATTCTTCAAATAATTCACCATTACCTGCAATTACTGTAAGCGTATTTTCATCTTCATATATTTTACATGCCTTCAACAATATATCTATCCCTTTAAAGTTAGTTAATTTTCCAACAAATGAAACTATTTTCTCATAATTTTTATTTATACCTAAACTTTTTAACACATCTTCTTTTTTATATTCTTTTCTATAAAATACTTCTGGGTCATATCCATTTTTTATAATAATATTTTTTCCATTTACACCTTTAAATGTATCTAATACTAATTTATCATTGTCTTTTGATATTGTAATTATCTTTTTACATTTTTCTACTACTCTATCTGCATAACTACGAAACTTTTCTTCTTTTTGATATCCCATTATATCTGTTCCATGTGCTGTTACAACTAATGGAATATTAAACTCTGATGCTATACTTGATAAAATCCAAATATGTTGTCCATGAATAATATCTGGTTTAAATTCTTCTATCTCTTGCTTTATAGCTTTTCTAAAAGCTTCTTCATACATCTTTAATTCTGTATCATTCAAATCATAAAAGTTTGTTGTACTTCTTGGATGTGTTGTAAAACATGGAAAATTAAATGGCAATGCTTCTTCTATTTTTTCTTTTCCTGTAAAATATACTGGATGTAATTTAACTCCTTCTACTAAATTATAGTTTTTTGTGTTTTCAGGCATTATAATACATACCTCATTTCCTCTTTTTGTTAAACTTTTAGCTATGTTCTTTGTATAAACTCCACTTCCTGAACCTTCTAATGGGAAATGATTAATTAATAATATTTTCATATATGCTCACTCCTTTTATTTTATTATTTTTATATTTCTATTCTCTTCAAAAATTTATCTCTTATTAACATTTTTAGTTGTTTATTAACATCCTTTTCTAACTTAGGATCTTCTGACAATATTTTCATAGCAACACTTTGTACTAATTTCAATGTCTCAACATCTTCAAACAAATTTGCTATTTTAAATTCAGGCAATCCATGTTGCATAGTTCCAAAAAAGTCTCCTGCTCCTCTTAATTCTAAATCTTTTTCTGATATTATAAACCCATCATTTGTATCACACATAACCTTCATTCTTTTTCTAGTATTTTCGCCTTTTCCTTCAAATTTCAAAATACAATAAGATTGATATTCTCCCCTTCCTACTCTTCCTCGTAACTGATGTAATTGTGCCAAACCAAATCTTTCGGCATTTTCTATAACCATTATATTAGCATTTGGTACATCTACTCCAACTTCAATTACTGTAGTTGATATTAAAATATCTATCTCTTTCTTCTTGAATTGTTCCATAATACTGTCTTTTTCTCTAGCTTTCATCTTTCCATGTATATATGCTACTCTATATTGTGAAAAAATTTCTTTACTATACATTTCATATAACTTTTCTACTGACTTTAAATCCATTTCTTCATTTTCCTCAACTAATGGACATACTACATAAGCTTGTCTTCCTTCTTCTATTTGTTTTTTTACAAATGCATTTACTCTGTCTGTCATGTTTTTACCAACAGCAAATGTTTCAATCTTTTTTCTATTTGGTGGAAGTTCATCAATTATTGATATATCCAAATCTCCATATAAAATTAAAGCTAGTGTACGAGGTATTGGTGTTGCTGTCATAACTAATACATCTGGATTTTTTCCTTTTTCTGCTATTTTAGTTCTTTGTTTTACTCCAAATCTATGTTGCTCATCTGTTACAACAAATCCTAAATTTTTAAATTCCACATTTTCCTCGATAATCGCATGTGTTCCTATCAATATATCAATTTCTCCATTTTTTAATTTTTCTAATATTTCAGATTTTTTCTTTTTTGTAATTCCAGATATTAATAATTCACACGTTATATTTAAATCCTTTAAAATATTTTTAAAGTTCTCTAAATGTTGTGTTGCAAGAATTGCTGTTGGTGCCATAATTGTTGCTTGATATCCACTTTTTACTGCTTTATATGCTGCACACATTGCTACTACTGTTTTTCCTGATCCAACATCTCCTTGTAATAGCCTATTCATTGCATTATTAGATTCCATATCATTATCTATTTCTTCTAATACTCTTAATTGTGCTTTTGTTAATTTAAATGGTAACATATTTATTACATCTGACATTTTAACATTTTTATCAAATTGAATTCCTTTTTCTTCTGTAATATAATTGTTTTTTAATTCTAACAAAGCTAATTGTACAGATAATAATTCCTCAAATACTAATCTATTCCTTGCTATATTAAAATCTTTGAACTCATCTGGGAAATGTATATGTTTTGTTGCTTCATTTAAATTTTCCAAATTATATTCTTTCAACAAATATTGTGGCAGAGTCTCTTCTAATTTTCCATATACTTCTTCTATAGCTGATTCCATTATTTTTCTTAATGTATTTTGAGATAAATTATATGTTAATGGATAAATTGGAATTATTCTTCCTGTATTCTTATTGTTTTCTTCTATGTCAAATACGGGTGAATTAAGCATTACTTTTCCTGATTTTATATTTACTTTTCCAAAAAATTTATATTTTTCCCCTATTTTAAATTTATTTTTTAGATATGTTTGATTAAACCATGTTATAGTAGCTAAGCCTGTTTCATCTCTTACCATTAGTCTTTGCATTGTCTTTCCATTTAATCTTACATTAGTCATCCCACTACATGCAACAACTTCTATTAAAACTTCTTCACCATCTCTACATTCACAAATATATTTTGGTTTACTTCTGTCCTCATAAGTTCTTGGATAGTATGTAATTAAATCTTTTAAAGTAAATATTCCTAATTTATTTAGCAATAATACTCTTGTTGGTCCTACACCTTTTATATATTTTACATCTTTATCTAGATCTATCATTCTATCTCCTAATTTTATTTTATTTTATATAATTTAAAATCTAATCCATCGGCACTTACTAATTTAAAATCAATTTCAAAATATTCTCCTTCTACAGCATCTCTTATAGATGTACTATGTAAATGTCCATAAAAGCATTTTTTTACATTGTATTTTTTCATTATGTTTATAAAATCATTTCTTTCATTTTTTATTAAATTAGATTTGCAAATTGGTGGATAATGCATAAAAACTATAATTTCTTTATTTTCTCCAAAACTTTTTATTCCACTTTGTATTGATAATTCTAATCTTAAAGCTTCTCTTTTTAATATCTTTTTGTCTTCAATATCTTCTGATTGATTCCACCCTCTTGTTCCAACAATTATACAATTTTCAAATTCATATGAGTTATTATGTATAAAATCTATATTATCAAATTTATTCTCTTTCAAAAAATTTCTCATACTAGTTATCGTTGTCCACCAGTAATCATGATTTCCTTTTAATAGTAGTTTTTTTCCTGGTAAACTATTTAAATATTCGAAATCCTCTTTAGTATCACTCAAATAAGTGGACCATGAAAAATCTCCTGGCAATATTACCAAGTCTGTTTCTTTTATTTTTTGTATCCAATCTTTTTTTATTTTTTCTTCATGTCCTTTCCAATTATCTCCAAATATGCTCATTGGCTTATTTTCATGAAAAGATAAATGTAAATCTCCTATAGTATAAATTGCCATTTTTTTCTCCTTCTATTTTATTTTATGTATTACTCACTATCGCCTTTATCTATTAATTTCCTAATTGAATATTTGGTACTGCATTTAAATCTAACTTATCTCTTTTTCCTGATATAAAATTATAATATCCTGCTGATGCTATCATTGCAGCATTATCTGTACATAACTTCAAATCTGGCATATATACTTTTATACCATCTCTTTCAAATTCTAAAAATTTTCCCCTTATATATGAATTTGCTGAAACTCCTCCTGCCAATACAATTCTTTTTATTTTCGTTTTATCAACAGCTTTTTTTACATTTTCAATTAGAGTATCTGTTACATTTTTTTGAAAACTTGCACATAAATCTGCTTTATTGATATTTGGATTTTTATGATTCAAATTAATTACTGCTGTTTTTATTCCACTAAAACTAAAATCCAAAGTATCTTCATCAAAATGTGTCTTAGGCAATTCTATATTAGCTTTTCCTTCTTTTGCTAATTTATCTACTTTTGGTCCTCCTGGATAACCAAGACCAACTACTCTTGCTACCTTATCAAATGCCTCACCTATTGCATCATCACGCGTCTTTCCTAGTACCTCAAATTTTGTATAATCCTTTACATGTACGATTTGCGTATTTCCTCCAGACATCATCACACAAATAAATGGTGGCTTGAGCTCTTTATGTGTAATATAATTTGCTGCAATATGTCCTTCTATATGATTAACTCCTACTAAAGGCTTATTAACTGCAAAACTTAGTGCTTTTGCATAAGAAAGTCCTACTAGTAATGCTCCTACTAATCCCGGTCCATATGTTGGTGTAATAGCATCGATGTCTTTAAAATTAACTTCCGCTTCTTGTATTGCTCTCTTAGTTACTCTAGAAATAGCCTCTATATGGTTTCTAGATGCTATTTCTGGAACAACTCCTCCATATTTTTCATGTATTGGTATTTGTGTATCTATTATATTAGATAATATTTCTCTACCATTTCTTACTATTGCTACTGATGTTTCATCACAACTTGACTCAATTCCGCATTGTTATTATATCTTTTTTCATATCTACTCCTACTTTTTTATAACTTTAAAACAGGTTTTATAATTCATCTTGTAAATAGATATTAAAACCTGTTTATTATTTATCCTATAATTAATTTTCCTAAACTTAAAATTCCAGTTGTTACTAAATTAATTGCGGGTGATATTATAGTTCCTGCTATTCCTGTTATCCATAATACTACAAATACAAGAGAAAATAATTGCTCATTATTTGTAAACCACTCTTTTGCTTTATATGGTAAAAATGGCATAATTATCTTAGAACCATCTAATGGTGGTAATGGTATTAAGTTAAAAACTCCTAATCCTATATTAATTGATATTGTGTAAGATATTAATAGCATTATAATTCCACCTACTGTTGAAGATAAAAACTGACTTCCTGCAAATTTATAAATTGCATAATAAATTAAAGTAAATATAATAGCAAGAAGAAAATTCATAATTGGTCCTGCTGCTGAAACAATGGCTTCTCCTTTTTCCATTGATATTTTTCTAGTATAATTTCTTGGATTTACATGTACAGGTTTTCCCCATCCAAATCCAGCAAACAATAACATAAGTGAACCAATAGGATCTAAATGGTCTAACGGATTTAGACTTAGTCTTCCTTCATTTTTTGCAGTATTATCTCCTAATTTATAGGCCACAAATCCATGTGCAAATTCATGAAATGTTATAGCTATTAAGACCCCTGGTATACTTACTAACAATCCAAATAAAGCTCCTGGATTACTTATATAATTGGCTAATGTCATAAAAACCATAATTGTAATTACAACATATAAAACTCTTTTATCAAATGAAAAATTAAACATAATCTCTCCTTTTATCTTAAAGTAATAACTTAACTATTTTTAATTCTAACTTATTCTAGTTTTTAATAGGACACTTACGACCTGTCCTTATTAGGTTTCATTGTTGGGAATAATAGTACATCTCTTATTGAATCTGAATTTGTTAATAACATAACAAATCTATCTACTCCTATTCCTAATCCACCTGTTGGAGGAAGTCCTATTTCTAGTGCTTGTATATAATCCTCATCCATCATTCCTGCTTCTTCGTCTCCCGCTTCTTTTGCTTCTACTTGTTTTTTAAATCTTTCATATTGGTCTATTGGATCATTTAACTCTGAAAATGCATTTCCATATTCACGTCCACCTATAAATACTTCAAATCTCTCTGTCATTTTTTTATTGTTTGGACATTTTTTGGCAAGTGGTGATATTTCTACTGGATATTCATAAATAAATGTTGGTTGAATAAGTGTTTTTTCAACATATTCATCAAAGAATAAGCTTATTACATCTCCTCTTGTTTCTTTTGTTACATCCGGTATTTCTATTCCTCTCTCTTTTGCTAATGCTACTGCTTCTTCATCTGTAGTTATTTCGTTAAAATCTACTCCGCAAGCTTCTTTTATTGAATCTATCATTGTTATTCTTTTCCATCCTGGTTTTAAGTCAATTTCTGTTCCAAGATAGTCTACTTTTGTTGTTCCTAATATTTCTTGTGCTGTTTCTGAGAATATTTTTTCTGTTATATCCATCATATCATGATAATCCTGATATGCAGCGTATAACTCAAGTTCTGTAAATTCTGGATTATGTCTTATATCCATTCCTTCATTTCTAAACACTCTTCCTATTTCATAAACTCTATCAAATCCACCTACTATAAGTCTTTTTAAATTTAATTCTAATGCTATTCTTAAATACATGTCTATGTCTAATGCATTATGGTGTGTTATAAAAGGTCTTGCTGTAGCTCCTCCTGATATTGTATTTAATACTGGTGTTTCTACTTCTAAATATCCTTCTTTATCTAATATTTTTCTTATATTACTTATTATTTTACTTCTAATTTCAAATGTCTTCTTTACTTCTGGATTTACAATTAAATCTGTGTATCTTTGGCGATATCTTAAATCAGGGTCTTTTAATCCATGAAATTTCTCTGGTAGTGGTCTTAATGATTTTGAAAGTAATGTTACTTCTTTTGCATGAATTGATATTTCTTCTGTTCTTGTTTTAAATACAAAACCAGTAATTCCTATAATATCTCCTATATCAAATGTTTTAAATGCTTTGTAGCTTTCTTCTCCTAAGTCATTAATACTAACATAACTTTGGATTTTTTCGTCACAATCTTGTATTGTACAAAAAGATGCTTTTCCCATAATTCTTTTTGCAATAATTCTACCTGCAACTGTTACGTCTTTTTGTTCAAACTTCTCGTAATTTTGTTTTATTTCTCCTGCTGTATTTGTTCTATCAAATTTTGTTATTTCATATGGATCTTTTCCTTGTTCTTGCAATTCTTTTAATTTTTCTCTTCTTACTTGCATTAAGTGATTAATATCTAATTCTTCTACTTGTTGATTTTGATTTTTATTATCTGACATTTATATCTCTCCTCTATATTTTTTCTTTGTATATTATATAGTAAATCGCTTGAAAAGTAAAGGTTTATCAACAAAAAAACACTATATTTAATAATGAATTTCACATTCATTTTATTGTATAGTGTTTTTATTGTGGATTTTTGTATTTTGCCTGATTTTTATAAATTAAAACTTCTTATGCTTCTAATAGTGTCACTCTGTAGTCTATTCCCTTATATAGTATATTTGCTTCTTTTAGATGATCTTTAAATTTTTCATTAAAATTTATTTGTTCTACATCTTTTTGCACTTCAACCAAAATCTCATAAATTTTTTCTTCCATATACACACCTCCTATATTTGAATCTGATTTTTATAATTTTAGATATAAAATTATTGAATAAAACTTTGATTTAAATTTTTAGACAAAATACTTTCGTACTTTAACATGTATTTAGCTATTTGTCAATATTATTCAATTTTAAATCTTGCTTTGTCAAGTTCATAATTATGTTTAATTTCTTCATCTGTTAATATTCTATTATAAATTCTAACTGACTTTACTGAACCATATATCGTTCGGTTTTGATTGTTAAATTGCCAACTTCTTCCAACTTGAACTTGAGAATCCTCTATATTAGGTGTAAACGTTGCTGAACCTGTATAAGTATTTGATATATCATTTCCATTATAATTTATTTTTCCTATATCCGTATCTCCATTTTTAATTTGCCCCACTTTCGTCTTTCTAAAGGATTTATAAGATGTCTTTCCTATTATGTCTATTTTATCATCAGAAAAAGTAGCATTATTTATAAAACTAGCATACATCTTTTTATCAACTCTTCGATATCCAAAAACACATGTATTTTCTATACCAGTTCCAGAGCTTCCCCACCACGCTTCATCGCAACTGCCATATGCAGGCAAAGAATAATTTGGATTTTTTCCATCTTCCCACAAATTTGACACTATCTCTATAGTAAATTTCGCATCTCCTGAAATTCCTATATTATTAGTTGACTTTATATAAGAATCATTGTGTAAAAATACATATCCATTTTCTTCTTTACTATAATAACCTTTATCCATATCAGTAACTGTATCTGGATTATTGTTAATATTATAAAATACACCATCATTATTATTTCCGCTCAAATCTTCCCAAGAAGTCGCATTGGGGTTATTTCCATTTCTTGTATTTTCTATTCCATCATATCTAAGCAACAACCCTTTTTTTACATAATCTCCTAATATTACTGTTTTTTCTTCTGATTCTATCGGTTTGTTGTCTATTTTAACATCATAATATCCTTCCTTTTCAACAATAAAGCTTAAATCTTCACTTGTACTCCAATTATCACTATCTTCAAGTTTGTACTTAACGCTCCATTTATTTATATAACCATCATAATTAATATTTGATACAGTTATTCTCCACTTTCCCTCACTTACCTTTTCAACATTAGTATCAAACGTAGGTGGTTCATTTGTATTCTTTTCATGTTCTACATTATACAATCCATTAGGTAATTGTTCTAATGTATAATAATATTTATCTTCATATTGAAATCCTTCATAACTTATAACACTTCTTTTATCTATATTTACGAAAAAAGTTCCAGAAACACCTTCTATATTCAATCTTTTAATTGTATCTTTATCAAAATATTTGTATTGTTCTCTTTCGTCTTTTGTTGTAATCCCAACTGCATTGAATACATTATTTACTTGTGTCTGATTACCAATTTCGGATATGATTTTTCCTAATTCTTTTATCGTTGTATCTCCGTCTTGCATTTTTTGATATAGCTCATTTACTTGTGTTTGCATAATCCTCATTTCTGTCGTAAATTTAGTTAATTTCGAAGATTTAATTACTTCTATTCCACTATATGTAGCAATTGAAGCTAGTATTATCAATATAACAATTGTTATTACTAATGACATAAGTGTAATTCCATTTTCTTTTTTGCATGAATTTTTCATTCGTTTTCCCCCGTTTTTTGTAAAACTTCTATTTTTTATATTATATCTAAATTAAAGTTTTTTGTAAAGTTTGTTTTCATGATTTATTAATTTTTATTTGCCAATATCTTATAAAAGAGTTATAATAATATTATCAATCTTAAGGAGTGAACTTCATGGTAGAAATTTTAAAAGATGCATCTAAAATAGATACATCTTCAATGACAACAAAAGAATTAATCAATTTTCGTAATGCTTATCAACAAGTTGTTGATACATTAACTCATACTATTCGTTTACGAAAAATTTGTGAACAAAAGCATAAGGCTAAAAATTAATTCTTTTTGTAATTGATTTAATAAAAAATGCAAATGTATATTTCTATAATATCACATTTGCATTTTTTATTAATTTACTTTATCCCTATTTTAATTCATCATATTTCCTTTCTTCTTCTGAATATTCTTCTGGTTTTAAACCGACTCTATTTTTCATATAATTATATGTTATTACAAATAGTATCGTAAATGTTATTCCTATTACTATCATGCAATAAGCTGTTGACATTTTGCTTAATAAAAATGATGCTAATATACCCATAATTGCTGAACAAGTATTATTAAATAAGTTTTTTACTGCAAAAACTTTTGTATCTATTTTATTATTTGTAAAATTTCTAAAATATCTATCAATTATAGTATAATACATTCCATGTGCTATTCTTGAAAAAACATAAGCAATAATGATGATAAATAAAGATAAATTTATATAACTAGTATCTACTCCCGCTATCCCTGCCACGATATCACTAATAGCTATTGTAAATGCAATAGTTATTAGTGATTTATTTCTAAATTTATCACTAAACTTATCTTGTTTCTTTGATGCAATCGCACTTACAAATGTTAATAAAGCTCCAATAATCCCTATAGTTGATGAAGATAAATTAATATCCTTTAGAAGGCTTGTTCTATAATTTAATGAAATTGAAAATATACTACTTAATAATGACGAAGCTAATATTAATGCCTTTAATCGTTCTGATTTTATTATAAATTTAAATCCAGTTTTTATATCTTTAAACTGTTCTTTAACTAATGTTCTATTGTATTGTTTATTTTTCTTTTTTATTGGTTCAATATAAAATGTAGATATTATTGTTACAATTATTAAAACTATTAATGAACAAATAAATGGCAAATATCCATTTATCGTAAATAAATAACCTGCTATAATCTTTGATATAGCTCCCAGTACAAAATATCCTGATTTTCCCTTAGCTATTATCTTTGCAAAAATATTACTTTTATATCTTGAAGGTGGTATAGATGCATTTAATAAGCTTGGCTCTGCAATATTTTTTATTAAAATAGCTAATGCAGATAAAAAATTAGCTAATAATATACCAGAAAAACTTGTACTTACCATAAACATTATCATGTATATACAATTTATTACATTTCCTAATATTACACTATTTTTTCTTCCTAATATTTCTACAATTATATTAGCTGGAATCAACAATAATATAGAAAAAATTGATTTAATAGAAGTTATTAAAACTACATCTGATGCACTTATGTATTTTATTTGTGTCAAAAATAAAAAGTCTATTGTATAGTAAAACAAATAATCACAAGCAATTTTAGTATAGTTAGGATATAATTTCATATTTCTTTTTCTCATTTGTATTTCGTCGTTTTTCATTGCTTATCTCCTTAATTTTTTAATTCTAATTTATTTCTAAAATATTTTTTTATTATAACAGATAACTTTAATATCTTTAAATCCATTTCCAATAGTTTATCATTAACATTGATTTTTTTGCTAATAATCTAATATAGTATTTGATTTATTTGTATTATTAGATACAATTTCAATAGAGCCACCTGTAACATAATAAGAATTTATATATTGAGAATATTTATTATTTAATATTTTTTATCTCCATAGTTTCTTCTTTACTATTATATTTTATCTGTATTTTGGTTAAATCGTTGTAATTTATATCAACTCTACTTTCTAATTTTTCCTTCCAATTTTTGTCGAATTATCATAATTATATTATCATACTACAATTTTATTATCAATAGAAATTCTTTCTTTTTCTCTATAATAGAAATAATAGTTATAAAACTACTAATACTTCCTAATGATAATTCTGTTGAAACCACCAAAATAGAAAATAATATTTTCCTTGATCCATAAAAACAGATAAAACTTTAGTTACCTTTGCAGATATAACATATACCGGACAACCATTGGCTAAATTCTGTATTTTCTTTTTATCTAATAAATGCTGACATCCCATATCTTGATAAACTTTAGCTTGTATACCAGCTTCCAATTTATCACGATGATGAGCAAAAAAGTCTTCTCTTCATCAAATTCAAATAGTTCAGTTTGGTTACGGAACATTACCTTTAGCTGATGATATCATTATTCTTCTTAAAGAACACAAAAAATAAATCTGCAAATGTTCTTTTAAATACTTTAACATTCGCAGATATTCATTATTGGCTCCATTGAAGTAGTTATCTACAACTTTTTTACCTCTCATAACGATTGATACAAATATCAATCAATTTACTAAAGTATATCATATTTTTTATAAATTACAATAAATATTTTTAAAATTAATAAGTTTCTAATATAATATAAAATAAGAGTTTACACTTTTTACAGTGAAAACTCTTATTGGTCAGATTTGTGCTTAAAGTTTATCAAAAGTTCCTTCAAACTCTTCATTAAACTTTTTTGCAGCTTTCAATGCAGTATCAAGATAATCAGGTTCATAGGTCTTTACTTGCTTTATAAAGTCAGGATTTATTCTGTGCCCTGTTAAATTGTCGAACCAAATTTCACGACCACAATTAGGACAGACTAAGCGAAGCTTGATTATTCCGTCTTCTTCTTTCTTTGTTAAGTCTTCTGGTTCTTCAACTACAATTATTTTGTTACACCCCCGACAAAAAACGTCGAATTCCCAATCATAAGGAAATTTCTTGATTCTCATTTAGATTCCTCCTAAAAATTTTTAGATTACATATTGGTGGATTACCAAAATGCTTTAGGTTGCGTTAGTACTGACCTGGAAATTTAAAGATTACTTTATTTTTCTCACTAACACCTATTACATAAGCGGATTATTTACCATATGCACATATATATTACCATATTTTCACATTAAAATCAATAAATCAACATAAAGTGCTTATTTACCCAATCTATATAAGAATAATATATATAATTTCTTATTAGTTTGATATCTAGAGTTTTTGACAATTTTACATAATTATGGTATTATATTAATGTTCCTTAAATGCATTAATAATTGAAGTAGGAATAATTTTTCTACTTCGATGCTTATGTGGCATTAAAGGTTCTTCATTGCTTGGGGGAAGCTCTCACGAGCAAATCCAATCCCACGAGTAAAAGAAAGGTAGGCAATCATGTTAGAGTTTTGGCAGAATGGTAAGAAGATCGAAGTCAATGCAATCTATGGCAAAGGCAAAGTAGGACAAATGGTCATCTATGGGCAACGGTGTGATTGGGGAGCAAACCCAAATCCTACAATAGCACCCCTTTCTCAGTATCCGTGTCCTTCCGTTTTCACTATCGTGGAAAAAAAAGAAGGAAATCTTGATGGATATTATATCTTGAGTGACAGCAAGGGAAATCGCATCAAAATTGAATATTTTTATTCTAGTTCTGGTGCAAGTGTTCTCTACGATGCTCAGGAGTGGTTGACCTGGAATGATATGCGCGAAAAAGAAAAGTTTTCTCGTAAGCAGAGAAAAATCGAGCAGCTCGAAGGTCATGTTGAACTTCTGAAAGATATCTTGATTAAACAGGGAGCTCGCATTGTCACAGAAGCACAAGCTGAAGATTTAGGTCTTAAGTAACAAACCAAAAGGCACACTCAAATGAGTGTGTCCTTTTGGTTATTTTAATTAATTTAAACAATTAAATAAATATAATGCAACTTTATTTTGTTCAGTAGTCTCCATTTCCATAAGTTTAGCCATTGCAAACATTACAAGTTTATATTTTGCAAAGTTTATTATTGTAGTTCTATATTCTTCATCAACTTCTTTTAGCATAGCATCAAATTTTTCATAGTTTTCTTTAGTATTGTATATAAGACCTGACCATTTGCTTTGACTCATACATATTGCTAGTCTTAATTTATCTTTTATATCCATATCATTTATCATATTTATTAAATATTCAACTTTTTCGTTTTCCATATTCTAATTACCCCCATATTAAAATCTTGTATCGTTTTTCATTCTATTATTTTTAGCGTTATTTATCTCATCTTTTGGTTTTACTTTTCTCGCTATATTATTTGCAATTTCATTCTCGTCGTCAGTAAATATTCCATTTTTATATAAGTCATCACTAACAATTTTATAGTTATTATCTTTGTCATAACAAATTCTTTTATGAAAATGTCCCATAATATTATGCCAAAAGTCTTTAAATTTGTATAATTGAGCTTTTATGCTTTCTTTTTCTTCTTTTAGTTTGTTAATAATTTTATCTTTAGTAGACAATTCACCTTTTAAATTATAAATTTCTTTATCTTTTTCTTCTATTTGATATTTAAGAGAACGATTTTCTTTTTCTATTTCAAAAGCACTATGTTCAAAATCTCTAATAGCTACATTCAAGTCATTAACACTTCTAACCGTTTTAGTAGTATCTTTTACATCTTTAGTAAAGTTTTTAATTTTCTGAATATCCTCGTTTGAAATAACCATATTATTTTTATTAAACTTAGCAGGTTTTAAATTATCTAATATTTGGTTTATATCTTTTGTTGTATTATCAAGTTTATTAGTTTGAATATTCGCTTTATCAAGTTTTTTCTTTTTTTCAGCAAGTTGCTTTTTTATATTTGTATAATTACTCATATCTTTAACATTTATATCTTGATTTCTGCCTTTTTGTTTTTCTTTTAATTTAATATCCATACCATAAAATTTATTAAAAGACTTTATACAAGCAGTTCTCATTTTATCTTGAATTTTAGTTAATGATTCTTTGGTAAATAGTTGTGATTTACCAACTTGTTTTTTCATCCCTCTAGTACAATTTTCTATTATAGGTACACCAACAATGTGCATATGAGGAGATGTCTCATCAAAATGAATAGTAGCATTTGCTATTTTAAAAGTTGGTAATATCTTAATTAAGTCATTTACTTGTTCATTATATACATCAATCATTTTTAGTCTGTGTTCTTTGTCTTTATCTTTCCAAAAATCCATATCTCCAAGTTCAACTATAATCTCACAAGCAAGGTCGTTTTGCGACTCATTTATCTTCATAAAATAGTTTCCTATTTTTCTATCATTTCTAGTCTGCTTATTGTTGTATTCAATACGAGCTTCTTCAAATTCTTCTAAATATAAATCTTTTACATCATTTACAATATCATTTGTACCACGAATTACTCTAATTAAATCTTTCTCATTATCATAATCTCTTAAATTATGCTTATTAACTTTAGATAAAGAATTTGCATTTTGAATAGCATTATTTGATAAAGAAGTAGAGCCAGATACATTTCCTTTAGCAACTTTTTTTGCTGATTTACTTTTGTTTTTATCACTTCCTAAATGAAATGAATAAGCTAATTGCTGTTCCATAAAAGCACCTCCTTTGAAATTTCTTCGTAGCATAGGACTTTGACTTGTCATAAGTCCTAACCCCCTATGAGTTATGACATACTATCATAACTCGGGGGCTCTGCGAGGCAATAAAATTTATTTTACACAAATAAATTTTATTCAAATTAACTATCGCCACTTTCATTTTTATTTCATAAAAACAAAACGTGCCACGTTAATTTTTTCCTTCAGCATCATCTTCGCAGAACTTTACTGGCTTAACACCTACTGAAATAGGAGTAGTATCTTTTGAGTAAATTACACTAGTGTTAGTTTCATCTGGAATATAATCAAATGCAGTATCAATTTCTTGCATTTGAAATTTATCTTCTTCACGAATATAAATTATTCCAAATTCATAAGTTTTCATTTTGCAATCTGGATCTAATTTATAATAATCTTTTAAAGGAAATACTCTGACAATAGCACTATTATCTTCAACAAAGTTAAAGTAAAACATTTGCTTATCTAAATAGTATGTTGCTTCAGTATAACCAACATCATAGTATTGTCTTAATCTCATAATTACTTCGCCAAATTCTTCTTCAGATAAGTAATTACTAAATCTTATATTACCAACTACATTACCAAATATAGCTGGTTTAATAGTATCAATATAACCTTTACCAAATAGTTCTTGGCAAGGTTTGCAGATTGACTCTCTAAAGTTAATTTGATTAACTACTATTTCTGTACCAACTAAAGAAAGTTCTATATCATCAACATATTTCATTATAAGTTCTGCTTGTTCTTCTCGTGTATAATCTTTCCAAGTTCTAGTTCTTACTTGATATTCTTCATCTAATTTTATCTTATTGATAAAATCAATATCTCTTTTTAATAAAATATCTTTTGGTGTAAATCTTAATTCTTCTACACTATCAGTAGTATCTAATTTAGCTTCTAGTTCTGCGATGGCTTTCTCAACTATTTTCTTTTCTTCGTTATATTCCTTTAGTTCAAAAACTCCATTGATATATGCTTTTTTAATTCTTTCAAGCTTATTTCTCTGATTATTTATTTCTTTTTCTAGTTGTTCTTTAGGCTCATCAAATTTTTGCTTTATCATAGGCAAGAAGAATTGATTAACAACTTCATCATATTCAATTAGTTCGGCAATAAATTGATTAAAGTAATCATTTATTATCTTTTCTTTAAACTCAATTTTACAATCATTGCAGTAATAATAAAAATAACTTTTACCATTTTTCTTTGTAGTAGCTTTACCACCTAAAATTCTGCCACATTTAGGACATTTTAGTTTTTGTAGATATAAATAAATTAAAGTTCTTTGATAACTTTTTGAATTTTTCTTTTTCTGCACTTGGCAATCTTCCCACATTTCTTTTGAAATAATAGGTTCAACTACATCTTCATAATAAGTAGGATGATTAGTTCTTTTTCCATGAACAAAATCGCCTTTATATATTTCATTTTCAAGAATAGTAACTATAGTTGAATCTCGCCAATTATCTCTTCCTAATACTTTCTCTTCATTAAATAAATTACTTATTTTTTTATAAGATAAACCATTATAGTATAGTTCAAATATTCTAACTACAATATCTTTAGTAGAATAATCAATTACTAGTTTTCTATCTTCGTGTTTATAACCTAAAGGTGCTTTATGAGGAATATGTCCATTCTTTATTGCACCTGCCATACCAACTTTAGTTCTTTCGCTTGTTCTTTCAATTTCATTTTGACTTACGCTCATTAATAATCTTGAAATCATTTTGCCATTTGCACTTGTAGTATTTATTTCATCATTAACACAATCTAAATAAGCATTATTTTCATCTAAAAAAGTCATTAGATTTTCCCAATCATAAATACTTCTAGTTATTCTATCTAGTTTTAAAGCAACAATAGTATTTATCTTTTTTTGCTTTTATATCATTCTTTAATCTTTCAAACTCTGGTCTGTGATTACCAGTTTTAGCACTTATTCCTGCATCTTCATAATAATCAACTATTTCATAACCTTTAAACTTACAAAAAGCTTCTAATCTTTCTTTTTGCTCTGGAAGACTAAAGCCTTCACGAGCTTGGTCTTCTGTTGATACTCTCATATACAAACCACATTTTTTCTTTTCTTCATTCATTTACCCAAACCTCCTAACAAAAAAAGAGACATCAAAGTACATACGAGTACTACTGACATCTCTTAAATCCGTTTATCACAAATAAAATACAATATAATTGTAATATAATATAATTTTTTCAAAGTACTCATAAATCTATATCTAGCTCTTGCTAAAGTAAATATAGATAATTAATTGCCTATATTATATCACGATTTACAGAAATGTCAATTTTTAACAAATTATATATTTTTCAAATATGTTTCTAATTCTGATAATTTAATCTTTTTAGATAAATTAGAAATATAAACATCATTTGAATAATTAAAAACTAACAGAGTAATGTTCTTAACAATTACTTTATGTGGTTCAATATATGATAGATTAGCCTTTTCAATTTTTCTAATACTCCCTTTTATAAAAGTAGGATTTACTTTAGAAAACTCACATATAAATTCAAGCCTTTGTTTTAAACTTTCCTCAAATTGTATTTCTTGTTTAATTATCTTCATTACAGACACCATCCTTTCTTTCTAGGATGATTTTTTCGCAAACAAAAAAATCAACCATTTTACTGATTGATTTTTGTATCTGTAGTTCGAACAGATTCGTTATTGGCTGGGGTACTGTGATTCGAACACAGGAATGTCGGAGTCAGAGTCCGATGCCTTACCGCTTGGCGATACCCCAATATACTTTAATAAAATATTATTACATACTGATATTGTAACTTGCTTTGCTCGAACAATATCAGCAAATTTACAACATCCTTATATTATCACAGTCTAAAAAAAAAGTCCATACTTTTTGTGTTTTTCCGTAACTTTTCTTGTTATAACTTATTTATTTTCTAATATAAAAAAAGAAACTAATTTTAGCTTCTAAATTTATATATTTAATAAAATTTCTTCACATTTTTTATAATCAGGTTGGTATTTTTCAAGCATTTCGAAAAATTTTTTTGAATGTGTTTTATATTTTAAGTGACAATATTGATGTAAAACAACATAGTCTATTACTTTTCTATTGTATTTTACAATTTCAGGATTTATTGTTATTTTTCTTTCTTTGCAAGTTCCCAATGTTTTCATTTTTGCTATTTCGTATTCTTCTGGCGCAAATCCTAACATTATTCTTGTTTTTTCCATAGCTCTTTCTATTTCAACATTTGCTATTTGTTCATACATTTTTTCAATAGCTAAATCTAATATTTCTTTATTTGACATTTTTTTATATTTGTTTGGTAGTGATATTTTTATTGTTTTATTTTCGACGTCTAATTCTGTAATTTTTATATTTTTATAAACTATCTTTACTTTATAGTCCACTCCTAGAACTGGTACCGGATGTCTTTCAATACTACTGTTTACAACTACTCTCGCTTTTACATTTCTTTTTACTATATTCATATTTATCACTCCTTATTATTTTCGTTCGAATTGTTGTTCTTCGAATCATTGTTCGCTTTTGTTGTTTCTATTTTATAGTTTATTTATTTTTTTGTCAATAGTTTTTATAAATTTTTTTTAATTTTTATTTCTTTTTTTTATTTATTATAATATAATTTCTATAGAATATAGATGTAACTACATTTATATGATATTACTCTTTTAGGAGTGTGATTTTAATGAAAAAGAAAATCTTATTTAAAGGCTGTGGTACAGCTATTTGTACACCTTTTGATAAAGATGGTGTAAATCTAAAAGAATTTGAAAAGTTACTAGAAAATCAAATTCAAAATAAAGCAGATGCTATTATTGTTTGTGGTACAACTGGTGAAGCTGCTACTATGACAACTGAAGAAAAAATATCTACAATAAAAACTGCTGTAGATATTTCTCATGGAAGAATTCCTATTATTGCTGGAACAGGTGGTAATAACACAAGTAATGTAATTCAATATTCTAAAGAAGTTGAATCTTTAGGCGTTGACGGTTTATTGGTAGTTACACCATATTATAATAAGTGTACACAAAATGGATTAATAGAGCATTATACAGAAATAGCAAAAAATGTTTCCTTACCTATTATAATTTATAATGTACCTGGTAGAACAAGTGTAAATATTGAACCTAAAACTTGTTTAGAACTTTCAAAAATCGAGAATATAGTTGCTATTAAAGAAGCTAGCGGAAATTTGTCTCAAGTAGCTGAAATAGCACATCTATGTGGCGAAAATTTGCATATTTATTCTGGAAATGATGATCAGATTATACCTGTCTTATCTCTTGGTGGAATTGGAGTTATATCTGTCCTTTCAAATATTTTTCCTGAATATACTCATGATATGGTTCAAAACTTTTTTGATGGAAATATAGAACAGTCAACTAAAATGCAATTAAATGCAATTCCTTTAATAAAAGCTTTATTTAGCGAAGTTAATCCTATTCCTGTAAAAAGTGCATTAAACTTATTAGGATATAATTATGGGATTCCTAGATTACCTTTAACTCAAATAAGCAAAGAAAAAGAAGAATTGTTAAAAAATGAATTATTAAAATTTAGTAATTAATGTAGAAAGGATTATAATAATTATGTTAGAAGTAATGGTTAATGGATGTTATGGAAAAATGGGTCAAATAGTTTGTGACTTGATAGAACAAAATGAAAATTTAGTATTAAAATGTGGATTTGATAAAAATATAACTGGAGAATTTGCTTTTCCTGTATATGATAAAATTGAAAATATTGTAGAAAAACCTGATGTTATTATTGACTTTTCAATTCCAGCTGCTACTCTTACTATTTTACAATATGCTGTTTCAAATCATGTGCCTATTGTAATTGCTACAACCGGATTTACAAACGAAGAAGAACTTATTATTAAAGAAGCTAGTAAAAAAATTCCTATTTTTAAATCAGCAAATATGTCTTATGATATTATGATTATGAAAAAATTAGTTCAATGGCTTGCTCCTTTATTAAAAAATACTGACATTGAAATAACAGAAACTCACCATAATAGAAAAATAGATAGCCCAAGTGGAACTGCACAAATGCTTGCAGATTCTATTAATAAATCTCTTGGAAATTCTCTTTATTATGAATATAATAGACATGATAAACATGAAAAAAGAAATAAAAATGAAATTGGTATAAATTCTATTCGTGGAGGAAATATTGTAGGAGAACATACTGTTCAATTTTTTGGTGAATATGAAACATTTGAAATCAAACATACTTCATATTCAAGAAATTTATTTGCTGAAGGTGCTTTAAAAGCTGCTGATTTTATTGTAACAAAATCAAACGGATTGTATAACATGGAAGATATGTTTAAATAAGTAAAAAAATTAGTAAATTTTCTTTTAAGACAATTTACTAATTTTTTATGTTTATTATTCAGCTTTTTTATCTGCTACTTCTTCTGAAACTTTTTCTTCAGCTTTTACTGTAGCTTCTTCTTTAACTTCTTCAGCTACTGGTTCTTCTGCTAAATCTTCTTTTATTGTAATTTCTCTATCTTCAATTCTAGCTCCTATTTGTTCCTTAGTTTTAGCAGCTTTACCAACTCTGTCTCTTAAGTAGAATAATCTAGCTCTTCTTGCTTTACCTACTCTTACTAATTCTACTTTTTCAACTAATGGTGAATGTACTAAGAAAGTTTTTTCAACACCTACTCCATAAGAAATCTTTCTTACAGTGAATGTTTTATTAACTCCTCCACCTTGTACTTTTATAATAATTCCTTCAAATACTTGGATTCTTTCTTTGTTTCCTTCTTTGATTCTTACGTGTACTCTAACTGTATTACCAACTTTTAATTCTGGTATTTTATTTTTTAATTGTTCATGTTCAATAGATTTTATAATATCCATTTTAGAATTTCCTCCTTTTTTCTATTCTCCGAGCGGTGCAACTTAAAAATTTTTGTGCACTTCTTTTTCACCTCTTTTGCTTTACTTTAAAAGTAAATCCGGCCTTTTACTTTTTGTTATTTCCAAAGATTTTTGTTTTCTCCATTTATCTATATTTTGATGATTTCCAGAAAGCAATATATCAGGAACTTTTTCTCCTTCAAATACTTCTGGTCTTGTATATTGTGGATATTCCAAAAGGCCATTTGAAAAACTTTCCTCTTTTATAGACTCTTTGTTTAAAACACCTTCTACATATCTACTCACACTATCTATTAACACCATAGCAGGAATCTCTCCTCCTGTTAATACATAATCTCCAATTGATACTTCTTCATCCACAATTTTATCAAGAACTCTTTGATCAATTCCCTCATAATGTCCACAAAGTATAATTAAATGGTTTTGTTTTGCTAAATCTTCTACTTTTTTTTGGTCTAATTTTTTTCCTTGTGGTGTCATATATATTACTTTTGCATCTTTTGTTTTAACAGATTCATAAGCTCTATATACTACATCTGGCATCATTACCATGCCACTCCCTCCACCATATGGAGTATCATCTACTTTTTTATGTTTATTATTTGAAAAATCTCTAATATTTATCAAATTAATATCTATTAGTTCTTTTTCTTTAGCTCTTCCAATAATACTTTGATTTAAACATTCAAACATATCTGGAAAAAGTGTTAAAACATCAAATTTCATTTTTTCCTCCATTAAATTAGTCCAGATATTAAATGAACTACCATTTTTTTATTTTCCATATCAATGTTTTTTACCACATCACTAATTGCAGGTAAAAGTATTTGTTTTCTTAGTTCACTTTTTACTACGTATATATCATTGCTACCTGTATTAAAAATATCTTCTATATTTCCAAGTTTTTCTCCTTCATCAGTATATACGTCCATTCCTATCATATCTACTATATAATAAGTTCCTTCTTCAAGAGGTTTTTCTTCTTCTCTATCAATCATTAAGTAACTATTACGTAATAAATTTGCTTGTTCTGGATTTTCTATTCCTCTGAATTTGATTAATATCATATCTTTATGATACTTTACCTCTTCTATTTGATATTCTTTTAATTTTTCTTTATTTTTAATATATACTTTTTCTAATCTATCAAATCGCTTATTGTCATCTGTAAATGGTTTTACTTTTACCATTCCTTTGATTCCAAATGTATTTACAATTTGACCAATCTCAAGATATTTTGTCATATAAAATACTCCAATTATCCTATAAATTCAACTGACACTTTTTTATGTTCTCTTGCTGCTACTGCTTTCATTACAGTTCTAATAGATTTTGCAAGTCTTCCTTGTTTTCCTATTACTTTTCCCATGTCAGCTTCTGCTACTTTTACTTCAAATGTAATTGATTTTTCACTATCTATTTGGTTTATTTCAACAGCCTCTTCATTATCTACTAAATTTGAAATAATGGTTTTTAAAACTTCTTTCATGGTCGTATTCCTTCCTTGTTTAAGTTTTATTTGTTTTAACATTAAGCTTTTTCAATTAAAGCCTTAACTGTATCTGTTGGTTTTGCTCCATTTTTAATCCATTTTTCTACTTTTTCTTTATCTAAAACAATTGTAGCTGGATCTGTCATTGGGTTGTATGTTCCTAATTGTTCAATGATTTTTCCATCTCTTGGAGATTTTGAATCTGCTACAACTATATGATAGAATGGAGCTTTTTTCTTTCCTTGTCTTTGTAATCTAATTTTTACCATTTATTTCACCTCCTGAAAATTTCATTTCTATTATCTACAATCTCGCTTTGCTCAATTGCATAAGTTATCTGTGACAAGCAAAGCTTAAACAGTTAACTTAAAATTTAATAACATAATTTAATTAGAACTTAAAGTTTTTTAATGTATTTTCATCAATGCCTTTCATCAACTTTTTCATTCCGCCTTTATCGCTTTTCATCTTTTTCATCATTTTTTGTGTCATTTCAAATGACTTAATGAATTTATTAATGTCTTGTACTGTTGTTCCACTACCTTTTGCTATACGTTGTCTACGACTCGCATTTAAAAGTTTTGTATTTCTTTTTTCTGCTTTTGTCATAGAACATATCATTGCCTCAATTTTTACAAATTCTTTATCATCTATTTTTACATCTTTTAATTGATTCATTCCTGGAATCATTTTTAATAAAGATGAAAACGAACCCATTTTTTTAATTTGTCTTATTTGTGATAAATAATCATCTAAGTCAAATTCTTTTTTTCTTAATTGCTTTTCTAATTTTTCTGCTTGCTCTAAATCAAATGATTCTTCAGCTTTTTCAATGACAGATAATATATCTCCCATTCCTAATATTCTTTGTGCCATTCTATCTGGATGAAATACTTCAATATCACTTAATTTTTCACCTGTTGCAGCAAACTTAATTGGTCTTCCTGTTACTTTTTTTACAGATAATGCAGCTCCACCACGTGTGTCACCATCTAACTTGGTTAATACTACTCCATCAATTCCTAATGCTTCATTAAATTTTTCTGCTACATTTACAGCATCTTGACCTGTCATACTATCAACTACAAGCAAAATTTCATGTGGTTTAATTCCAGCCTTTAGATTTTTTAGTTCATCCATTAAAGCTTCATCAATATGTAATCGTCCAGCTGTATCTAAAATTACTACATCATTTAATTTTGAAATTGCTGTTGACATTGCTTGTTTTGCTATATGAACTACATCTTTTGATGTTTCATTTGCAAATACAGGAATGTTTAATTGTTTACCTACTACTTGTAATTGTTTTATAGCTGCTGGTCTATATACATCACATGCTACTAACAAAGGATTTTTCCCTTGTTTTCTAAGTAAATTAGCAAGTTTACCTGATGTTGTAGTTTTACCAGACCCCTGAAGTCCAACTAGCATAATTACTGTTGGTGGATTAGGAGTAAAATTTATTCTGCTCTCTGTTCCTCCGAAGTAACTCTACTAACTCGTCTTTTACAACTTTTACAACTTGTTGCCCTGGTGTTAAAGATTTTAATACATCTTGACCAAGTGCTTTTTCTCGAACAGTTTCTATAAAATCTTTTACTATTTTATAGTTAACATCAGCTTCTAAAAGTGCAAGTTTAACCTCTCTTAACATTTCTTTTAAGTCTGATTCTGTAATTCTTGCTTTTCCTCTAATTTTTCTTGTTATTTCTTGTAATCTAGAAGATAAACCTTCAAAAGCCATAATTTCAACTCCTATTCTTAACTTTTTATTATACTAAATAGTTTAATTCTTTTTTTATACTCTCTAAAACGCTTACTACCTGCTTATCTGAAGAATCTTTTTGTATTTTTGTCAATTCTGATAAAGCTTTTTCAATTCTTTTTTCTTGATTTAACATCCTTTTCATAAACATTAACTTTTCTTCATATTCGAAAAGTTTCTTTTCCCCCTTCTTTATGATGTCCCTAACAGCTTGTCTGGTTATATTATGATTTTCTGCAATTTCTGATAATGACAAGTCATTATTATAGTAATCATCTATGAATTCAAATTGTTTTTTTGTTAGAAGTTTTCCATATAATTGGCATAACATACTAATTTTTACTTTTTCCTCCATAGCTATTACCTCTTTCTTCTGAAATCATCACATATTTTTGTAATGCTAATATACTTTACACCATTTTAGTTTATTTGTCAATAGTTTTTAGTAAATTTACTAAATAAACAGTTTGAAGTAAATGCAGAAACAGGTGAAATTAGAAGTAATATATTTTATTGTAATGCACAAATACCAAGTCAGAAGCCACATGTAGAAAATAATCATGAATTTATACGAGATATTATATTAAAGAAAAAATCTATGTCAAATTTGACGCAGGATAAGCTTGACTTAATGTTCTCACACATAAATTCTGTACCGAGAAAATCTCTTGGAGGAAAGACTCCATACGAAGCATTTGAATTCTTCTATGGTAAAGATACTTTAGATAAATTTAATATACAAAAGATAAAAGAAGATGAGGTCACATTACAGCCTTATCTTCTTCAATTATAAAATAATCTTTTTAAATACAAACAAGAAACATCTACACTAACTACATATTGCCGCTGTTGCGAGCACAATTATACTTATCATTTACTAACCTTATAACTATTTATTTTCTTAAAGTAGCTCCTAATGTTTTTTCTAATTCAGCAACAATACCATCCATAACACTAGTAATCTCAGAATCACTTAAAGTTTTCTTTTTATCCCTAAAAATCAAACTATAAGCAACACTTTTCTTTCCAATTCCTATTTTTTCATCTCTATAAATATCAAACAATTTAATACTTTCTAATATTTTTTTAGCTTTTTTAGAAATTATTTTTTCAATTTGACCAACTTCAACATCTTCATTAACAATCATTGCTATATCTCTTTCCACAGCTGGAAATTTTGGTACTTCTACATATTTTTTATTTGACTTAGCATATCTTACAATCTTTGTAATATTAACTTCTGCTAAATAAACTCTTTTTTCGATGCCATAATTCATCAAAACTTCTGGATGTACCTCACCAATTGTCGCAATAATATCAATTCCTACTTTTAGGTTAGCACATCTTCCTGGATGATAAGAACCATTTTTAGTTTCTTTTTCTATATCATATTTACTAACTCCCGCTTCTTCTAAAACATTTTCTATTATTCCTTTTAATACATAAAAATCTATATTATCTCCATACATACCAATTGTTAAAATGTTTTCTTGTAAAGGTACTTCTCCTTTTTCTATTTCTTCGTTCATGTTTTTATAACTTCTTGAAATATCAAATAGTTTTACATTTAAATTTTTCTTATTATTGTTTCCCTCTAAAATTTGCATCATACTAGGAATTGTTGTGGGTCTCATCAATTTATATTCATCACTCAATGGATTAATTATAGTAATTGATTTATCTATTACTTCTTTGTCTATATTTGATTTTTCTAAGTCTTTTTCACTTACAAAACCATATGTATAAATTTCTGAAAATCCATTGTTTACTAGAGTTTGTTTTATTTTACTTTCTATTTTTTGTTCTTTGTTTCTTACTCCTAATGTTGTATCTGCTTTAATCAAGGTTGTCTCTAACTTATCATACCCATAAAATCTTACTACTTCTTCTGCTATGTCTGCCACACATTGCAAATCCTTTCTAAAGTATGGAGCAACTACTTTATCGCCTTCTACTTTGATTTCTAACTTTTCTAATATATTAGTCATTTCCTCTTTACTTATGTTAGTTCCCAATAATTGATTAATTCTATTTACATCAAATTTTATTTCATTTATTTTTTGCTTTGTTGGGTAAATATCAATTTTTCCTTCTATTTTTTCTCCAGCACCAATTAATTCTACTAATTCTATGGCTCTGTTTATCGCTCTTAAAGCATTTTCAGAAGATAATCCCTTTTCAAATCTAGAAGAGCTCTCTGTTCTTAGTCCTACTTTTTTAGCTGTTTTTCTTATGTTACCACCATTAAATACTGCAGACTCAAATACAACTGTTGATGTATCTTTTTCTATTTCAGAGTTTAATCCACCCATTACTCCTGCAATTGCAACTGCTTTTTCTTCATCTGCAATTACTAAGTCATTACTATCAAGTTTTCTCTCTTGTTCATCTAATGTAGTTATTTTTTCCCCATCATTTGCTCTTCTTATTGTAATATGTTTCCCCTTAATTGATTCAATATCAAAAGCATGCATTGGTTGCCCCATCTCTAACATAACATAATTAGTAATATCAACAATATTATTAATACTTCTTATTCCACAAGCTTTCAATCTTCTTTGCATCCAATCTGGTGAAGGACCTATTTTAACATTTTTAACCATTCTAGCAATATAACGATAACATAAATCAGGCGCTGTAATATCTACTGTTAATCCTTCTATATTTTTCTTGTCTTCTACTTTTAACTCATCTATATTTTTTCTAGGATTTTTAAATTCTTTTCCTAATGATACAGCTGTTTCTCTTCCTAACCCCTCAATTGACAAACAATCTGGTCTATTAGGTGTAATTTCAAAATCTATAATATCTTCTTTTAATTTTAAAACATCAACAATATCTTGACCTAATTCTTTTTCTAGACTTTTATCTAAAATCATTATTCCATGTTCAATTTGTCCAGGATAATTTTCTATATCTAATCCTAATTCGCCCACAGAACACATCATACCACAAGATTCAACTCCACGTAAAAGTCCTTTTTTTATTTTTACTCCACCTGGTAATTCTGAACCATCTTTTGCAATTGGAACGATATCTCCTTCTTTTATATTATTTGCACCTGTTACAATTTGGACTTTTTCATTTCCTAAGTCTATTTGAGTTATAACAAGATGATCAGAATCTTCATGTTTTTTTATTTCAAGTATTTTTCCAACAACAACATTTTTTATATCATTTCCCTTTTGCTCAATTGTTTCCACTTTTGAACCTGTCATTGTTAAAATATCTCCTAGCTTTATACTATCAACATCAATATCACTATATTCTTTTAACCATTCAACACTTGCTTTCATTTGATTTCTTTCCTTTCTTTTTTACTTTTATCTTTCATAATTTGTATATTCTCTTTTAATATGACTACTTTCTCTAAAAGGATATTCTAAATTTTTAAATTCTTCTCCTGCGGAAAGTCCTTCTATAAAATCATTTCTTTTTTGTCTAATTGTCTTAATATGTACATCAGCTTTATCATCTGGTATTAATTTAAATCCACCTATTGTTTCTACTGCTGTATAATTTGGATTTTTGATTATAAATTCCTTGCTTTCTTTTATTGAATATACTTTTTCCTTTTTTGGTCTTTTATTAAAAAATCCCATTATCTTAACACTCCTTATAAGAAATAAATCTTTATTTCAAATTATTTTATTAAAATTGTTTTAAAAATCTTACATCATTTTCAAATAGCAATCTCATATCATCTATTCCGAATTTTGCCATTGCAATTCTTTCTACACCAAATCCAAAGGCAAATCCTGAATATTCTTCTGGATCTATTCCACAATTTTTTAATACATTTGGATGAACCATTCCACATCCTAGTAACTCAATCCATCCTTCTTGTTTACATACTCTACAACCTTTTCCTCCACAAACAAAGCAAGATACATCTGCTTCAGCACTTGGCTCTGTAAAAGGAAAATGATGTGGTCTAAATCTTATTTTTGTATTCTCTCCTAAACACTTTCTAGCAAACATCTCTAATGTTCCTTTTAAATCTGTCATTGAAATATTTTTGTCTACTACTAAACCTTCTATTTGATGAAATACCGGAGAATGTGTAGCATCTACACTATCAGAACGATAAACTGTTCCTGGACAAATTATTTTTATTGGTGGCTTTTTATTTTCCATTACTCTTGCCTGTACTGGAGATGTTTGGCTTCTAAGCACAATATCATTTGTAATGTAAAAAGTATCTTGAATATCTCTTGCTGGATGATCTGGTGGTGTATTCAATTTATCAAAATTATAAATTGCCTTTTCTACTTCTGGGCCATCTGCAATTTCATATCCCATTCCTAAAAATATATCTTCTACTTCACTAATTATTTGTGTAATTGGATGTAATGATCCTAATTCAACCTTTTTACTTGGTTCTGTAACATCTATATTTTCTGTTTCTAATCTTTTTAATAGTTCCTCTTTTTTTAACTGTTTTTCTTTATCTTCAACTAAACAACTTAGTTCATCTCTTACTTGATTTACTAAACTTCCAATTACTGGTCTTTCTTCTGGGCTTAAAGTTCCCATTCCTCTTAATACAACTGTTAATTCACCTTTTTTACCTAAATATTTTACTTTAATTTCATTTAGTTCTTTAATATTTTCACATTTCATTATTTCTTGTTTTGAATTTTCTTTAATTTTTTCGATTTGCTCTTTCATTTAAAAATATCCTCCCTTTTAATATGGTTTATAAATGCCTGTGCTCTTGTATTTTCCATATTGATTTTTATAAGCCTTTTCTAATCGTCTATTTTTTTCTTTTCCAAAATTATCTTTCTTGTTTCCATTTGCATCTTGTAACATTAATGTCTTTTTTCTCTTAAAATAAAGTATAATCTTTGAAAACCAAGTTTTTTTATTTTCAAAATTAAATGTAATTACATACATTCCAAATGAATTGGTCGTTACATTTACAGAAAATTTCTTTTTTTGAAAATCTTTTTTAGTTTCTTCAATATTTTTTTCTACATCTTCATAATTATAGACCTTAGAGTCTAAATAATATTCCAAGCATTTACTAGTTTCTTTCATTTTTCATCAACATCCTTTATTAAATTTTATTTTAAATTTAATTTCCATCTAAAAAGCCATTCATCCTATATATAACATAGGACGAAATGGCTTATCTTTCGTGGTACCACCTAATTTTATTAGTTTAATATCTAACCTCATTATAGTTTTAACGGTTCAACCGCTTTTTCCTACTTATCTCTTTTCAGAAAAAGACCTAAAAAGTGAAATTTCAATCTACAAAATATAAATGATTTCCAGCCTAGATCATTTTCTCTTGAATATTTTTCTAATAGATTTACTATGCTTTTTAATTGGCTCTTTTTTATCACAGTTATTATTTTAACATATTTTGCCTATTCTTTCAATACTTTTTGTTTGTTTTTATTAAAATTATTGTATTTATTTTTATCTTATGTTAAAATATATTAGGATTATATGAAGGAGTGAAGTTATATGAATATAAAAAGAAAAATATTTATTTCATTATTTTTAATATTAATTTTATTAACGAACTTATCTTTTGCTTCTTATAGTACTGTAACTATGAACGTTGTAGAAGAACCAGTTTGTACTATTGAATTAGGTGAAAACTCAAAATTTGAGAAAAAACTAATTTCTAAAGACTTAAACAATAAAGAAGTAACTATACAATTACAAGTAAAAAATGATGAAGTTGTAAATAAACCTACAGGAGAAATTATGTTAGTTTTAGATAATTCAGATAGTATGAATAATACTGTTGATGGAACTAAAACAAGAAAAGAATTAATCTTTGACTCTGCTAAAACTTTAGTTTCTAATCTTTTAAAAGATAACGAAGAATTAAAAATAGGAATTGTTAGTTTTTCTACTAATACAGATATATCTAAAGAAGGCTCATCTGAAGATGCTAATTTAGTTTCTTCTTTAAGTAATGATATTTCTAAATTAAACAATGCGATTTCAAACATAAAAGCCGATGGTCCTAGAACAAACTTAGAATCCGGATTAGATTTAGCAAGTGGACAATTTACAAAAACCGATAATAATAAATATATGATTGTTTTAACAGATGGTGTTCCTAATGTTGCTTTAAATTATGATAAAAACTATTATTCAGATGATGTTATTTCAAAAACGAAATCAAAATTACAACAATTAAAACAAAGTAATATAAATGTAATAACAATGCTAACTGGAATTGATGATGAAAAATATATTCCAGCTACAACAACTAAATCATTTGGTGAAATTATTGAAGAAATATTTGGAACAACTTCAAACCCTACTGTTGGAAAATTTTATTATGTAACAGATAATGAAGTAGAATCAATAATAAAAAATGATATTTATAATTCTTTAATACCAGAAAATAAAACATTAAAAGATATTAAAATTATTGATTACTTCCCAGCAGAAATAATTAATAACTTCGATTTTGCATATGTATCAGAAGCAAATATTGGAACAATATCAGCAACAGTTGATAAATCAAATAATTCTATTACTTGGACAATACCAGAACTTGCAAATGGAGAAACAGCAACTGTTCAATACAAATTAAAATTAAAAGAAAATTTTGATAGTTCAATCGTTGACAAAATATTAAATACAAATCAAAAAGTTGATATTACTTATAAAGACTATGATAACAAAGAGCAAACTAAAACATCTGATATATCACCTAAGTTAAAACTTACTGAACCACCAGCAACTTTACCAAAGGCAGGTATAACAACATTTATAGTAACTGGAAGTATTGTTGCAATTAGTATCCTTATATTCTCAACAGCAAAGTTGTTAATTATTAATAAAAAAATGAAATAATATATAAAATCTATTTATATAAAAAGAACAAATTATTATACTAAAAGAATAATTTGTTCTTTTTTATTTTTATAACTTATTATATTTCTTCTTCAATATATAGTAACCTATTATATTTAGAAACTCTATCTGTCCTACAAGGTGCTCCTGTTTTTATTTGGCCAGCATTTACTCCTACTGCTATATCAGCTATTGTAGTATCTTCAGTCTCTCCTGATCTGTGTGATATTACTGTTTTATATCCATTTTGTTTTGCCTTTTGTATTGTATATAAAGTTTCTGTTAATGTTCCAATTTGATTTGGTTTTATCAATATGGCATTTGCAACATTTTTTTCAATTCCTCTTCCTAACCTTTTTGGATTTGTTACAAATAAGTCATCTCCTACTAATTGAACTTTATTTCCTAACCTCTCAGTTAATACTTTCCATCCTTCCCAATCTTCTTCTGCTAAACCGTCTTCAATAGAAAAGATAGGATATTTATTACACAATTCTACAATATATTCTATCATTTCTTCTTGTGTTTTATATTGTTTTGTTTTCCAAAAATAATATCCTTGTTTATTAATCTTCTTTGCTTCTTCATACATTTCTGTACTAGCAATATCAAGTGCTAATTTTATATCTTTTCCCGGTTCATATCCAGCTTTTCTTATAGCTTCTATTATAATATCTAAAGCTTGTTCTTCGTTTTCTAAGTTTGGTGCAAATCCTCCTTCATCTCCAACACCTACACTATAGCCTTTTTCTTTTAATACCTTTTTTAATGTATGATAAATTTCAACTCCTCTTCTCATTCTCTCTGTAAAGGTAATGTTACCAATAGGCATAATCATAAATTCTTGTATACTTATATTATTATCTGAATGTTTTCCTCCATTTAATATATTCATCATAGGAATAGGTAATTCTTTTCCATTTATTCCTCCAATATATTGGTATAAATCTAACCCTAATGAATTTGATGCAGCTTTTGCTACTGCCAAAGAAACTCCTAAAATGCTGTTTGCTCCTAAATTTGATTTATTTGGAGTATCATCTAATTTTATCATTTCTTCGTCAATTTTTCTTTGTTCATATACATTCATTCCTATAATTGCCTTCGCTATTTTCTTATTAACATTTTCTACAGCCTTTTCTACTCCTTTACCTAAATATCTACTTTTATCACCATCACGTAATTCCACCGCTTCAAAGCTTCCAGTAGATGCTCCAGATGGTACAGATGCTTTTCCAACATATCCATCTTCCGTAATTACTTCTACTTGAATAGTAGGATTCCCTCTCGAATCTAAAATTTGAAGTGCTTTTACATCTCTAATACCTAAAAAGTTTTTCATAATTTTCCTCCTTTTTTTTAGATATATTATGTACCAAGTATTAAATACGTAAACACTTTAAATCAATTAATTTTTAATTTTAATTATGAAGCTTTTTTGTTTCTTAATTCTGTTGCATATTTTAAAGAGACTTCATTTATTTCTCCCGAAGAAATTCTTGCAATTTCCTCTATTACTTCATTTTCATTTAATAATCGTATTTTAGTCTTTGTTCTATTATTATTTACATCTTTACTAATAAAATAATTATGGTCTGCATTTGCAGCAATATTTGGTAAATGTGATATACACATTACTTGATGTTCTTTAGCAATTGCTTTTAATTTTTTAGCAACTGCATTTGCAGCTTTTCCACTAATTCCTGTGTCAATTTCGTCAAATACTAACACTGGCATTTTATCAGATTCAGCTAAAACTTTTTTAATTGCCAACATTATTCTTGACATTTCTCCTCCAGATGCAATTTTTGAAAGTTCTTTTTCTTCTTCTCCAACATTTGTAATAATAGAAAATACCACTTTATCTTTTCCATTTTTTAGGTAGCCATTTTCTAAATAACTTACATTCACCTTTATTTTAGCATTTTTCATTTCCAAATCAATTAACTCTTCATTAATTTCCTCACTTAACTTACAAGCACTCTCTTTCCTTTCCTCATGCATTTTTTGCGCAATAATATTCATTTGGTCTTCAACGTTCTTTAACTCTTTTTTTAATTTATTTGTATAATCTTCTAAATTTTCAATACGATTTATCTCCTCTTTTATTTCTTGTTTGTAATTTAAAATTTCTTCAATAGTATTTCCATATTTTCTTTTTAATGAATGTATTAAATCTAAACGTTCTTCTATATAATTTCGTTCTTCTTCATCAAAATAAATATCACTATTATAATTTTCTATATCTCTTGTAAGTTCTTGTAATTCATAATATATATTTTTTAAATTAGCTGATACTTTTTCGTATTTTTCGTCAATATTCTCAATTTTTTCTAAAGCCCTAATAGCCATACTAATACTATCAATCCCATTATCAGCTATTAATCCTTCAGCTTCTTGCAAATTTTGCGAAATTTTTTCAGAATTCATTACTATTTTTCTTTTTTCTTCTAATTCGTATTCCTCTTCTGTTTTTAATTCTGCTTTTTCTATTTCGTCAAATTGGTATTTTAGTAAATCTAATTTCCTTTGTTTTTCTTTTTCATCACCATAATTGGCTTTTAATTCACTTTTTATTTTGTTATATTTCTCATACAAAATATAATATTTATTTAAATTGCTTTCTATTTTTTCTCCTATAAATCCATCTAAATATTGTAAATGTAATTTATTGTCTAATAAATTTTGGTTATCATTTTGACCGTGAATTTCAATAAATTCTTTCATAAATGTTCTTAATTCATTTACAGTTACCATTCTTCCATTAATTTTGCACATATTTTTTCCATTTAAATTTATCTCTCTTGAAACAATTATATTTCCGTCTTCTGATTTTTCATTTTTAGGATCATACATGCATAATTCAACAAAAGAATTGGTTTCTCCTCTACGAATCATATCTTTTGAAAATCTTCCTCCTGATATAATTTGTAAAGAATCAATAATTAATGTTTTTCCAGCTCCTGTTTCTCCTGTTAATACGTTTAAGCCTTTGTTTAAATCAATTGTTAAATCTTCTATTATTCCTATATTTTTTATATGTAATGTTGTTATCATGTTATACCTCCTAAAAATTTTTACTAAAAAAATGTTCGCTTTTATTGTATATACAATTTTAAAAATTGTCAATACTTTTTACGAACATTTTTTCTTTTTATATTTATAATTATAATTTAGTAAGAATCAATTATAATGTCCAGACTTTAGCTCTCCCTATAATACTTAAATTTTATTTA
>UMBD01044073.1_pt1 | contig 56658 bp, 55 predicted proteins | sample 1963891 | NCBI WGS metagenome assembly UMBD01 (sample SAMEA4835934, study PRJEB28245) | human gut metagenome | biome: gut microbiome; material: fecal sample | place: Denmark | collected 2008 | reverse complement strand
TGATAATTTAAACAATTCTAGTTGTACTCCCATGTGTAAAATACTGTATCTAAGGATTCCTCTGTTGCAATAACTAATTCAAGTTTGTCACCTTTTTTAAGTGGCGATAATGATGTGTATGAACCCATCCAATATCTTGTTCCTTTTGAAAATGTAACAGAAGGAGTATATTTAACTCTCTTGCTTGCCGAAACATACTTGAATACTGTATTTCGTACCTGTGCATTAACGCCAACTCCCGACCTGTGGGTTACATAGGAACCATTGGTATTATTATCCTTTGCAACTCTTCCTATTACTGTAGGGTCCTGATACTTAAGTGATGCGTAATTTTGTCTTGTTCCTGCATTTGCTGCTGTAGAACCTGCGATTGCGATTCCAAGAGTAAATGCAGCAATTAGTAATTTAATCTTCATAGTTTTTTCTCCTATCAAATAATATTAATATATAATTCGAATTATACATTACATGCTACCATCTTTCAGGTTATATTTCAAGTATTATGTCGCGAGTGGTCTATTTTTGTCGCAAGTGGTTACTTTTCACTTAAATATACCATGTATGCCATCTTAACCTCCTTCCATCTTCTTCTTGAAACAATTAGTTTATCTCCGTTATTAACAATAACTTCTCCATCCTGCACACACACAGCATTATCAAAATTAACAACTACATTGCGTGATATTCTTATAAAATTTTTCTCAAGTTTTCTCATACATTCGTTGAGACTTGACCTTACATAATACTTATTCGTATCGGTGTATATGTTAATGTACTTGTCGTCCACCTGTAAATATACAATCTCACTTTGCCTTAATAAAACAACGCCACCACCATACTGTTTTGAAAATATTCTACTATCCATACCTGCTCCATAAAAATAACCGGGAATATAAAACGAACTGTAAATGATAAAATAAAGATTGTAGATGATATAAATCTTAAAACTCCTTTAATCCGTACATCATACTCCCAAATATTGTAAATTTTTTATAATTTTATAATAACTCTATAATAGAATAATAGCAAGAATTTTGTCGCAAACGGTAATATTTTGTTTGAGTATTAAAAAACCTGCACAAGCAGACCGCCTATGCAGGTTTTATATCCATCCCATATATCTCATAAGGAATACCAGTCCCGTCAATGTAAATGACGAAAGCAGCGTCGCAAGCACAACAATACTTCCACTAAGGACTTCATCATTATTCATATTCTTTGCCATTATGTAACAGGTTACCGTTGTAGGTGAGCCTAGCATAATAATTATTGCAACAAGAGCTTCTCGTCTGAATCCCATTTTAACCGCAACCGGTAAAAATATCAGAGGAAGAACTATAAGCTTGATAAAAACAGCCACAAGCGTCGGTCCTGTTTTGGCAATGGCCTTCTTCCCTTCAAAACCGGCGCCGACAACTATCAGTGCGATGGGGGTTGCGGTAGCAGCAACGCTGTTTATCGCTTTTAACGGTATAGCCGGTATCTTAAGTCCGGTACATGCAACAATCATTCCGAGAAAAATACCTATTATAATAGGATTTTTCAGGACATTAATAAAAGATTTTTTAATTACCTCTTTACCATTCTCATTATTCCTTGCCTCAACCGTAAGAATTATAACAGAATATATATTATATAGCGGTACCGCTGATACAATCATCAGTGGTCCCATCCCTGAACTGCCGTATATATTGTCAATAAATGCAATTCCAAGAATAGCCGCACTGCCGCGGACACTTCCCTGCGTAAACGCACCGACCATGCTCTTATCTCTTATAAAAATCCTCGCAAGAAGCCACACCATGCCAAACATTACCGTTGTAACTATCATGCAGAAGAGAACAAACCTGATATCAAATTCGGAACGGATATCCGCTGTTCCTATCTGTTTAAAAAGCAATACCGGCAAAGCCACTTTAAATACATATTTGTCTGCTACCTCTGTAAACTCTTTAGTCAGAAATCCGACACGCATAAGTACATAGCCCAGGATAATTATCATAAAAACAGGTACAGTGGCTTCAAGGCTGAATATAAAACTGTCCATTATCCGTTATAACCGTTTGGGTGGTTTTTATGCCAATTCCATGCAGTTGATATAATTTCCTCAAGATCCGCGTGCTCAGGTTTCCATAAAAGCACCTGTCTTGCTTTATCGCTTGATGCAATAAGTCTCGCAGGGTCTCCGGCTCTTCTTTCGGCAATTTTGGCCGGTATCTCATGTCCTGTGACTTTTCGTGCCGTATCTATTACTTCCTTAACTGTAAATCCCACACCGTTACCGAGATTAAATATGTTGCTTTCATTGCCTTTCATCAGGTAATCAACAGCAAGTATATGTGCCTGTGCAAGATCTGTTACATGAATATAATCTCTTATGCAGGTTCCATCACTCGTATCATAATCATCACCAAATATGCTGATGTACTCACGTTGTCCCAGTGGCACCTGAAGAATCAAAGGAATAAGGTGTGTCTCAGGAGAATGTGCTTCTCCAATCTTTCCGCTTACGTGTGCACCACATGCATTAAAATATCTCAAAGAAACATACTTAAGTCCATGGGCACGATCTGTCCATTTAAACATCTTTTCCATGGCAAGCTTGGTCTCACCGTATGTATTGGTAGGTTCTGTTCTGTCTGTTTCAAGAATAGGAACTTTTTCAGGTTCTCCATAGGTAGCTGCCGTTGATGAAAATACTATCTTATCAAGGCCGTGGGCAACCATTGACTGTAAAAGGACCTTGGTACCGTTTACATTATTGTCATAATATTTGAGCGGATTAACCATGCTCTCGCCTACGAGTGAATTAGCGGCAAAATGAATAACCGCGTCTATCTTCTCCTTATCTAAAACGCTGTCAACAAATGCCCTGTCCCTGATATCGCCTTTGTAAAAACGTGCTTTTTCATGAACTGCTTCTATATGACCTGTTTCCAGATTATCTATAACTACTACATCCACACCCTTTTCAATAAGTGCGTACACAGTATGCGAGCCTATATACCCGGCTCCGCCTAAAACTAATATAGTCATTACGTTCCTCCTGAATTATAACATTCTTTTCCCAAATATTATAATTCAGGATTGAATCTTATGCAACAGCTATTATTCTTCTATTGTTATACCTGCAGTCTTGTATATAAATGTCACGCTGCCTTTTAAGTCATCTGACTTACCTAAGAACGATGTATAATCCTGACCTGATTTTACAACTTTTTTGATTGTGTCAACAGCATTCTGTAAATCATCACCCACAAGTTTTTCAAGTGGTTCTATTGCTTCACTGTTAAACTGTGCCATACCGTCTTTTAATGTAATGACTCCGGCATTAAGTTTCTCAATGGCATCCGCAAGTGTTGCGGCGCTGTCATTAAGGGTTCCTGTTCCGTCTGCAACCTGTGCGGCACCGCTCTTAAGTGCATCATTGTTAGATGTAAGTGTTCCGAGACCGTTTACAAGAGTTTCTGTTCCGTCTTTAAGTGTTTTGCTTCCTGTCTGAAGTTTGTAAATTGCTGAACAGATAGTTTCTGTATTGCCTGTTCTTGTTGCATTGGTATTGTCATTCATTGAACCGATACCTGTGGATAACTGATTAACACCTGTCTGCACCTGGCTTAGTGCTGTATACACACCGCCGTTGCTTGCTGCTGACATAAGCATTGCAATTTCCTGCTGGTATACCTGTCCGAGATTTGTTACGGATGAACCGTCAACGCCTCTAAGTTTCATCTGTGAAACATACGCATCAGCATTTGTAAATGCCGCTTTTGCACTTATGTAAATTGTGTAATCTGACATATATTTTGTAAGAAGTTTTGAAACTTTTTCCTCTGTAAGTCCCGAACTCATTTCTGAGTAAGGAACTACTGACATATCGCTCACACCATAAGCTGCACCTGCTGACTTAATAGTGTTATTCAATGCCGCAAATGCTTTATCATATGTTCCTGCTAATGTAAGAACGGATGTAACTTTTCCTCCGTAAGTCTTTACATTGGCGTCAACGGTATTTTTCATCTGTGTAATTCCCGGAACTACCTTTGTATTTATTGCAGAGGCAAGACTGTCAAGACCTGTTGCAAGGTCTGATGCTCCACTATTAAGCTGTGACGCACCTGCCGATACTGTATTTACGCCGTCAATATAAGCATACATTCCGTCTCTTAATGAAAGTGCACCTGTGTTCAACCTGGTAATTCCGTCTGTAAGGGTAGGAACAGCATCCTTTAACTGTGAGGTTCCGTCTGCAAGAGCTGCTGAACCATCCACAAGCTGTCCGGCAGCACTTCCAAGCTTATCTGTAAGAGCTTTTATGCTGTCAATGGAAATGTCATCCACATTCACATCTGAAAGGAAGTTAGATGTTGCCACAGACATTGTCATATCAAGCGAGAATTTATTTACATCTGCTGTTACTTCAAAATACTCAGGAAGCTCTATTCCTTTAAGGTTAAGCATATCTGCAAGACCCGGCATTGCAAGTCCGACTGCAATAATTGAATTACCGTTTCTGGTAAGTTTACCGTTTGTAATCTCTACATTTGAGAATACGTCGGCAGGAAGTACCATTCCCGTAATCATTGTAAAAGGAACATCTTTTGTATTATTTGTGTAATCAAATCTCATTGTTACTTTGCCGCTCTTTCCCGCAAGTTCTTCAGGTGTAACTTCATTTCCGTCAAGAGTGTATGTAACTTTCATGGAAACCGGTACTTCGCCATCAGATTCAGTCCTATTAAGGGTTTCCTTTCCTTTGTCATCAGTTACTTTTTCATTAACGATTATATGGTCCTTATTTCCGTTAGCATCCCCGAACACATATACCGTTTCCTGTCTTGTATTGATTGGAAGTGTACTTTTTGACGATAATTCTTTTTCTATGGATGTCTGAACCATATTGTCCTGACTGTACGCACTCTGTTTTACTTCTTCGTTTGCACTTCCTGTTCCCGCTCCGCATGCAACAAGGTTAGCTGCAACAAGAACACTGCACATTAATATTGAACAACGTTTTAAAAAATTCTTCTTTACCATAACTATCTCTCCTTACATAACTGCTTCTTTTTTATTTTTCTTAGATTTAAAACCAATACTTGTATTTATAATGAGTTTATCAAACAATACAAATAATGATGGAAGTATAAATATTACAACTAACATACTGATGATTGCACCTCGTGCCATGAGTATACATAATGATGAAATCATATCAACGCTGGCAATCATACCTACGCCAAAGGTTGCTGCGAAAAATCCGAGGGCACTTACGATAATTGACGGAATAGATGTTCCAAGTGCAATCGATATGGCCTCTTTCTTGCTTTCGCCTGCGGCTCTTTCTCTTTTGTATCTCGTTGTCATAAGAATTGCGTAGTCGACCGTTGCACCAAGCTGTATGGTTCCGATGACTACCGATGAAATAAACGGTATTGATGTTCCTGTAAAATAAGGAATACCCATATTTACAAATATCGCAAATTCGATTGCCGCAACAAGGATAACAGGTAATGATATTGATTTTAGTACAAAGAATATAATTACGAATATTGCTGCAATTGATACAATACTTACTGTCTTAAAGTCTTTATCTGTAATTGTAATAAGGTCTTTTGTACATGGTGCTTCACCGATTACCATTGATTTTGCATCATATTTTTTAGCAATTTCATCAACTTTATCTATCTGGTCGTTGATTTCATCAGATGCAATGGCATAATTGGTTGATATCATCATTATCTGATATTCGTTTCCCTTTAACTCTGAAACAAGGGAATCCGGAAGCATTTCTGTAGGCAGTTCTGCACCAACTACGGAATCAAGGCTCATTGCCGTTGATATACCGTCAAGTTTTTTTATCTCATCTATCATTGCAATAGAGTCATCTTTTGAAAGATTGGTGTCTGCAAGAATCATATATATTGAATTGGTCTTATCAAAATTTTCCGCAAGTAATTTATTAGCCTGTGAGCAATTAAGTTTATCAGGTAATGTATCAGATAAATCATAATATACTTTTGTATGGTTGTAGCCGTAAATTGCCGGATATAAAAGTCCCAGGAAGACAATGAGGAATAACCATGAATGTTTTACTATCCATCTTGCCGGCTTATCAAAATTAGGCATAATTTCTTTATGCATTGTCTTCTCAAGTGCTTTATCGAATGTAAGTATAAGTGAAGGAAGAATTGTTACGCATCCGATTACTCCGAATATAACACCCTTTGCCATTACTATACCAAGGTCAAGTCCAAGGGTAAAACTCATAAAGCAAAGTGCTATAAATCCTGCTACTGTTGTGATTGATGAACCTACAACAGAGGTAAGTGTATTTCCGATTGCAACTGCCATTGCCTCTTTATGGTCACCGGGATTCTTTTCTTTTTCTTCCTTATAGCTGTGCCACAGGAATATTGAATAGTCAAGTGTTACACCAAGCTGGAGCACCGCTGCAAGTGCTTTTGTTATGTACGATACTTCTCCAAGGAAAATATTCGTTCCTAAGTTATATACAATGGCCATTCCTATACTTACCATAAATAATACAGGTACAAGGAACGAATCCATAAATATTGCAAGAACCACACAAACAAGTAATACCGCTACAAGTACATATATAGGAGTTTCTTTTTCTGACATTGACTTGGTATCGGTAACTACCGCCGACATACCCGCTATGTAGCACTGTTTATCGGTTACATCCCTTAATTCTTCAATGGCATCCATCGTTTCTGTACTTGATGTTGTATCATCAAAGAATATTGCGAAAAGTGTCGCTCCCGAATCGTCATTCTCAAAGTAAGACCTGAACTTATCCGGAAGTATTTCTGCCGGTACTCCGTCACCAACAATTCCATTGTATGAAATAACACTGGCTACATGGTCAACTTTTTCAACTTTTTTTACAAGCTCGGATACATTTTTCTTGTTCATTCCGTCAACCACAACCATTGCGTAGGCGCCCTTGCCGAAATCGTCAAGTAATATATCCTGGCCCTTCATTGTATCAATATCACCCGGAAGGTAATATAAAATATCATAATTAACTTTAGTATTAAAGTATCCTATTGCTGCCGGAATTAAAAGCAGTACGCTAAGAATGAGAATCGGTATTCTTAGCTTTACGATAAGTTTTCCAAACTTTTTCATATAAATCCTCCTTAATCAAAAATATGTCCATTGGTCATTTTTTATTTCTGTTGACATTATAGCACTAAAAATTGTATAGTCAATATAGAAAATGTCCAAAAGTCAGTTTTTTATAAATTTTTAATATTTTACACGGAGGATTTTTATAATGGGAAAGGTAGACGATAATAAGCAGCAGAAACTTAATGCTCTTTTAAATGCTGCCTATGATTTATTCACTACGCAAAGCGTGGAAAAGACGACAATAGCTGAAATTTCCAAGGCTGCCGACGTTGCCAAAGGAACTTTTTATCTGTATTTTAAAGACAAATACGAAATCAGGAACCGGCTCATATCACATGAATCCAGCAAACTTTTTAAAGATGCCGTAGCGGCTCTTGAAAAAAAATCATCAACTGTCAGTGAGGAACCTGCTTTTGAGGAAAAAATGATTTTTATTATCAATTACATTGTAGATGCCCTTGATGGCAACCACTCCCTCCTTACTTTTATATCCAAAAATTTAAGTTGGGGTGTGTTTAAGGAAGCCCTTACCACAAACGTAGCTTCCAATGATATTAATTTTAAAGACATTTACTACGAAATGCTTTCCACAAGCGGTCTTTCAATAGAAGAACCTGAAATTCTTCTTTTCCTTGTAGTGGAACTTGTGGGTTCAACCTGTTACAGTTCTATTCTATACAATGAACCGGCGAATATCGGAAGAATTAAACCGTACCTTTCAAGAACTGTACGGGCAATTATCAGGGAATACAGTAAATAAACAAAAAGAGGATGCCGCCTCAACGATTTTTAATCGTTAAAGTGACATCCTCATCTTATATATAGTATGCTATTATATTCCCTATACTTCTTCGTCAGAAGCATTGTTATAGGCTTCAAGGATCTTTCTCTGCAGCATTCCTCTTGTGTCTGAATTAATCGGATGTGCTATATCCCTGTAGTCTCCATCACCCGTTTTTTTGCTAGGCATTGCTATAAACAATCCCTTATCTCCATCAATTACTTTAATATCATGTATTACAAACTCGTCATCTATTGTAATTGACACAACTGCTTTTAATTTACCTTCTTTTGCAATTTTTCTTACTCTGATATCCGTAATTTTCATATTCGTAACCCTTCCTTCCTAATGAACTACATTGGGAACCGCTCATTTTTCTCTATTGCAATTTTGATTTCTCCATTCTGACCGATATATTCTGTATTAGGTCTTATGGTATCTCTGCTCTCAACAATGCAATTTTCCAAATGACAATTATCACCAATATGAACATCATTAAGAATTATACAATTCTTAATATAAGTGTTACTTCCAATGTATACCTTCTTAAATATAACGGAATCTTCCACTTTGCCGTTAAAAATACATCCGCTGGCAACTATGCAGTTCTTAACCTCCGAACCCGGATTATATTTTGCCGGTGCAAGATCTTCTGTCTTTGAATATATATCTGTTGAATCCTTAAAGAAATGCTTTCTTATATCTCTGTTAAGAAAATCCATATTGGTCTTGAAATATGACTCTACCGTTGATATATTGCTCCAATATGAATCAAGCCTGTAACCGTATATTTTCTTTACATTCATATATCTTATTACAATATCTTTAACAAAATCATATCTGTCCTCATCGTAAGCCTTCTGGATAAGTTCAATAAGAAGTCTTCTTCTGATTACATATATTCCTGTGGAAACCGTCTTGCCCGATGTCGCTATCGGTTTCTCTTCAAATTCCACAATTCTTCCGTCTTCATCGCACTTAACGACACCGAATCTGCGAGCATCTTCTGAATCATCAAGGTCTTTGATTACAACCGTAATATCAGCTTTCTTCTCAATATGATACTCAATAACCTTATTGTAATCCAGCTTGTATACGCCATCACCCGATGCAATAACAACATAAGGTTCATGGCTGTTTCTTAAGAAAGTAAGATTCTGATATAATGCATCTGCTGTTCCTCTGTACCATACACTGTTTTCATTAGTTATGGTCGGATTAAAAACAAAGAGTCCGCCCTGTTTTCTGCCAAAATCCCACCACTTTGAAGAACTCAGGTGTTCATTAAGTGATCTCGCATTGTACTGGGTTATTACTGCAACTTTACCAATATGTGAATTACTCATATTACTGAGTGCAAAATCAATTGTCCTGTAACTTCCTGCAACCGGCATTGCAGCAATGGCTCTCTTATTGGATAATTCACGCATCATCTTGTTATTACCGCCGGCTAAAATAATACCTATTGCTCTCATCTTTCTTCACCTGCCTTAATGATGTATCCACCGCTTTCAAGGATTCCATCTTTATAATCTTCAAGAGTTGTCACTCCTGAGACAGCAGTATTTCTGCCAATTGTAATATTATCCGGAATAACTGTATTTTCACCGATTGTTGCTAAATCAGAATTATAAATCTTAGTGTCCAGCTTACTTTCAGCCATATCACCAAATCCCACATGGCAGTTATTTCCGATTGTCACATTCTCTGCAACTATTGCTTTATTTATAACAGTTCCGTTTCCGACAGTCGTATTCTGCATAATTATGGAATCTGTAACTTCCGCACCTTCTTCTATTGTGACACCACTTCCGATTACTGAATTGCGGACAGTACCATAAATCTCACTTGCTTCACCGATTATGCTTCTCTCAACCTTGGCACTGCCTGATATGTACTGTGGAGGAATTGCATCCGCTCTTGTGTATACTTTCCATAATTCCTCATAGAGATTAAATTCAGGAACTATATCAATAAGCTCCATATTAGCTTCCCAATATGAGTTCAACGTTCCTACATCTTTCCAATATCCGTTATACTCATACGCAAAAAGCCTGTTGCCGTTTTCAAAGCAATAAGGAATAATATGCTTACCGAAATCGCAGCCCTTCTGGTCTCTCATCTTAATGAGAGCTTCTTTAAGGACTTTCCAGCTGAATATATATATACCCATTGATGCAAGGTTGCTTCTAGGATTAGCCGGTTTCTCCTCAAATTCTGTTATTCTGTTGTTCTCATCTGTAATAAGTATACCGAATCTGCTTGCTTCCTCTAAAGGAACAGGCATTGCCGCAATAGTAACGTCCGCATTGCATGCCTTATGATAATCAAGCATTATCTCATAATCCATCTTGTAAATATGGTCACCCGATAAAATAAGAACATAGTCCGGATTATACATTTCCATATAATCAAGATTCTGATATATGGCATTAGCTGTACCTGTATACCATTCGCTGCTTGTACTTCTCTCGTATGGAGGAAGAACCGTAACGCCGCCGACATTTCTATCCAAATCCCAAGGAATACCTATCCCGATATGTGTATTAAGTCGTAACGGCTGATACTGTGTAAGAACGCCTACCGTATCAATCCCAGAATTAATACAGTTGCTGAGTGGAAAATCAATAATTCTGTACTTACCGCCAAATGCTACTGCCGGCTTGGCAACCTTGGACGTAAGAACTCCGAGTCTGCTGCCTTGTCCGCCTGCTAACAACATGGCAATCATTTCTTTTTTCACCATATTAATCACCTCAAGTCTTATATTTTCTAGTCAAATTGTAAACATATTGTAACACAAACCTTATATATTTTAAAGAGTATTTCATAATATTCATTAAATTTTGACATTTTTATTTTTTATTTTTAGTAATTTCTACTAACATAGTACTTGTCTCCCGTTTTTTAATATATATTCATTTCCACGATAAAAAGAACCTCTTTATTTTTATTTACTTTTAATACCTTACTGGTATAAAATATAATAAATTAATCTATATTCAAGGAGACAGATTATTATGTCACATATTAATTATAACAGTCCTATCCATGTTCACTTCATCGGCATCGGTGGAATAAGCATGAGCGGACTTGCAGATATTCTTTTTTCAAAAGGTTTTACAATTTCAGGCTCAGACTCTAAAGAATCAGAACTGACCAGGAACCTTATATCACAAGGCATTAAGGTTTTCATCGGCCAGAAGGCAGACAACATAACTGACGATATTGACCTCGTAGTATATACCGCAGCGATTCACAATGACAATGAAGAGCTTGCTGCTGCCAGGGCAAAAAATATTCCCGTAATAACGAGAGCCGAGCTGCTTGGAGAGATTATGACCAACTACAAAACAGCAGTCGGTGTGTCCGGTACCCACGGTAAGACAACAACCACTTCCATGCTTACCGAAATTCTTGTGAATGGCAGCCTTGACCCTACCGTATCCGTAGGCGGAATTCTTCCATCCATACACGGTAACTTAAGAATAGGCCATTCTGATAATTTTGTGACCGAAGCCTGTGAATATACCAACAGCTTTTTATCATTCTTTCCGACTATTGAGATTATACTTAATATAGAAGAAGATCATCTTGACTTTTTTAAAGACATTAACGATATCCGTAATTCCTTTGGACGTTATGTCAGACTTCTCCCTGGGAACGGTCTTCTGGTAATTAATAATGACATTGATAATGTTGAAGAAATTTATAAAAATGCCGCTTGTCCCGTTATAACAGTTGGAAAAACACCTGATGCTGATTATACAGCAGATAATATCTCCTTTGATGAATTCGGCTGTCCTTCTTATGACCTTATCCGTCAGGGAAACACCATCGGCAGAATAGCCCTCAGTGTTCCGGGGATTCATAATGTATATAACAGTCTTGCTGCCATTGCAGTTGCAATCCACTTAGGAATAGACATCAGTACAATTATTGACTCACTTAAAGGTTTTCACGGTACTGACAGACGTTTCCAGAAAAAAGGAACCGTAAATGGTTTTACAATAATTGATGACTATGCGCACCACCCTGCAGAGATTAATGCAACTATTAATTCAGCAATGAATTACCCTCATAAAAAGCTTGTCATCATATTCCAGCCTCACACATATACGAGAACCAAAGCTTTTCTTAAGGACTTTGCAGATGTGTTAAAGAGGGCCGACCTTGTAATACTTCCTGATATTTATGCAGCAAGGGAGACTGATACCCTCGGAATTTCGTCAAAAGATATTGCCGACCTTATAAACGCTGCAGGAACGGAATGTATTTACGAACCGGACTTTGATAAAATATGCCAAATAATACTTGACCGTTGCCGGAAAGGCGATCTTGTAATAACCATGGGTGCAGGAAATGTGGTGGATATTGCCGACCGTCTTACCAGATAATTATCCACATTATCCACACTATCCACAACTTTTGTAAAAAAGGAAGTTTGTTATTTTTTTTTAATAATTACTGTGCTATAATGACAGCATTCGCATAAAAAACAGGAGTGTCGGATTTATGAAGTATATAGCATTAACCTCATCCGTAAAAAATCAATATTCAATGGTTTCCAACGTATTTATAGATACGTTTATGCGTGATGCCAACGGTGAGTTTATTAAAGTATATTTATATCTTTTAAGATGTGAGGACGGTAATATGCCTGTTACCGTAAGTGATATAGCAGACAAGCTTAACATGACTGAGAATGATATTCTGCGGGCATTAAAGTATTGGAACAGCCTTAAAGTGCTTAAGGTTGAATATGACGGCAGCACACCTGTTTCTATTTGTCTTTGTGACCTTAATCAGCCGGTCCTTGCCCCGGTGGAGGAGATAGCCGTATCAAAGGAACCTGCGGAGAACAAGAGCACTGCAGTTAAACGTTCATATTCTCCGGCTGAAATCAGACGTCTTTGCGAACAGGAAGACATAAAAGAGCTTTTATACATAATCCAGAAATATATGGGTGCCCCTCTTACTCCTACGGAAACAAGCACCGTAATTTATATATATTCCGATCTGGCATTTTCGGCAGAGTTGATTGAATATCTGATTGAATATTGTCTGTCCGGCAATCACCGTTCTTTTAACTATATATGTAAAGTTGCAATGAACTGGTATGACAACGGTATCACTACTGTTGCAGAAGCCAAAGAAACTTCAGGAATAAGGAGCAGCAGAAACGCTGCCGTGTTCCGTTCTTTTGGAATTACGGACAGAAACGTCACACCTATTGAAAGTGAGTTTATTACCCGTTGGTTTGATGAATACAATTTTAGTACAGAACTTGTGAGTGAAGCCTGTAAAAAGACAATCCTTGCGGTAAGCAAGCCCAATTTTGCTTATGCTGAGAGTATTCTTAAGAAATGGCATAATGCAGGGATTACAACTCTCGAAGATGTTAAGAAATTAGAATCCGGTTTCAGGACAAAGATAACTGTTCCGGTTACTTCAAAAGCTGCACCTGTGCAGCAGTCTGTCAATAAATTTAATAATTTTCCACAGCGTTCTTACAATTTTGATGATTCAAAGGATGATCTTATTATCATCAATCAATAAGGGAGGATTTGGTTTTGGCATTAAGTAATTCCCAGTATGAAGAAATAATGCATGAATATAATAAAAGACAACTGAAGTCAGCAGATGAACTTAACAGACGTACCGAAGAAGTCATACGTGTGATTCCGGAATATAAAGTATGCCTCGATGAGATATCATCCCTTTCAATCAGTGCGGCAAAGGCAAGGATATCCGGCAATTCTTCCTCTCTTACTTCTCTTCATAAGGATATTGACTCTTACGTATCACGGATGTCTAAGCTTCTGTCATCTGCCGGTTATCCTGATGATTATCTTACCCCTTCTTATGTCTGTAAGGACTGCAAGGATACGGGATACATCGGTAACGAAAAGTGCCATTGTTTTAAGCAGGCAGAAATTGACCTGCTTTACAGACAGTCTAATATAAAAGATCTGCTTTCAGTACAGAACTTTGAGCATTTTAATATTAATTTGTTTTCTGACGATATCCCGGAAGGGTACAGTGTAAGTCCCCGTCAGAATATGAAAGCGGCTCTTGAAGTATGTAAATCATTTATAGAGGAGTTTCCTTCCGGCAAGAACCTTCTTTTTCTCGGTTCCACGGGTGTTGGGAAGACATACCTTACAAATTGTATAGCCAAAGAAATTCTTGACAGATACCACAGTGTAGTTTATCTGTCCGCTATCGAACTTTTTGATTATTTTTCTTCAAAAAATGATCATTACGAATATTCGGGACTTGACAATTCTGACAATTCATTGCAAATTATAAGTTGCGACCTGCTTATTATAGATGATTTGGGCACAGAATTAATTAACAATTTTACAACCTCGAAGTTATTTTATTGTATCAATCAGAGATTATTGGAAAAACGTTCAACCATAATCTCTTCTAATTTTGATAAACAGAGTTTGCTGGCCGCATACTCAGAAAGAATTTTTTCACGTATTTTCACATCATATAATATTATCAACCTTATCGGTGATGATGTGCGTAAGAGAAAATAATTGTATATTATGGAGGATTTTTTATTATGCAGAACGATCGCGATCTTGAGACAATTCCTGTAGGTGCACTTGGTCTGATTAACCTTAACGGTTGTGAGGCACTTGGTCAGAAAATCAACAACTATATTGTTGACTGGCGTAATGAAAGAGAAAATGAACACAAAACAACATTAGCCTTTGCAGGATATCAGAGAGACAATTATATCGTTAAGGCTGCCGTTCCACGTTTTGGTTCAGGTGAGGCAAAGGGTGTAATCAACGAATCAGTCCGTGGTTATGACTTATACCTTTTGGTTGACGTATGTAATCACAGCCTTACTTACAATCTTTGTGGCAAGACAAATCATATGTCACCTGATGACCACTATCAGGATCTTAAGAGAATAATTGCAGCCGTAGGAGGTAAAGCAAGACGTATTACGGTTATTATGCCTTTTCTCTATGAAAGCAGACAGCATAAGCGAAGCGGAAGAGAATCCCTTGATTGTGCCCTGGCTTTAAGAGAACTCGTATCAATGGGTGTTGATAATATAATCACATTTGATGCCCATGATCCAAGAGTACAGAATGCGATTCCTTTGAATGGATTTGAAACCGTACAACCTGCATACCAGTTTATTAAAGCACTTCTTACCAATGTTAATGACCTTAAGATAGACAGCAATAATATGATGATTATAAGTCCTGATGAAGGTGCTATGGGACGTGCCGTTTATTATTCTAACGTGCTCGGACTTGATATGGGTATGTTCTATAAGAGAAGAGATTATTCCCGTATTGTAGACGGACGTAACCCAATTGTTGCCCATGAATTTTTAGGTTCTTCGGTTGAAGGCAAAGATGTGTTTATCATTGATGATATGATTTCTTCAGGTGAAAGCATGCTTGATGTTGCAAGAGAGCTTAAGAAAAGAAAAGCTAAGAGAATTTTCCTTGCCGCTACATTCGGTTTATTTACAAACGGTATGGCCAAATTCGATGAAGCCCACGAATCAGGTCTTTTTGACAAGATTCTTACAACCAACCTCGTATATCAGTCTCCTGAACTTTTAAGCAGGGATTACTATATAAGCGTAGATATGAGTAAATACATTGCGTTACTTATTGATACACTTAACCATGATGCTTCAATCAGCGACCTTCTTAATCCTGTTGAGAGAATCAACAAACGCGTAAATGCATATAAAGAATCACATAAATAATTAACATAAAAAGTCCGGAACCATCTCTTTAATATCAGATATGGTCCCGGACTTAATTCTTATAATCTATCCTCTGTAATCATAGTCTTTGTCACCCATTCCACTTACATCAACATCCTTGTCGCCTCTGCCGCTAATGTCTACTCCGTGAGGTGTATCTCCGTCACTTATATTAGGTGTTCCGCCGCCATACCATCCCGGATGTGTCTCAGTTTCTTTTTCGTCGTGGATATCTCCACCATTATTATCAACGGCATTGTCCTGATAATCCGGAAATTCTTCTAATGGAAGTCCTTCATGTATTATTTCCATATATTTTTTCCATATATTAAGAGGGAAAGTTCCTCCTCCAAGTCCAAGCACAGATTTAGGCTGGTCGCAACCAACCCATACAACAGTTGTATAGTATTTTGAATAACCTGCTAACCATCCGTCTTTATAATCATTGGTAGTTCCTGATTTTGCGGCTACTATCGCATTTTCAAGCTTTGCCTTTTGGAGTATTCCATGATTTACACCCCATTCCATCATTTTTGTTACCATAATCGAGGCATCTTTTGTGTATACACTGTAACCTTCGCCCGGATTATTTACTATATTTTCTCCTTTTGAATTGGTAATTCTTGATACACATGTAGGATTTCTGTAGGTTCCATTATTTTCAAGGGTCGCATATCCTGCTGCCAGTTCCACAGGCGATACTCCGTAAGTAAAACCACCTATGCTTATCGCCATATTATGCTCATCATCATTTATTTTGGCATAATTCATGGCGTGGAGATATTGTATTGCAGTCTCAGGGGTCAGGCTCTCCATTATTTTCCAGGCAGGAACATTTGTGGAATAACCGAGTGCTTCCGTAAGTGTGATAAGTCCTCTGTATGTATCATCTACATTTTTTGGTCCACCCGGCATATAAGAATCATCTATAATTTCATCCGGCATATGCCCTGCTATAAGGTACGGTGCGTACACCAGAACAGGTTTAATTGCACTTCCCGGCTGTCTGTATGCCTGATACGCCCTGTTAAACATATAACCGTCATATTCCTGCGTTCTGCCTCCGACAATAGCCGTAACCAGTCCTGTCTCATTATCTATGCATACGGCCGCACCCTGTAAATCGTATATTCCGTTATCACCTGTGTCTTCCGAAAACTTAAGTTCCTGATTAAGAATGTTCTGAAGCAGTTCCTGTTTCTCCATGTCAATGGCTGTATATATTCTGTATCCGCCTGTGAACAAAGATTTCTGATGCTCGGCATATGTTGAATCATACATCTCCTTATAAGCATCCTCATCATCTTTATCCGTAAACTCTGTCCTGAATACAAAACCGTCCTGCTCCATTAACGCTCTCGTTGCACAGTAAAATACATAGGTTTCTATGTAATTATATCTGTCTGTTTTTTTGCTGTTAATCACAATGTCATATTCTATTGCTTCATAATACTCAAGACTGGTTATAAGGCCTGCCGCATACAGCTGTTTCAGAACGGAATTTCTTCTCTCCACGGCTGCGTCATAATTGGTAAATGGGTCATAGGCATTTGGTCTTCTTGGAATACCCGCAAGAAAAGCAAGCTGTGACACATTAAGTTCACTTACCGGCTTTCCGAAATATCCCTCTGATGCTGCCTCGATTCCATAATATCCGTTAGCAAAATATATATTATTGATATAAAATTCAAGAATCTGATCCTTTGAAAATCTCTTTTCAAGCTCCATTGCTATAAACATTTCAGTTATCTTACGGTTCCATGTAATACTCTGGTCAAGAAACATATTTTTCGCAAGCTGCTGTGTAATTGTACTTGCCCCCTGTTTAATTGAAGCGTGTGTTACATTGGCAAGCGCCGCCCTGATAATTGCGGACATATCAATTCCCGAATGATTGTAAAAATCCTTATCTTCTATCTGGACAAACATCTTCTTTAAAACGTCCGGAATCTCATCGGATTCAAGATAATATAATTCTTTAATTCCACTTAAAGCAGATATTTCTTTGCCGTTTTTATCATAGATAATACTCGTTTCAGTCTGTCTGAACGAATCTAATGACACGTTTGACATTATCTTTTTTGCATCTGACCGCAGTTTTAATATTTTGCCAAGAAATACACCTGCAACAATGAGAAGCGTGCCTAAAAGCGTTATAACGACTGCCAATATAATCTTTTTAAGTGTCTTATTTTTTTTCTTTGTCTTGTCTTTCGCCATATTAAATCTCCCGGTTTATTTATGGTCATCCATATATCTGTCCCAGATTTTATTGCCTTGCAGGTCTATCACAACCCCGCCGGTATTTTTAGCAACACTGATACATTCCGATTTGTCTGTATCTATATAATAAAGTCTGCCATAAGTATATACATAATAATATTCAGTAGTAATATCAAATTCATTGTTAATATGTACTGCGGAATCTGACGGAAATACATACTTTCCGTTCTGCCATGATGTTTTAACAGAACCTTTGACAGGTGGAATAATATATAATTCCTTCTGTCTTTCCTCAGAATTTCCTGTGTATAATTTTGCTTTTGTACTGTCTGATTCTGTATTGCTGAGAAGCCTTTCATCAGTGATATCCACCAAATTATTGTTTTCATCATAGGCAACACGCTTAATTATTATTTTGGATTCGTAAAATTCCGTTCCCGATATATAACTGTCATCATTTTCATAAGTTCTTATAATTTTCAGATTTTCATCCATAATATAAATTCCTTTCATAAGGAATTTTCCTGTCTGGGTTACAATATCTTCAGGTGCCAGTCCGTATACAATGTTATTGTCAATAAAACCGAGAACACGTATTTTCTCATTGGTTTCACATTGTATTGTACGTTTTACCCCATCCTTAAGGTCTATAATATTAATCAGATTATCAACATTTTCTGTCTGGTACACAAGGACATTATTGCCTGACGTCATACAGGTATCAGGCACAACATTGCTGTCAAGCAACATACATTCCTTGGTCTCATAATTCAAATAATATATCGACCTGTTTCTGTAAAAATATAATATTTTTCTGTCATTAATGTAAGCTGCTTTATCCAGTTCCTCTTTTGTAACAAGATAATTTTCATCTGTAGGAATAAAAGCAAGTTCGGTTATTGTATTCGATGCAAAACTATACATATAAGCTGCGATTCCGGTATTGCCTTCGTGGCTTCCTCTGTTCATATAGCCATATACAACAAAATAAATATCTCCGTTCTTATCCACATCAAGAATCTTTATTCCGTAATTTCTGTTTTTTTCCCTGAAACCGTCCGAGGTCTCTTCATCAAAAGAAAAAACCTTGTTAAATCTATCTCTGTTAGGGTGATAACTCCACAAATTCCCATTTACTACAAAGGCTGTGACCGTTCCTGTTGAATTGCACATGGTCTGAAGAGATTTGTCCTCATTAATTCCCAGATATATATTACGTCCGGATGATATTCCGTATTCAGGTTCAAATATCTGGTTCATAAATCTGTCATAAGAATATACATAAGTAACCTTTTCGCTGACCTGGTTTATTCTGAAGAATTCCGTTACTTCATAATTATAATTTCTGTTCTCATCTTTTGTTGTAATGCAGAACTTCAAAGTTATGGATGCCACGTCACCGTCTATCTCGTCTATCTGGGGATATATTTCTCCCTGCAATTCAGGATTAAGCATTCCGTACCCTACCTGCGACAATTTACTGTGGATATTAACATGACTTAAATCGGTATTATCGCCTGTGCTGTCAGGCTCCAGCTTTGGTATAAGCTCTTTAAGTGTATTTTCATTTCTTGTATTTCCCGAAAACCATTTAACATAGCCAAGTTTTCTGTCAACATTGGCATTATCTGTCAGCTTAATTCTCGTATAGTATGATGTATCCCCATAATCTTTTGTGTTAATACAGATTTTCAACATATACTCTTTACCGGTTTCAAGAAGATTACGCAATCTTGCATTTATATCTATTATGCCTGATTTATCGGTAAAATTTTCCAGCTCCGTTTTTTCAATCAGCTCTGTTCCGCTTAAATCCCTGACTTCATAAGATATGCCTGAAATATCTGTTCCGTATGTTTTAAGGGCAAAATGTATGTCTCTGGTCGTCTTAACAGGTGTTATAACTCCGTGAAGTTCTGAATAGTTTATTTCAGAATTATAACCATACAGATAGTTATAGCCCGTTCCTTCTTCGGAAACCATATATACCACCGGGAGTCCCGCCTCACTCATGGTTCTGGTATCTGTTTTATCTGTTGCACCATCTGTTTTCAATAAATAAGTAATGGCAAAAGTTGCCACAAAAGCAATTATATATAAAGCAATTCTCAACCTTAATATCTTCAATGTAAATACCACCAATTCGTCATTATCTTATTATTTTACAACGTATTCCCCTAGTAATCAAGGTTGTTAATCGGTGTTGCAAGATATATGACTGTTTCATTGGCTGCTTCGTCATACGAAGACGTGACATTCACATTGATTTTTCTACCCACTGATTTTATATAACCTTCAATATTGGATGTATATGCATATATTGTAAAAATATCATTATCCCTGCTTTCTGTTACGATTTTACCGTCAAGTTTCTTTATCATCCTGTCAGCCAGATAACTTCTTTCTTCATAGTTAAGGGCGCCCCTTATTCTTCCCTCAAGATATATGCTCACATTTCCTTTAATACCCTCTGCCGCAAAAATATTTCTGACCAGCTCTTCATAATCATATAAACATTCTGTATTTTGTTTTAAATCCACCATTATCCTCAAAAAATTATTACCATCCCTATTGGCAAGCTGTACTTTTACGTATCCGTTATCCGATATTTTTTCACAGTATACTTCCTCTTCACACGATACCATATTGTAATCGTTCATAATTCCTAAGGCATACATTATATTTTTAACGGCATATTCCTTGTCCGCTATATTTCCGTATATGCTGTATTCGCCCTCTCCTATGACTTTTCCCGTCACATAATTGCAATTTGATGTTGCAAATGCCGTAAATATATCGCTTTTTTTCTCATTCGCTTCACAAATATATCTGACTGCCACCAGACTCCATATAACCATGCCTGCAATTATTCCGGCTTTTTTCATAAAAACACCTCCCAAACGGCTTTTCTAAATTATTGCCATCCGGGAGGTATTTATTCTTAATTTTTTAATGAAATTCGTATCAATGATTTCTTCAAAGCTATTTCTGCTCTCTGAAGGTCTATTCCGGACTTATCCCCGGAAATTCTTCTTTCAGCTCTTATCTTAGCTTCCCTGGCACGGTTCTCATCTATCTCATCAGGCCATTCGGCAATTTCCGCAAAAATAGAAATCTTATCTTTCATTATTTTTGCAAATCCGGAATGTAATGCCGCCTTCTTTTCGCCACCCGGTTCATGTATAACAAGAACTCCCGGGGAAAGAATTACAGCAAGGGGTATATGTTCCGGATATACACCGATATAACCTTCTGTTGTATTAAATTCGGCCATTGTTACTTCACCGGTATAAAAATTCCGGTCCGGACACATAATATCCAGTTTCATTGTTTTATCTGCCATAGATGACCCTCCTACTTAACTTTTGCAAGTACGTCATCAATACTTCCGCAATTAAGGAAGTAGCTTTCAGGAATATCGTCATACTTTCCTTCAAGAATTTCTTTAAATCCCTGAATTGTCTCGCTTACAGGTACATATCTGCCTTCAAGTCCCGTAAACTGTGTTGCTACGAAGAAAGGCTGTGAAAGGAATCTCTGGACCTTTCTTGCTCTTGCCACTACAAGCTTATCGTCTTCTGAAAGTTCATCCATACCAAGAATTGCGATAATATCCTGAAGTTCTTTATATTTCTGAAGAATCTCCTGGACTCCTCTGGCTACCTTATAATGTTCCTCACCTACGATACGTGGGTCAAGAATTCTTGATGATGAACCAAGCGGATCAACCGCAGGATATATACCAAGTTCCACAATTGAACGGTCAAGTACGGTTGTTGCATCCAGATGGGCAAAAGTTGTTGCCGGTGCAGGGTCCGTCAAGTCATCCGCAGGTACATATACAGCCTGTACAGATGTAATTGATCCGTTCTTTGTTGAAGTAATACGCTCCTGGAGAGCACCCATTTCAGTCTGAAGTGTAGGCTGGTAACCTACTGCCGAAGGCATACGTCCGAGAAGTGCCGATACCTCTGAACCTGCCTGTGTAAATCTGAAAATATTATCAATGAAAAGAAGGACATCCTTTCCACCTTGGTCTCTGAAATACTCAGCCATTGTAAGGCCTGTAAGTCCGACTCTCATTCTTGCTCCAGGTGGTTCGTTCATCTGACCGAAAACCATTGTGGTTTTGTTGATAACGCCAGACTCCTGCATCTCGTGATAAAGGTCATTTCCTTCTCTTGTACGTTCACCAACACCGGTAAATACAGAATATCCGCCGTGTTCTGTTGCTATGTTTCTGATAAGTTCCTGAATTAACACTGTCTTACCAACTCCGGCACCTCCGAAGAGACCAATCTTACCACCCTTCTGATATGGGCAAAGTAAGTCAACTACTTTAATACCTGTTTCAAGGATTTCAGTTGATGTGGATTGTTCTTCAAATGAAGGAGCTTTTCTGTGAATTGGAAGATACTGTTCAACTTCCGGAGCCGGCTTATTGTCGATTGCTTCTCCAAGTACGTTAAAAATACGTCCAAGAGTCTTTTCGCCAACCGGTACAGAAATAGGTGCACCTGTTGACTCGGCTTCCATACCTCTTACAAGTCCGTCTGTGGTTCCCATGGCAATACAACGTACCGTATCGTCTCCAAGATGCTGTGCAACTTCAACAACAAGTTTTTCACCATTCTTGCGATATACGTTAATAGCCGTATTAATTTCCGGGAGACCGCCATTTGCGAACTTGATATCAAGTACGGCACCGATAATCTGGGTGATTTTACCAATATTTTTATCAGCCATCTTATTCTCCTTTATGATATTGCATTTGCGCCTGCAATAATTTCTGTTAATTCCTGTGTAATCGAGCTCTGACGTGCTCTGTTGTACTTCAGTGCCAGATCACTAATCATTTCTTCTGCATTGCTTGTAGCATTGTCCATAGCAGTCATTCTCGCACCGTTTTCACTTGCTACGGATTCTGTCAATGCACCATAAATAAGACTGTTAATATACTTAGGAATAATTATGTCAAGAGCTTCCTCTTCACATGGCTCATAGGTCATAAGATCATCTGCATCCTTTGCTTCTTTGTGCTCACTGCTGTTCATAGGAAGTAATTTAATCATTTCCGGTGTATGAACCACAGTATTCTTAAAGCTTGTATATGCAAGATATATCTCTCCTACTTTGCCTTCCTCAAAATCCTTTAAGACTCTGCTTCCGATTTCCATGGCATCCGAATACATAGGCTCATTAATTACCTCGGAATAATCCTCAGCAATTTCATAATTTCTTCTCATAAAGAAATCGCGTCCCTTTGTACCAACCGCATAAATTACCATGTCTTCTTTAGGTATTCCGTAATTAGCTACAAGTTTGGTTATGCCGCTGTTATATCCTCCGGCAAGACCTCTGTTGGCAGTTATAACGATTATTGCTTTTTTATTTGTGTCACCTGCTTTGAGATAACGGTGGTTAATATCCCCCGTTCTGGCAAGCATTGTTGACACCGTTTCATACATTGCGTCGAAATAAGGCTTGGCACTTTCTGCCCTTCCTCTGGCTTTCTGGAGTTTGACAGTTGCTACCAGTTTCATGGCTTTAGTTATCTGTCCTGTACTCTGAATACTTTCTTTACGACGCTTTATATCTTTCATTGAAGCCATATATTATACCTCTATTTAAACTGCGCCTTAAATTCTTTAATTGCTTTAATTAATGTCTGCTCATTATCATCTGATAATACTTTTTCCTGTTTGATTGCTGCAGGAATTTCAGGATACTTTGTATCTATGAATGTAAAAAGTTCTTTCTCAAAATCAGCAATTCTGTCAACTGCTATATCAAGAATATACTTATTTGTAGCAGCATAAATTATAATTACCTGATATTCTACAGGCATTGGCTTATACTGTGGCTGCTTCAATACTTCTTTGAGTCTTTCGCCCTGTGCAAGTTTTTCCTTGGTATCTGCATCAAGTTCTGAACCAAACTGTGCAAATGCTGCAAGCTCTCTGTACTGTGCAAGGTCCACACGGATAGGTGCCGCAATTTTCTTAATTGCCTTAATCTGTGCCGCACCACCTACTCTTGATACTGAAAGTCCCGCATTAACGGCAGGTCTGAAGCCCGAATTGAACATTTCTGTTTCCAGATATATCTGTCCGTCTGTAATTGAAATAACGTTAGTAGGAATGTAAGCTGATACATCGCCTGCCTGTGTTTCAATTATAGGTAATGCAGTAAGTGAACCTCCGCCAAGTTCATCCGAAAGTTTGGCTGCTCTTTCAAGAAGTCTTGAATGGAGATAGAATACATCTCCCGGATAAGCCTCACGTCCAGGTGGTCTTTTAAGGAGTAATGAAAGTGTACGATATGCTGCCGCATGCTTACTCAAGTCATCATATACAACAAGCACATCTTCTCCGCGCTCCATCCACTCTTCGCCGATTGCACATCCTGAATAAGGAGCAATGTACTGGAGAGGGGCAAGTTCACTTGCAGTAGAAGCTACAACGGTTGTATAGTCCATTGCACCGTACTCTGTAAGTGTCTGGACAATTGTTGCTACTGTAGATGCTTTCTGTCCGATTGCAACATAAATACAATGTACGCCCTGACCTTTCTGATTAATAATTGTGTCTATTGCTATAGCAGTTTTACCTGTCTGCCTGTCACCTATGATAAGTTCTCGCTGACCTCTTCCGATAGGTACCATTGTATCAATTGCCTTGATACCGGTCTGTAAAGGTGTATCAACTGACTTTCTTGAGATAACACCTGATGCCACTCTTTCAATCTGACGGTATTTATCTGTGGTAATAGGTCCCTTTCCGTCGATAGGCTGTCCAAGAGAGTTTACAACTCGTCCTGTCAACGCGTCGCCTACAGGTACTTCAACAACTCGTCCTGTAGTCTTAACCGTATCACCTTCATTGATATTTCTTGAAGTTCCAAGTAAAACAGCGCCTACATTATCCTCTTCGAGGTTAAGCACCATTCCATATACTTCTCCCGGGAACTCAAGAAGTTCTCCCTGCATGGCATTTTCAAGACCATGTATTCGTGCAATACCATCTGCTACCTGAATGACCGTTCCGACATTTGATACATCTAATTCTGTTTTATACCTCATAATCTGTTCTTTAATAACTGAACTGATTTCTTCCGGTCTTAAATTCATAGGGTTTTTGCACCTCTTTTCGATATAATTTGGTAATTGATTCTATAAATCAATTTTCTGAAGCTGTCTGGAAAGTTCCAGAAGCTTATGTTTTATACTGCTGTCAACTACTCTGTCACCAATCCTGATTACCATTCCTCCGATAAGTGATTCATCGACGCTGTAATGAATTTCAAACTCCTGATAGTCCGTTGTTTCCAATAATCTTTTAAGAATCTTTTCTTTGGCCGCCTTATCAGGTTCCACAGGTGTTGTAACGTATGCTGTCCCGATACCTTTATATTCTTTTACCTTGTTAAGGAAATAGTTAAGGATATCTTTTATCGCGTAAGCACGGTCTTTTTCAACCACAGTTACAAGAAAACCTGTCATTTCTTTTGATACGAACTTTTCAAAGCTGTTTATCATTACTTTGATTTTTTCGTCTTTTTCTATGTTAGGGTGACACAGGAATTCGGACAGTTCTTTATTATCTGAAAAGACCTGTAATACACACACTGCCTCATCATACAAAGCATCTGTCATATTCTGTTCAACCGCTACTTCAAACAGTGATTCGCCATAAGTTGAAGATACTAATTTCGCCATGTATTATCACCCATTTCATTAAGTGTCTCATCTACCAGTGATTCCTGTATATCGGTATCAATGGAAGCTGATACAACTTTTCCTGCCATCATTGTCGCAACAGCAATCATTTCCTTCTTCATATCGTCAGCAGCTTTTTTCTTATCAAGCTCAATTTCATTATCGGCTCTCTTAATAATTCTTCCTGCCTCTTCTTTTGCTTCCGAAATTACTTCAGCTTCTTTCTGAAGTGCTTTCTTTCTTGCATCGGCAAGAATCTGGTCTGCTGCTGTATCGGCATTCTTTAATTTCTCATCATACTGAGCCTTTAAAGCATCTGCCTCTTCTTTACTCTTTCTGGCTGCTTCAATTTCAGCCGCTACATTATCCTGTCTTTTTTTAAGAAGGTTTCTTACAGGATTAAAAAGAAGATATGAACCTAACAAGAACAATATGAAAATATTAACAGCTAAAATAATTGCATCCTGGAGTAGCTGTGGGTCCAGATTAAATATTCTTTGCAAGGTTTTGCCTCCCTTTAGTTCTCTGTCTTGTTTTTTTTAGAGCTTACCGATAAGTGGGTTGGCAAACAGAAGAATAATAGCAACCGCAAATCCGTAAAGACCTGTTGTTTCTGCTACTGCCTGTCCTAAAAGCATTGTAGATGTAATATCTGATTTTGCTCCCGGATTACGTCCTACCGCTGCTGCTGCATGTCCTGCTGCAATTCCCTGTCCGATACCAGGACCAAGACCTGCTATCATTGCAAGACCTGCACCTATTGCTGAACATGCTAATACTAAAGCTTCACTTGTGATCATCATAATTTCCTCCTGAATAAAAAGTTATTAAATTTCTAATCTGCGATTTTGTCATTGACATAAACCATCGTCAACATACAAAATACATAAGTCTGGATTGCTCCGGAAAAAATATCACAATATACATGAATTACCGAAGGTATTCCAATTGTAAGTACAGTTGGAAGCAATCCATAAATCAATCCCATAAGGATTGTTCCTGACATGATATTACCGAATAACCTCAATGACAATGAAAGCGGTACTGCCACCTCGCCTATGAGATTGATAGGGAATAAAACCGGATTCGGCTTAAACAGATTGGTAAAATGCTGAATTTTTTTAGCTTTGATACCATTAATCTGAATAATCAGGAATGTAATGATTCCTAATGGAAAGGTTACACCGTAATCCGCTGTCGGTGGTCTGAGTCCGAACAGTCCCGATATGTTGCAAAAAAGAATAAACATAAAAATTGCACATATCCAGTTGCGGAATCTCTTACCGTTACTACCCATGATTGACTCTACAAGATTATCAATTGTGGAAACAAAAAGTTCCAGTACATTCTGAAGTCCCTTTGGCTTTGCCATAGGGTCAGCTTTAACGATTATCCTGTGTCCTACAATCATAAGAATGATAAGAATCACAGATACAATGAATAACCCGACATGGGTTGTCGTTATCCATAATTCCTGCCCAAACAGCTTGTACTTGACCAGGCCCTTGATGTAGAAATCAACATCTTTGGCGGCCAGTACCATGCCGGAAAGCATTTCCGTCACATTCTCATCCTCCTTAATCTTTGATTTTTATTTTAAATCGTTTTTCAAGAATAGGTGCAAAATAAGCACCAAACTTAAGGCCAAGCATTCCTAAAACCATAAATATCGGGTTAGCGAATCTGGTCCAGGCTATCAAAACAATTATGCCTGCTACTGTAACAAGTCTTCCGACAGAACTCCATGCGAGGAATGCCGACTGGTGTTTTTCCATATATACTGACCTGGATATGGAAAAAGACATATGCCACGCCATAAGTATTGCCATTACACTTCCTATAAACAATCCTGCTTCACATTTGAATCTGTCTTTGGTGAAAATAAGTACGGGAACGGAAGCCACCGCAAAAAAAACGGCAATTCCGATTATTATAAGCTTTAACGTATAACGCTGTTCCTTACTCATTCCTGCCCATCCTTTCTGTTATCGTCTTTTTTCTCTTCCTTTACGGATGCCATTGCTATCCTGTAGGCATTTCTTGCGCCTGCCGCAATGCCAAGAAAAATCAAGGGAATAATGAAATTACTGTTAAATTTCTTATCAATAAGTACACCTATAAAAATACATAATCCTATAGGAACAATTACCGATATCCCAAGCTGCGAAATAAGGGCAAAATTTCTGTACACACTCTTCTTATATTTCACTGACCTGTCTCCGTTTTACATGATAAATTTACCATGTTGATGATGATTATATCATTATTTTTCTATCATTTCAACACGTCTTATGTGTCTTTCTTCGTTGCTGAATTCAGTATCTAAGAACGTATCAACTATATCCATTGCAAGTTCTTCGCTTACTACCGATGCACCAAGCGCAAGCATATTGGCGTTGTTGTGAAGTCGTGTCATTTTTGCAAGATTGGTGCTTGTGCACAGTGCACATCTGATACCCTTAACCTTATTGGCAGCTATTGATATACCGATTCCTGTTGTACATACTACAATTCCTTTATCACATGTGCCGTCTGCAACCGCTTCTGCCGCTGCACGCCCGAATACGGGATAATCACATGAATCGGTGTTGTAACAACCGTAGTCTTTGTATTCCAGTCCTCTATTTTCAAGATGTTTTATAATTGCAGACTTTAATGCAAATCCGCCATGATCTGAACCTAATGCGATCATTTTAAATCCTCCTTGGTATTTAATTGATGTAATTTTATTTCAACCTGATTAACCCAGGTATGAATCGATGAATAAAACATTTCGTATACGGCATTATCGCCGCCGTATGGGTCAAAAATATCTCCGTTGCCACCGGCAAACTCCATTATGGAATATACATTACAGGCATTTTTATATTCGGATAATATTTTGTCTTTCTGTGCTCTCGTCATGGTTAATATAATGGTGTTTTCTCCAAAATCTTTTTCTTCAAGAGGCCTTGACACTCCGTTATCCATAATTATTCCATGATTTCTTAATAACGAGTGTATTTTCATACTGTAAGGCTCTGAAAAAAGAACCACTAACCCTCTTGAGGAAACTTCAAGCCATTCATCTTTTTTTATTGAATTAAGAATGGTTACGGCTGCCGGGCTCTGACAGATATTATCCCTGCATACAAAAATCACTTTGTCATATAACATGTTCTATACCTCTATAATTTTATGTCCTGCTGCCTTAAGCAGACGGTTCATGATTGCCTGCCCGATTCCTTCCTCTGAAAAGCCTTCCGAAAAAATAACATCTATATCCATGTCGTCGAATTTTCTAAGGCATGCAAACAGATTTCTTGCAATTTCATTCTCGTCACTGCTGCTGCCCAGACATAATTTATAATCTGAACATATCTTATCAAAATTCTCCTCTGAAAGCATTATACCCGCTTTCTGTCCTTTTCTTTCTGCTTCTTTAACCAGTTCTTCTATCCGGGCAACCGTCTTTTCAGGGCTACCCTCAATTATGGTAAGTTCTGCCTTAGGTGCATAATGTCTGTATTTCATTCCGGGAGCTTTAGGCTTCACATTTCCTTTTACTCCGGTCATCAGTGCTTTGTCAAGTCTGACTTTACCGACTGTCTCTTCAAGCATTTCAAAAGTAACATATCCCGGTCTTAAAATAACCGGAACGTCTTCTGTAAGGTCCACGATTGTTGACTCAAGCCCGATTTCTATGCTGCCGTCATCAATAATCATATCAATTCTTCCATTGAGATCATCTATTACATGTTTTGCTGTAGTAGGGCTTGGTCTTCCCGATATGTTGGCACTTGGTGCCGCAATAAAGGTTCCCGATTCTTTAATTAATTTTCTTGCCACTTTGTGGGATGGAAGCCTCACTGCCACTGTGTCAAGTCCTCCCGTTACGGTTACAGGCACGCTCTTATTTTTCTTGACAATTATGGTAAGCGGACCCGGCCAGAACTTATCTGCAAGCACTTTTGCAATTTCAGGGACTTCATCCGACAGCTTATATATGTCATCAAATTCCGAAATATGAACAATTAACGGATTATCTGACGGTCTTCCCTTGGCTGCATATATTTTTTCTGCCGCCGCCGGGTCAAAGCTGTCGCCTCCCAGACCATATACCGTTTCTGTCGGAAACGCAACAAGACCGCCGCGGGAAATTATTTCCGCAGCAGTCTTAATAATTTTATCATTTTCAATTTCATTATCGGTTATTTTTTTAATAATAGTTTCCATATTTTTATCCTGTTATTTCAAAATATTCTTTAACCCCATCTGTTATAGAGTCTGCTAACCGGTTCTGGTATTCATCCGATACCAGCAATTCTGCCTCGGCTGCATTACTTAAAAAACCACACTCAACTATAACACATATACATGGTGTATGTATCAAAAGATAATAACTGTCATTAGCTTTTGCTTCTCTTGTATTATCTTTATCCGCTGATTTGAGATGTTCCTGAATAAGCGATGCCATTTTTTTGCCCTTAACGGAATGCGTATAGTAAAAAGCCTGACCGCCTCTTACATTACTGTCAGAAAAGCTGTTCTGATGGATACTTATCAGAAGGTCTGCATTTTCTTCTTCGGCAATTTCACATCTTGCCCTTAAATCAGCTGCTTTCTTATTAACATCATCTTCTTTGTAAAGACCATTATCCTCTGTTCTTGTCATTACCACCTTGAATCCTGCATTTTCTAATTCATTTGCAAGTTTTGTTGCAATTTGAAGATTTACATCTTTTTCAAGAACATTATTCCCCGAAACCTTTCCGGGATCATTGCCACCGTGTCCTGCATCAACAACTATGACCTTTTTCACTTCCTCGGTTGCATTTGCCTTTTTAAGGGGAATACCTGCAAAAAAAGATACATATGTAACCCCTGCAAGGAAGATAATTGTCAGGAGAATATCCAGTTTTCTTTTCATAATAATACCAATACTTAGTATTTACTGTATTATATGTCTTTTAAACGTAATTTAGAAATTAAATTTTTTAAATAAATTCCATACCTCACTTTGTTCAAATCCTAATTCCCATGCAGCTACACCGCCTATATCCGCCTGTATTATCTCATCCAGCTTTATTTCCAATGATGCCGCTGTCTCAAGCCATATCTGGTATATATACCCTCCGACGGTTCCTTCGGCAAATTCCTGTTCGGTATTCTCATTCCATGATACATTAAGGTTATATTCTTTAATTATTTCCTGGGCTTTTTCCATTGAGCAGGCTGTAGAACTTACTATGGTTCCTGAAGTCTCGGTTCCGTCATAATTCCACTCTGATGAAGCATCTATCTGCCACAACCTTGTATAAAAAGGTACTGCCACAATAACTTTTTTCTTGTCAACCTCCTCAAGCGTTCCATTCATACCATTAACGAGATATTTAAGTGAGGATGTGGAGCCTGCTTTCTCACCTCCGTTATAATGCTCATCATAACACATTACAACGACATAATCCACACATTCACCCTGGGCTTTGCGGTTATAATACCTGTTAAAATTATATGGAGGATAATTATCAACAGACAAAACCACCTCCGCCCTACGGCATTCCACGGACAGTTCTCTTATGAACTGGATATAATCCCCGCTGTAATCTGATTTTATCTTTTCAAAATCAATATTAATGCCGTCATATCCATATAACTTTATCTCGTTCATGATATTGGTAATCAACGTACGTCTTGATTCATAGCTGCTTAAAATACTGCCTTCGTCAATTTCTTCTTTCATGCCAAAATCACTTACAAGCGGCCATACTTCGTATCCAAGATTGTGTACATACGCAACATAACCGACGTCTGCCATGGATTCCAGTTCTCCTGCGTTATTCTTAACTTTGTACCATGTAGGGGAGATGACATTGGCATTTTTCACATTCTCCAGTCTTGCAGGAATACTGTCATTATCCTTTAAGTCGTATATCGCATCCCATGCAAGTACAATTTTGTGGTCTCTTACCTGACTCTTATATTCAAATTCTCTTATTGACGGAGATATGTAGCTTTCTGTAGTTACCGCATCTTTCTTCACATATCCCTGTCTGCCGTCGCAGGATACTATTTCCATCCAACCGTTATCTGTTTTGCCTGTGGAAAACCAGTCTGTTCCATCACCACCGATTCCTATAATATGCCCCTTGATTGAGAATTTGGTACGTATTTTGGGGCTGTCTTTAAATGCTACCTTAAGATATTGGACATCCGGTGACTCAAAAGCTATTCTGTAAGGTGCTTCAAACGCTTTGTAGACATATCCGAATTCATCATTTAAAAAATCCGCACACACATATACGCCGTCAGCATTTTTAAGAATTATGACATAGCCGGACTCAATATTCTCCTCTCCATCCTTAATATATGTATTGTTATAAGGAATCTGCCATACAGTGTCTGCTTTAGCATACAAAACCATGTCTGTATCCCTGTCTTCATAAAGCTTATCCGTAAAAAGTTCCTTAACCGCATCTGCAGGAATATAATAATGTCCATCCACAACTATCCCCTTATGCTCCGTTACTGTATGGTCATATATGATTGCTGCCTCATTATCCCCGGTTCCGTAATAATCTGTAAGATTTACCTTTTTATTGCTTGGAATAAAAAGGTATAACAATATACACACCGCCGCAATTATAAAAAATAACAGAACGGGAAGCCATTTTCTGCTATGAGGTTTCCCCGTATTATGTTTAGTATTAACCTCATCTTCTGTTTCCGTATCTTCTGTTTCCGTATCTTCAGCGTCCATATCTGCGTTAATAATCTCTATATCATCGTCTTCAAAACCGATATCATCAAATTCTTCATCGGAAAATTTTCTCTTCCCAGCCAAAAAAAACACCGCACTTTCTCTTGTGAATTATCTGCTAAAATTATAACATCGGTGGCTGCATTTGTAAACGCAAAAGAGCTGTCAGCCCTACAGGTTCAGACAGCTCTCTTTGGATAAAATGGGTCTTAATTTTTATTATGTCTTTATTAAAAGACTAATGCTTCAAAATGCCAACAGTACAGTTCGTGATATATTGACTGTCTGTTAAATAGTGTCGGACTGTCATTCTAACAATTCCTGCAAAAAGCTCATAGTCTCACCTGTGAGGAAAAACGGATCCGGCTCATAAGGAACAGGTCTTATGGCTGTCCTCATCCTCTTCCCCATATAGCGGATTGTCCGCTCAGATGACACTGTTCCAAGAAATTTCCAATGTTTTCTTGATTGTTCTTTCTCTGTTGCTGCAATAAACGCAACATAATGCTGCAGTTTCCACCATGACAGATTACCGATTACAATTTTGATACTACTCAGAAGGAAAAACGGTCTGTTGTCTGCATAATCATTTCCAAAATCAATAATAATATATTCGTAATCTGATGACATAACTTCTGAAAGTTCTTCAATATCTGACTGCATAAAGATTGAAACATTCCTTTTAAACGCATTATATCTTCGTCTGTCCAGACTGTCCCGTATAATCCCTGCCTGCCGAAAGCAGTCATCAGAAGCTCTTTCAATAAGTGCCACACGGTATCCTCTTATCATTGAAAGATATGAAGCCATCATAAATGAAAGATGACTTACTCCGACACCTGCAGAAACTCCTATTATTCCTATTGTTGTACATGATTTACTGTTTCTGTTTATATTAACCAGTCCTTCCCGCTGTTAAAAATATCAGGTTCGTATGGCATTCTAATAGGACAAGGAAAGTCATACTTTCTGACAATCTGCTTATACTGCTTCCGGTCGGCATAATTGATAACTATTCTCTGCTTATTGTTATTAAGGGGATATAGAACATTTCTGCAGAATTCTGTAAGCTTATCAATTTCATAAGGTTCCTTACCTGTCACAATATAATTGATGTCACCTGACAAAAAGCTTTCCAGATTATTCTCATCAATGACTCCGAAATCTACAATTATCTTATGGTAATCACTGAGGAAATTCCGGTCAGCATGTCCATGATAATCCGGTACAAGATTTACATTCCTAAGCCTGAAAATTCCGTTAAAAAAACGAAAATCCTCTGATTTAATGATTTTGAAAAAATCATTGCTGTCATTATATTCACATACAATAGCAGCCTGTCCTCTCATTTCATAAATTCTGCCTAGTGAAATGGCACAATGAGTACAACCACTGTGCTTAAGTACCGTTCCAACATGGATATTCAAGGATATATTCTCTACGTTATTATGTTTAATTGATTCAAGTCTCCGGGCAAGTTCTCTGGCTGTAGATATCCTTTCCCTGCCCGAATGGCAGATACAGCCGTTAATAATCTCTCTTAACCGGCCTTTTCCTATTCTTCTGATTGCGCCTTCATCATTCATGCCGGTCAGCATATAAAGCAATACCATTCCAATGGAATATACATCACTCCCGGAGTTAATTTTCTCTTTTCCATACATCTCCGGTGAAGCATATCCTATTGTACCCATCCTGATGTCCGGCTGTTCCACATCTAATATGGCATTTCCGTAATCAACAAGCCTTATATTATTATTAAAAAAAATAATATTGTCTGGCTTGATATCAAGATGATATGTATGATTGTCATTCATATATGCAATAATATTGCAAAGCTGTATTGCATATTCCACCGCCTTGCCGGCGCATAATTTCTGTTGGGAAATTAGTTGTGTTAAAGACATTCCTTCAATATATTCCTCTATCACATATATATGTTCTGAATCCTGTTCTATATCATATATAATGGGAATCGACGGATGTCTGAGATTTTTAAGAATATCAGCTTCCCTGTAAGCTGTATCACAGTTATTCTGATATATATTGATGCACTTAACTGCACGTAACACATTAAGAGTAATGTGTCTTGTTAGGTATACGGTTCCAAAGGCACCTGTTCCAAGTACTTTAAGAATCTCGTACCTGTCAAACAGAATATCACCTGTTACTATAACGATAACCTCCTGTTACTTCCGTATGTCCTAAAATATATCCTCGTGTGGATATAATATTATTAATTATTTCCTTTTTCAAGTACTTTCAATCATATTTTATACTTTTTTTATAAAATTTATTTGTTTTTTTTATTCTCATTATTTACATTAGTAATTTAAATGCTGTATACTAATAATACTAAAGCAGACTACAGTCTGTGTATTTTTTACAGATGGGATGTGATATTAATGAAAATTGAAAAGATAAGTGATTCACAAATCCGTTGTACGCTTAACCGTTCCGACCTTCAGTCAAGGGAACTTAAGCTTAGTGAGCTTGCTTACGGTACAGAGAAGGCCAAGAACCTTTTTCACGATATGATTGAACAGGCAGCCCACCAGTTTGGATTTAAAGCAGATGACATTCCACTAATGATAGAAGCAATTCCGGTTTCCGCGGATTGTATAATTCTTAATATTACCAAGGTCGAAGACCCTGAGGAACTTGATACCAAGTTTTCAAGATTCACCCCTTCCGATGATATGGATATGGATGATGATATGGATGATGACTATGACGATTTACTTCCGGACAACATTAACCTTCCGGAGTCTCCTGATATGAACCTTTTTCACAACATCCTCAAAGAAGCAGATAATTTCTTATCTATGAAAGATACTCTGAAGAATATATCAGATGAATCTGTTCCTGACATTGAAGATGAGACAACAGAAGCAGAGACTCCCGGTGATGCCGAGGAAGATAATTTGATATACAGGCTTTTCTCTTTCCGATCTCTTGATGAAGCAGATAATGCTGCCAAGCATGTCAACGCTTCTTACGAAGGAGAGAGCATTCTCTATAAGGATAATATTAAATGTCTATACTTCCTGTTATTATCATGCAGCCAGAAGCATTCTAATGACTTACTCAAGGTTTGCAACGAAATAACAGAATACGGACATAAGGAATCTATTGTATTCGGAACATCTGCTTATCTTAATGAACATTGTGACATTATAATAAAGCATGACGCTTTATCCGTTTTGTCAAACTTATAAAAAAGGGCTGCAATTGGGATAACTCAATTAGGGATTAACGAAAACAAAGATTAATTTCAAAGCAAAGCCTTCCAACGGAACTCAAAAAACAGAATGACCACACTAGAGTATTGATTTTCTCTAGTGTGGTCATTTTCGTATTAATTAACATTCAAGTTTTATTTGATATTTAATTCAGACATAAGTCCTTTAGATGGCATAGATGCGTTTTTAAAAGCATTTCTAATTGTTTTTGCTTCCATTTCGCCTTGTGTAGCAATTTGAGAAATAATTGTCTGAGCATTTGATATCTTTTTAGATGGCACTCGCATTCTGATTGCGGTTCCTCTAAAGTTGGTCTCTCCGTATTTTATTCCATGATTATCAATTAACATATAATTTCCATAACTAATAATACAGAAGCTTCCATTTAGATGCTTACAGATTTCATTTACCATATAAAGGCCAAATCCTGAATTTGCCCATTCATCGCTACTTTTTTGCTTCATTGACGGTCTGAATGCTTCTGAAATACCAGCTTTTAATGCCCATTGAAGAGCTTTTTCATTATCAGTAATATACTCTTTGTGAGCGTGATTCTGTGTAATACTATTGTAAATGCCTATACCTTCATCTGCTATTGCAATCTCTGCTAATTCAAAGGATGGCCAATACTGTCCGCAAACCCACATAGTATTAGTACCGGCATGCTCTGGCGTATTTCGAAGTATCTCCCTGATTAAGTAGGTAAGAAGTTTATGTAACTCTTTATTACCTCTATCAACAATGCGAGCTAATCTTCCAGCTTCTTTTTCTATCAAGTCGCCAACAACCATGTAATTTCCTTGTGAGATTTCATCCTGCTGTAATTCATCAACTTTGATTTGAGTTATGGGAATGTAATTAGTACTACCATTTGCTTCACCCGGCATTTTCCCTATCCCTAGTGACTCAGAAACATATTTAAAAAAGCCCATTGTACCTGCATAACTTTTCCCTTCACATCCATCAATCTTAAATGGTATTTTTGGATACTGCATTCTGTAATTACGCATTGTAGCACCCATAATCAACATAGGTAGAGGATCAAAATTGCGCATTTGAGAGAAATCGAAAACAACTTCATCATTTGGAACTTTTTCGTATATATCGTAAGCAAATTTAAGTGTTCCTACAAGTTCCATATCTGGAACGTATATTCTCATCTATAACACCTCCTTACGCAGCACCAATCCAACCATAGCCTTGAACTGCCATGTCCACAAAGTGGTTCATGAGCAGAGATACCTTGGAATCAAATGCTGCTTTATCATAACTTTCAGGCAGATCATCATTCAATGATAATTCCACCTCATATTTCAGCTTGGCACGTGGCTGTTCATCTTTATACCAATCCACTACAAGAAGGCTGCTACGATTATCGACTAATTTCTTATAAAGATTCTTTGCAGAGAGTTTTACTTTTTGCTCTTCAGCCTGTGTTAATTTTTTTCCGGCAATCAGCAAATCGTAAATTTCCAGTTCTTCTTCAGTTAGACCTTCGGTATTGGCTCGATTGTCTTCCTGACGAAGTTCTTCAAGGAGCTTAACAAGTTGCTCGTAATAATCCTCATTTTCAGTGCCACCTGCATTATAGGAATCAATAATACGTTTGAAACGCTCTGAGAATTTAGTTCTGGTACAGTTTCTATTAAGCATCTGCTTAATAGCTTGCTCGATGTATTTCTTCAAGTCATTAATCTCAATCGCCTTATACTTAGCACCCTTTATCTCTTTCCTCAATTGTTCAACATCAACTTTAGAAAGGTCAATTGCCTTTGTGCCTTTAATCATGTACTGTGCAGGTTCCTCGCGCACATAATTAACGAAATCTTGACTTGCAGTAACACTGCCATCTAAAATTTGATTCATTTTCTGTCTGGCACGAGCTACTTTTTCATCATCGATGGTGTGGTAAAAAAGGCCATGCAAATACACAAGCGTTGCAAACTTCTCGTTGCTCCAGTTTTTCTCAAAGATTTCCGGCTTTGATGCTTCATAGAGATTTGTCAACGTATTAAGGATAACCTTGAATTTTTCTTTGTCACCATCTTTTGCAACGATAGTATCATAGGCACTTCTTAATGCATCCAGTTTATCGAGAGTATTTGAATCAGCGATTATCTTTTTCAAATCAATATCAAGAGACAACAAGAAAGAATCTGCTTCATCGATTGTGCCATTGATATAGCTTATTAATTGGTCAATATCCTTTGCCGGGAACTCTGTACCATCATCTCCAGTCGCATATTCAGTCAATGCTTTTTTCATGTACTTGAATACATTTACATAATCCACGATGATTCCGGCAGGTTTTCCGGGATACACCCTGTTAGCACGAGCAATCGCCTGCATCAGCGTGTGTCCTTTCATCGGCTTATCAAGGTAAAGTGTAGATAAGTTCTTTACATCAAATCCTGTCAGCCACATTGCACAAACGAAAACAAGTTGAAGTGGGTCATCAGGATCTTTGAATCTGTCCTCAATATCTCTGCCGTCCGGTGTGATTTCTTTCATCTTTGCACGATGCTTCGTAATATCTAATCCTTGCTTTGCAAACTTGGCTTCTTCATCATTTTCCTCTGAAATGATAACAGCCATTTCAACCTTATTTATATAAGCAAGAATACGAGTGAGCTGATCACGTTCTTCCTTGGTAGAAGCATTGTTTCGCTCTTTCATGATATTCTGCTTTTCAATAGCCCAGTAATGCTGAACCTTGTCATACATTCTGACAGCAGTATATTTATCGACAGATACAACCATACCTTTTCCAAGAAATCCTCGTCTTGGGAAGTGGTAGGCAATATCCTGTGCCACTTTATCTAAGCGGTCATCTCTCTTGATAACTTCAAGGATACGGGAAGATGAATTCTCTAATAGTCTTGTCTCATCTTCATTAAGATTTTCTTCTTCAATAATATCCACAACGTCATCGTCAAGGAAATCATTCTCAAGCCCAACTTCCGGAACTCGTCTGGAATAGAATAAGGGTACTGTAGAACCATCTTCAACAGACTGCGCAAAGTTATACTCTGATACATAATCACCGAACCATTGATTTGTAAGACGTTTTGTACCAAGTAGTGGTGTTCCGGTAAATGCGATAAAGTTAGCATTCGGGAGTGCAGTTCTCATGTTCTCTGCCAAATCCTTATACTGCGTTCTATGCGCTTCATCAACAAGGACGATAATATCGTCACGAGTAGAAAGCACCGGATATTTCTTTGTCTTATCGTATCTGAACTTATGGATGAGCGTGAAGATAAATGCCTTATTAGTAGTTAGGAAATCTCTTAACTGCTTGCTATCCTTAGGCTGGCATTCTTCTTTCGAGCCGATAACTTCTGTGCGTACAAAGTTCTTATGAATCTGTGTGCCCAAGTCTTCACGGTCTGTGATAACAAGGAATGAAAAGTTACCTGCAATTTTACGTTTCACCTTACGAGCAAACATAACCATAGAGTAGGATTTACCAGATCCCTGTGTATGCCAGAATACACCAAGTTTTCCATTCAATTCTTTTCTGTTTTTCACAGATTCCATCAAGTTATTTACGCCTAAGTACTGGTGGTTTTTTGCGATAATTTTGATTCTCTGATTCTCAAAGAGAATGAAATTTTCTATATAATCAATCAGTCTATTTTTGTTGAGAAGACCGTCAACAAAATATCTGACGGAGCTATCCTTAACATTATCCGCAGCAAGAATTGCTTCTCTGTCCAGTTTTTCTTTTTCGCTATCAATTTTGAGCCACTCAAAGAAATAATCGTATGTAGCATTAAATGCACCTAGCTTCGTTTCGAGTCCATTAGAAAGCACACAAATCTGATTGAACGCAAAGAGATTAGGAATATCTCGCATGTAATCTTTCAAATTCTTGTTGTAGGCTTCCTCGACCTTAACAATGCTATTTTTCAGTTCAATAAACACAAGTGGCATGCCATTGACAAAAATAAGGATATCCGGTCTTCTATTGTAGACCTTACCTTGAATCCACATTTGTGATACCGCTGTGAAAGTGTTATTCTCCGGATGCTCAAAGTCTAGCAGTTTAACAAAATCAAAGTCTTCTTTTCCGTTTCTGCGAACGGTAATTTTTATATTATTACGAATCTGCCGGTATAATTTGTAGTTGGTATCTACGATATCCGTTCCTGTATAATTCTGTCTCAGCGTCTTTACAATCTCTTTGATTTTATCTTCTTCGATAGTTGGGTTGATACGCTTTAGAGAAGACAGCATTACATCAGGAAGAACACATTCTTTCTTTGAATTTCTTCCTGTTCCATCATTCAAATCATCACGCTTGCTTGGATCGGCATCGCAAATGAGGATGTCATATTCAAATGGTTCAGCTTTTAACTTTGAAAGTATAGCCTGTTCTATATCGTCTTCTGATATAAAATTACGCATATGAACACCTCCTTACACTTCAAGTTTCCCACTCATTAAGCGTGGTAACAGCATGTCTCTCTGTTGAGTAAGCAATTGATTATGCTGATTAAGTACTTTGATTTCATCATAATATGGCTTAACGGAATCATTATATTTATGAATTAATTCCTCTGTTGGAATTAAAACGTAGAGCCTATTGATATTTTTAGGATATACATGCGGTTGTGCGGCTCCGCACTGTAAATTGCTAATAACAGGTTGCAAATATTTAAGCGTATTATATACAAACCATATTGTTGCATCATCCTGATAATAAGAGCAATCTGCTGCCCAAATATCATTTAAGTTGTATTGCAGGTATCCTGCATTGGCACCCGAAGCACTGATTGTAAGATTTTCTCCGAATACATTTGCTTCGTTGTGATATCCGGAAGGTTGTAACCCTGCTGAAATAACAGGAATATTTCCTTCGATCATCTGAACTGCAGTGATATTTTTTCCTCTTACAAAACTTCCGATAGTTCCAAACTCATCATATCTGAAAATGGTAGGTGCAAAGTGATTTTTATCTTCTGTACCAACTTTCCATCCTCTAGGTTTCTTCTCTTCAAATTCTATATCCTCATATCCCGGAAAGCGGAATCTTACAAACCATTCCCTGTAGAGATTTTCAGCTATTTGCTCTAAGAGGCGAATACGTTTATTGTTGTTTTCAATGAGATCATCAAATGTTGATAGGGTTTTAACAATCGCATTCTGCTTCTCTATTGAGTAATCCGGAATAGTAAATCGCAGTAGTCCTTCTATTCTAAGATTTGGTTGCGTTGCTACACAGGATATATTATCTATATACTGCAAAAAGCTTTTGGTTTGGAAAAGATAATAAACAAATCTTGAATTAAGGCTTTTATCTAATCTAAGTCGTATGGTTCCATTATTATAAACAGCTTCAATGTCTTCCTTGATAAATTGCGAAACACCAACCGTTGCTCCTGTTCTTGCAATCAATAAATCGTTTTTCTTAAGCAAGAATTTCTTACGGTCTTTTTCATTGGTTTCAGTAAATCCCCAATCATCATAACTTTTACCTTGAGATATGTCTTGAATACGAATACACTTCAATCCCGTGTTATGCTCAACAATGGGAGCTCTTTTGATAGCATCCAATCCCGTATTTGCACTTAATATTTTATCCTTTAGTCTCATATCACTCACCCAACAATCCTTTCAGATTATTTGCGATGAGTTCTTCAAGTGCCTTTGCCTCAGCACTTAATGCAGTGAATTCAGCATTTAAGGAATACATTTCTTCTTTGAATTCTTCCTGTGTTAAGCCATCATCCTCAATAACCACACCGACATAACGGCCTGCGTTCAGAGAGTAATCTTGGTCGATGATTCCGTCTTCACCATCCATAGGTGCGACTTTGCAAAGACCGATAACATCAACGTACACGCCATCCGAGAATCTTTCTGTTAGCCAATCAATCTGTGATTGCCAATATGCTTTTGTAAGAATTTCTTTGTCATCAGAAGATTCCGGTGCATTGGCAAGCTCAGTTTTATACTCATCAATCAAATCTACAAGTGCCTGTATATCGCCATGATAAAGCTTTGTGATAACACCAAGGTTCTTAATCTGTTCATCAGAGAATTTTCTGTGGGCACGGTCAATCTGTGTAAATATATTTCTTGCATCGATAAATAAGATTTCATTTTTCTTATCAGTATTTGGCTTTTGCTTATCAAAAAACCAAAGGGTTGCAGGAAGCGTGACCGATGAAAACATATTTGAAGGCAGTGTAACCATCTGAGAGATGATACCTTCTTCAATCATTTTCTTTCGAATATCGTATTCTGAACCGGATGCGTCAGATGCAGAGTTGGCCATAACAAGTGCTGCCTTACCGTGCTCGTTTAAGGCAGTCGCAAAATAACCTATCCACAAATAGTTTGCGTTAGGCACCGTTTCTTTCTTGTCAGATTTTTTCTTTGTTGATTTGCTCTTGTTTCTTGGCACTCCATATGTATTGAAACGAGCATCGTCAGAAACCTTATCAACTACAACTTCATCTACGTTGAATGGAGGATTAGCCATTACATAATCAAACTGTCCAAATGCGTTGTATGGGTCAGAGTAGAATGAGTTTGCTTCTGTAATATCGCCACGAACATTATTAAGAAGCAAATTCATTTTTGCCAATTTTACAGTGTCCGGCTCCTTCTCAACACCATAGCAACGGAACTTCATTTGCTCGCTTTCACTTGCATTGTGATTGTTCATGTATCTCGCAGCCTGTACGAACATGCCACCGGAACCGCAGGCTGGATCTAAGAACTTCTTTTCGCCTGGCTGCGGATTCAATACTTCTACCATATATCTAACAACTGTTGCAGGCGTATAGAATGTTCCACCATCCTTACCTTCGGAAAGAGCAAAGTTACCTAAGAAATATTCATAGATTTCTCCGAAGATATCGATAGTGCTGTTTTCAGGAATATCTTTAAATATACGCACAATATTAGAAAGAAGTTCCGGTTCTTCTTCCGGTACAAGCTGAGCATATACTTCTTTTGGAAGCACGCCGTCCATTTTAGGGTTCTCATCTTCGATAGCTTCCATAGCTTTCTTCACAATGGTAGCCTTGTTTGCATCGTCAGGTGCATCATTGATGAAGTCATAATAAGCACATTCCGGAAGATAGAATCCACACTTCTCGATAGAGATTTCCTTGATGGACTTTTCCATACGTCCGCCTTTAAGACGATTGTATTCTGCTTCAATTTCTTCCTTATGTTGTTTATATAAAATATCTGCATATCTAAGGAAGATAAGCCCTAAGATAGGCTGTCCATATTTATTTGCTGCTAAATGTGCACTTGCACGAAGGACATCGGCAGAATGCCATAGGGTATCTTTTAGCTCTTTTAATTCTTTATCTGTCATAGCAGTATTGCTCCTTTATTTCTCTATTTTGTAATCAAGCCACTCTTCCTCTAATGTTTCATAAGGAATGCTATTCTCTAAGCAAAACGCATTGATACTTTTCATTGCTTTTAAGTTTGGCTTTGCACGTCCGGCTTCCCAACGATTCACAGTAGAAAAAGCTACACCGATTTTCTTTGCAAAGTCCTGCTGTGTGAGGAATGAACGTTGTCTAATTCTTTTTATTTCTTCAGGGAAACTCATATGCATCTCCTTTTCGTTTCTCACTCATTAATATAGCGTTATTATACCAAATGAATATGAAATTTTCTAGTACCCAGTCCTTCAAGACATTTTTCTTGAGGAATTTTTATTTTATACCGGAATTTCACCTATTCCAACTACTTATGGAATTAGAGGGGTTCGATTTAAAAAGTTTTTTCGATTATGGACAGGAGGGTTAAATTTCAGCATTTTCTTTTGCCTATGATTTGAGTGAAAGAAAAATAAATTTGAAATTCTTTCGGCCAAACAGCTACCTCACCTCCATTAAGTAGTGAGAAAAGAAATTTTGAAAATCGGTACTTAAAACAGGAACTCTTGTCCTTTCACTAATGAAGACAAAACAGAAGGAGGAATTAAAACCTATGAATGTAGAAAATATACCAACGTATCTGAAGGTGCATGCATCATGGTGCAATTTCAGATATGAGGAACGTAAAGGAAATATGACAAAGGTTCCATATAATCCAGCAACCGAATATAAGGCATATGTCAATAAACCTGATACATTTACAGATTTTGAGACAGCAGTTTCAGCATTAAAAGATTATGACGGTCTAGGCATTCGTGTTGATGGCATCATCATTGCAATCGACCTTGATCACTGTATAAAAGATGGAAAGTTAACCACACAGGCGGCAGATATCGTATCTCATTTCAAAAATACATATATTGTGAGAAGTCCTAGCGAAACAGGTCTTCGCATCATCTTGTTTGTTGAGAATAGCTACAACTACGACAAGAATAACTACTACATCAAGAAAGGTGATATTGAAGTCTATGTATCCGGAGCTACGAATCGTTTTGTCACTATCACAGGTAATGTGTATCTCGATAATGAGATTGTTGAAAATACGGATCCCGTGATGATGAACTTCAGGGAGATAGCAACAGTGTCAAGAACCAAAAATCAATATTGAAAAAATACGCTGATGATAATAGATTTACCAACACTGAATTCTTTGTGGATGAGCCTGCAGGAGAGGCTGTAAAACAGATGTTCCAGTTATGCATTGAAGGATATGGCCCAAGTCAGATAGCCAAGAAGTTGGAAAATGACAAGGTGCTTACACCTTCTGCATATTTTAAGGAAATCGGATTATATCCAACTGCACCTACCACAGAGGAACCCTATACATGGGTGCCAAGAACTGTGGCTGATATCCTAGACAGGCAATAATATCTCGGACATTCAGTCAACTTCAAAACAAGGAAGAAATCCTACAAGCTGAAGAAGACTATTAGGAATGCCCCTTCTGAATGGCAGGTTTTCAAAGATACACACGAAGCAATTATTAGTGAGGATACCTTCCAGACTGTAAAACGAATCCGTGATGGAAGGCGCAGATCTACACCTCTTGGCGAGATGCCTGTATTGTCCGGCATGGTATTTTGTGCAGATTGTGACTCAAAGTTATACCAAGTCAGAGGCAAGGGATGGGGCCCTGATAAGGAGTACATGGTCTGTGCCAACTATCGCAAACGAGGTAAGGATACTTGCACTTCCCATCAAATCAGGAATGTAGATATTGAGAATGTTCTGCTTTATATAATTCAGCAGGTTACAGCATTTGCAAGAGACCATGAATACGAATTTATAGAACTGGTTACAAAGTCCAATGCTAAGTCCGTAGAATGTGAGATTCGTAAAAGTAAAAAGGAATTTGAACAAGCTCAAGCCAGAATCAGCAATTTGGATACTATCATTCAAAGACTCTACGAGGATAACATCAAAGACAAAATCAGTGAAGAGCATTTCATGAAAATGTCAGCTACCTATGAGGCTGAACAGAATCAGTTTACAGAGCGTGTGGCAGAGTTGGAGCATATCATCGATGCAGCCAGAGAGAAATCTTCCAATGCAGACAGTTTCCTTCGATTGGTTAAGACCTACACAGATATCAAGGAACTAAATGCAGAAATCATCAGAACCTTCATTGAGAAGGTATATGTATATGGAAACGAGAAACCTTGGGATAGGAATACCAAGAAGATAAAAGTTATCTTCAACTTCATTGGGGAAGTACATATTCCAAGTAACGTAAAAACAGCATAGCCGATGGTTACGACTATGCCGATATTTTACAGGATTATAAATCCCTTATTGAGTTGCCCTTTAATGCAGCCCATTTTTTACTCTGTCGTAAATGATAAATCCTTTGTAAATTTATTTTTTCCATCGGTCTTAACTTCAATTATGTAATCTCCTGACGGCAGTTCGTCTTCAAAGGTAATATCAAAATAATTCCAGCCGGTATATTTATCATTATTTTCAAAGAATGAATCTATCGGCATCGGATTGTAATTAATTGAGAACGCAGTAGTTTTTCCGTCCGCTTCATTTCTATATATGAGCTGCAGTACCTGCATTTTAATCTTATCGTCTTTGATTTCAAACCATATCTTCATATAAGTATTTTCATAATCTGTAATAGGAGCATCCAGCTCATATATTATTGATTTTCACCGCTGTTATTGAGTGTCTTTTCACTGACGGTATACGCATATTCCGTAAGGTCTTCAATCCTCATCTCTTTTTCTTTATTTCTGAATTTTCTTACATCACTTAATGTCATTTTTTTGTCGTAATCGGAAGCTACAAGATAATCAAATCCACTTTTTTAAGTATTCCAACTGTTCTTCTGTCAGTTTTATCCCATTTGTAGTTGTTTCTGTCCGGATATTTTTCGCCACTATTGCAACATGCTGTAAAACATATTGTAAGATAAGTATCATCATAACCGCAGCCATACATATACACATCACGATCTTTATTTTTTTCATTTTATTGATTTAACAATTTCCTCCTGTATACGTTTGATTTAATGTAATTGTACATGCTTTAAATCTTTTTCAATATCTTATGCGTAAGCGGTCGTTTTTCATGTATAAGCGGTTTTGAGCCATAAAAAAATATCAGGATATCATGTATAAAACACGATACCCTGATAAATTTCGTAATATTATTTAGAGTAATGCATCACTGTATATATAACATTTTCCATCCGAAACATAAATCTCAACTTCTTCTTCATTCGCAACCCACGATGAAGATGTGCCTGTTTTATATTCGTATTTTACGGTAATTGAATAAAGGTCTGAGATTACGTTTGTTTCTCCTGTATACTTTGCAATCTCCGCATTAAGATCTTCAAGTTCTGATTCAATTGTCGCTCCTTTTTTGACAACCTTAAGCTTACGGTACTTTATATCCAAAAGCTTAAGCTGCTGCTCAACAGCATTTATGTAATCAGCCTTTTCAACATTATTCTTCTTAAGCAGTGCCGTCATCATAGGTTCACAAAACGAGCCGTTTACGAATTTTTCCCCGTTTCCCTCGACCATACTGTCTAACCAGCTTGTGACTGCTTCTCTTTCTTTGGTATATCTGCCGCCTTTGAGGTTAAATACTACAAGAACCGTTGCTGCCGCAATAATAATCATAAATACAATTCCTGCAATAATCGCCCCCGCCTCATGCTTTTTCTTTTCAGGAGGTCTATTCTTAGTATCCTCCGTCATAATAATTGGTTCTTCAAATCCAAATGAATCGTTCATCCTGAGTCTCCCCGATTTCTTTATAATAATACATTAAATATACCATATCTGCATAAAAAGTAAATGGTACTTATACCATATAATTTATATAATAATTGTCCTTAATTACCATAATTTTAACAGTTTCTGATACTTTTTCCCATTCATCCTCATTAAAAATCTCATAGGAAAAAGTAATTTCATACATTGCGGTAATTTTTTCCCCGTCGGAAAGCTGTTCATTAATCCAGTAATATGAATCCTCGTCCAATGGCCTTTTCTCATCGACGGTAAGTTTTCTATATTTAAAACCGCTGTTTTCAAGCTGGTACTTTATATACTCTGTATAATCTTCTTTTGTTATGTCTTTGCTTTTAACATAGCTGTCAAGAAGTGCCTCCGTAAAGCAGCAGCCGATGCAGCCGTCCACATCTTTTTCTGTCATGGCATCAAACCACCTGGCAATAAGCTGCTCCGCTTTGCTATCAACAGAGGTTCTTTTGTTCTTCTTCATCACAACAAAAGTTACTGTACCGGCAGCCAGTGCCAATATAAGAATACCGATTATTATCTTATATACTTTTTTCATATTATTACTTTTCTTCTCCTGTGCTAGGCCAGATATAATATCCGTCATCAATGACGTAAACTTTTATACTGTCTCTTTTTTCTTCCCATCCGATAGTTGTATGCTGCACATATTTAATTGATATGCTATACATATATTTTATGACATTCTCTTTTCCAATAGCCTTATAAATACTGTCATTCATGTCATCCACATATATCTCCGGATATGCACTGTAGTCCGATATGCTTTCTTCCTTGTAAGTCAGTTCCAGCTTGTCAACCTGCTCCTTAAGGCTTTCAAGGACTTTTTCTTCCGTCATATCATTGGAAACCGCAAAACATTTCAGAATGTCTTTCTGGTAAAAAATATTGTCAAGCCTGTCCATATCCTTCTCAGCCATGGCTTCAAAATATTCTTTTACAAGTGCTTCTGCCTTGTCTTTATTATAATTTTCATAAGCCTCACCCTTGGTTACGGGGTCGTACTTCATTTCAGACTTCAGACTTCTTATTCTTATAACCGCAACGGCTGCTATTACTGCCACCAGCAATACAACTCCTATTATCCAGTATTTCTTTTTACCGTTATGTCTTCTTCTCAATATAGGTTCCTCCGTAATTTTCGCTTTGCCTCTGATTATAAATTCATACACTTATATCCGTCAAGGGTACCATTGTTAAAAAATCACAGATAAGTTATAATTCATATAATATTTTTTTGAAAGGAATTATTGAATTGGATATAGCAGCAAAAATAGCATCAGAATTACAGATAAGAAATAATCAGGCAGAAGCCGCAATCAAATTAATTGATGAAGGGAACACCATCCCGTTTATATCAAGATATCGTAAGGAAGCTACAGGCGCACTTAATGACGAACAACTCCGTAAACTCTTTGAGCGTCTTAACTATCTCCGTAATCTGGAAGACCGTAAATCAACCGTTCTTTCATCCATAGAAGAACAGGGAAAATTAACAGCCGAACTTAAAAAGCAGATAGAGTCTGCCGAGACAATGGTGGCAGTTGAGGATTTATACCGCCCTTATAAACAGAAAAAAAGAACAAGGGCGACTATTGCCAAAGAACGCGGTCTTTCAGGCCTGGCTTCAATAATAAGTCTGCAGATGACCAAAAAGACCTTGGAAGATGAAGCAAAATCATATATTGACGCGGAAAAAGACGTTCCTGATACTGATACAGCCATTTCAGGTGCCCTTGATATTATCGCAGAGGAAATTTCCGATTCTGCCGATTACAGGACCAGAATCCGCAGTCTTACATTCAAGGAGGGCAATCTTACGTCTGTGGCAAAAGACCCTGAGGCAGAATCCGTTTATGAGATGTACTATAATTTTTCAAGCCCTGTTTCAAAACTTACAGGCTACCGTGTTCTTGCCATTAACAGAGGCGAAAAAGAAAAGGTCCTCACAGTTAAATTAGAGGCCCCCGTTGATAAAATACTTGCATATCTTGAAAAGCAGGTAATTGTAAGGGACAACCCTAACACAACCCCTTACCTTAAAACAGCCGTTGCTGACGCCTACTCAAGGCTCATTGCTCCGTCCATTGAACGTGAAATAAGAAATGAACTTACGGAAAATGCAGAAGATAATGCAATAACCGTATTCGGTAAAAATCTTGAACAGCTTCTTATGCAGCCCCCAATCGTAGGTAAAACCGTCCTCGGCTGGGATCCTGCCTTCAGAACCGGGTGTAAATTAGCGGTGGTTGACCCCACTGGCAAAGTCCTTGATACGGTTGTCATATATCCGACTGCCCCTCAGAACAAGGTTGATGAAGCCAAGACAATACTTAAAAAACTCATTAAAAAATATCATGTTGACCTTATTTCCTGCGGTAACGGAACCGCTTCAAGGGAATCCGAAGTAATAATTTCAGAGCTTATACATGAAATTCCTGAAAATGTACAATATGTAATTGTAAATGAAGCAGGTGCTTCCGTATATTCCGCAAGTGAACTGGCAACCGAAGAATTTCCTAATTTTGATGTTGGGCAAAGAAGTGCCGCATCCATCGCAAGACGTCTTCAGGACCCTCTTGCGGAGCTTGTCAAAATTGACCCTAAATCAATCGGCGTAGGCCAGTATCAGCATGACATGAACCAGAAAAAATTAGGTTCTGCACTTGACGGTGTCGTAGAGGACAGTGTCAACCGTGTAGGCGTGGACTTAAATACAGCCTCCGCACCATTGCTTGAACATATCTCAGGAATCAACAAATCCCTTGCCAAAAATATTGTGGCATACAGGGAGGCCAACGGAAAATTCGTGACACGAAAGGACCTCCTCAAAGTTCCAAAACTTGGTGCAAAAGCTTTTGAACAATGTTCAGGTTTTATGAGGATCCGTGACGGCGGCAACCCACTTGATTCCACAGGGGTACACCCTGAAAGTTATGATAAAGCTGTTCTTCTTCTTAACAAACTCGGCTACACCACAGAAGATATAAAATCCGGTGCCTTAAACGGAATAGGCAAGTCGATAAAAGACTTTACTGCTCTTTCAAAAGAACTTGACATTGGGGAACTTACCTTAAAAGATATTGTTAAAGAACTTGAAAAGCCGGGACGTGACCCCCGTGAAGAGATGCCAAAGCCTGTTCTTAGAAGTGATGTAATGTCCATGGAAGATTTAAAACCGGGCATGATACTTAGCGGTACCGTAAGAAACGTAATTGATTTCGGTGCCTTTGTGGATATCGGCGTACATCAGGACGGACTGGTCCACATATCACAGCTTACCAGCAAAAAATACATTAAGCACCCTATGGAAGTTGTAAGTGTGGGCGATATTGTCCAGGTCAAGGTTCTAAATGTTGACATTCCTAAAAAGAGAATCCAGTTATCAATGATATTATAATTTTCAACTAATAAAGGCTATAAGCCCTCTGATATTTAACCTGTCCGCCTGACAGGGATATATCATCAAGACTTATAGCCTTATTTTTTAATATTATCCGATTGCAAAAGTAATTTCTGCCACAGCAGCTACTTTTCCGTCAACCGTTGCCGTTGCCTTGCCCACACCGACAGGACCTTTTCTCTTAATAATCTCGCATTCAAGTCTGAGTCTGTCTCCCGGAACAACTTTATTTTTAAACTTACAAGCGTTAATGCCTGCAAAATAGGCTGTCTTGCCTTTGTTTTCAGGAAGGCAGAGAACCGCAACCGCTCCTGTCTGTGCAAGTGCTTCAACTATTAACACACCCGGCATAACAGGCTCGTCAGGAAAATGTCCGGCAAAAAAGCTTTCATCGTATGTAAGGTTCTTATATCCCACGGCTCTTTCTCCCGGCACAAGTTCCTCTATACAGTCAACAAGCAGAAACGGATGTCTGTGTGGAAGAATCTCTTTGATTTCCTTAATTCCCATTAACATAAGCGATATTCCTCCTAGTTAAGTCTTGCAGGTGCATTTTTAAATAATGCTTCTGTCTCAGCCATGAGCTCTGTTATTATCTCTTTACATGACTGTCTCTTCTTAATCATTCCGGCAATCTGGCCTGCCATAACACTTCCGTATACAACGTCTCCGTCAACAACCGCTTTGCGGAGTGAACCTGCCGCAAATTTCTCGATTTCGTCAACTGATGCACCGCTTTCTTCAAGCTTAATATATTCTTTGGTAAGTTTGTTACGGATACAACGTACAGGATGTCCTGTGCTTCTTCCCGTAACGGCTGAATCTATGTCCTTAGATGCGATAATTTTATCCTTATAATTATCATGGACTATTGATTCATCTGCAACAACAAATCTTGTTCCCATCTGGACAGCTTCGGCTCCTAACATAAATGCTGCCGCAACACCTCTGCCGTCACCGATTCCTCCGGCTCCGATTACAGGTATTGAAACTGCATCTACAACCTGTGGCAAAAGTGCCATTGTTGTAATGTCACCGATATGTCCGCCTGACTCACAGCCTTCTGCGATAACCGCATCGGCTCCGCCTCTTTCCATAAGCTTTGCCATTGCAACTGATGCAACAACCGGCATAACCTTTACACCTGCATCCTTCCAAAGCTTAAGATATTTGCCAGGATTGCCTGCGCCTGTTGTAACGGCTGCAACCTTCTCTTCTGCTGCCAGATGTGCAACCTCATCGGCATAAGGACTCATAAGCATAATATTAATACCAAATGGTTTGTCTGTTGTATTCTTAATTTCTTTAATCCAGTTTTTGACAACTTCAGCCGGTGCTGTGGCAGAACCGATAATTCCAAGTCCCCCTGCTGCTGAAACCGCTGCTGCAAGATGGCTCTCAGCTACCCATGCCATACCGCCCTGAATAATAGGATACTCAATTCCAAGTAATTCTGTTACTCTTGTTTTCATTGTGTTTTACCTCTCGTTGTGTATTTAAAAACACTTTTATTTTATAACGAAAAGTCATTTTTTACAATAGGTCACTGTTTTCATTCTTTAAGATATTTGACAATTTCAACTCTTGTACACTTGTATGCAAACAATGTACTGAACAAAGCAGAAATCGATACCGTCAATACAGCATATAAAATTACCGACTGTCCGGACAGACAGATTACATATCTGTAGCCCTTTGCATAGAACATTATTGCTTTATAAATCACAAAAATATTAATTGCAGCCACAATGGATAAAAATATATTTATTCCCATTACAATAATGCCTTCTGTCAGGAACTGCATCATAATATCTTTTTTGCCTGCACCTATTGCCCTTTTTATTCCTATTTCGTATTTTCTTTCATTGAGTGCATTGGAAAACGCACTATAAAGATTAATACCCAGAATCACGAACAAAACTGCTGCTATTATGTACTTATTCCTTATGACAATGTTTTCTTCTTTTATAGCATTATTCTGTTCATCCATCACATTCATTATCGACATATTCATGCTTTTAAGGCAGTTTATAACCAATGATGGTTTATCGGTTCTTATTACGGTCTGATAATTGTGTATCTCATATTCGGAATCATCAATCCCTACACCACTTATGTATATCGGGTCTTCGACTCCTGTTTCCTGTGTATTCTCATACTGTTTAGGTGTATATGTTCCTACTATGTTGAACTTATATATCTTTTTATTGTTTCCTTCTTTTTCAAAAACCATGCTGATCTCAGGTTCTCTGTCAAAAGATTTCTTAAGATTCTCATACATTCTGTCAGAAACAAGTGCTTCGCCCTGTTGTAATGTAAAGCTTTTTTCACCATTCATCTCTACACGCTCCACACCCACATCACCATATTCAAAAACCGCCCATACATAATTAGGCAGAATCTGAACCCGGCATTGATTCCCGTAAGTATCTCTTGCCAGTGTCTTTTTTATATAGTAAAAATGAGTGTCACCCATTTCTTCCAGTCTCGACGTTAATATATTTATTTTGTTGCCGGAATCAGAGTCCATACGGTTATGGGACAAGATTATCTTGTAATCATTTCCCATTAATTCTTTATATTTGTTATAAATTCCCGAATCCGTATAAATAAGAAAACCGAGTAAAAATGTAAATGTCAGAAATACCGTTATGGAAAGCATCATATAGTTTCTGAAGGTCTTTTTTATCATTGCAGCCGAGTGTTTAAGTAATTTCACGTAACACACCTTCCTCCAGACGATATCTGCGTTTTGCATTTAATGCAACCTTCATATCGTGCGTAATAACTATTATAGCCCGTCCTTTTTCATTCTCATTTTTCAGTATATTGAGAACCTCTTTTGTATTTACTTCGTCAAGATTACCTGTGGGTTCATCGGCAATTATTAATGACGGATTAAGCACAAGAGCCCTTGCAATTGCAACTCTCTGCTTTTCACCACCACTCAGATAGGCTGTCTTTTTATCTAACAAATGAGAAATATTAAGGATACCGGAGAGCAAATCTATATCCTGCGGACCGGTCCTTGAATATAATGAGGGCAATTCTATATTTTCTTTACAGGTCAATGTGGGAATCAGATTATAAGCCTGAAAAATAAAACCTATCTTTTCTCTTCTTATTTTTGCATAATCCAGTTTGTTGTTAATTAATTCTCCGTCAAATTCATACGTTCCCGAATCATACCCTTCGATAAGTCCGATTATATTCATAAGTGTGGATTTTCCGGCTCCTGACATTCCTACAATTGCAATGTAATCGCCATTTGTAATATGTAATGATATATCTTTTAATACAGGGGTCTCATAGCTTTTTGTAATATTTTTTAAGTCAATGCATACTTTTTCAACCGCCATTACCATCCTCCTGCCGGATAAATGCTTTATATCCGGAATCACATATTGTACCCTCTTCAACACCGGATATCGCCATGTATTCTTCTGTTTCAAGACTTACCTTTACTTCCTGCTCGTTAATATAATATCCGTTTTCATCAAGAACTCTTACATAATAGGAGTTGCCCTTTTTATATACACAGTTTTTATTAACAACAAGTACTTCAGAATATACCTTGTCGGTATATATCTTAATATCAGGTAATTCCTCGCCATACATATATGATTTACTGTCAATATCAAATACAACTTTTACTTTATTGCCCTGTGCAATATTTGATATTTCCCTTACCGTAAGCTTTTCATTTTCATTAAACGATAATGACTTACTTTCTTTTATGTAATTCAATTTATCAATAGGAATGTTCGTCACCAATTGCAGTTTATCAAATGATAATACACGGATTCTGTTGCCTGTATCCACCGACTCCACTATTCCGTTGCATGGTGCTTTTATTATTTTCTGACCTGTGGTTATTTCTTTGTCTTTATATATTTCATTACCCGGCTGCACCAGTATATTATCACTTTCAATATCTTTTATATCTATTGTTATATATTCTGATGACGAAATTACTCCATCCGTAGTAACATAATATTCAATATCTGCCCTTGTTACCCGTATAGGTTCTCCGTATGCCGCTTCTTTATATTCGTAATAGGTATCCTGGATATAGCTTTTCTTTTCGCTTCCTGAAAGTTTATACAATATAATAATCGGAGCAAGGAAAAGTAACAGAATAACCGTAATTACCGTCAGTTTAAAAATAGTATTCTTCTTAGCCATAATGTTCCCTACCGCTTCAGATATTCTTTAAAATATTCCTGTACCTTTTCGCCTAAATTATCTTTATATATTGCATACAATAACTGTTCCGAATGTCTGGTTTCACAGTTGATTCCAACCTTTGTTGCATACAGATTACCGTTCTGCTCATATTCAACAAGAACCTCTTCATTGACTGTATAAGCTAATTTTCCTACAAATTCTTCATCTTTGAGGACTATATCCATGCCGATTGTTTCTCCTGCTTTAACAGGCAGTTCCATACCGTCTTTCCATTTCTGGCTTATGGCATTGTCATCTGCCAGGCTCTCAACTTCAATGCTGTCAATTGTTGTTCCTTCGGTTGGAGCAATGAGACTGATATTTTTAATAATTACATCATCTTTGGCATTATACTCAAGTCTAGGTGGTTTGATGGTTCCGTCCTTATTTGGCTGTATATTAACCATGCCGAAAAATATACTGCCAGCTTCCAATGCATATTCTCCAACATCGAACTCCTCAGCCAGCTTTATCAGTCTGACATTACCTATATCAACGGTTTTCTTATTTCCTTTTATATCAACATCAATGCTGTTAATTACCTCTTCTTCTTTTATGTCATTAAACCTAACCGTTATATTTGTGACATAATAACTTGGGAAATCAGACTCTTTAAGTCTTGAATATTCCTTGGTAATCTCATCCTTCATTTTAGCAAATTCTTCCGGGTTATTTAATTCCAGTTCACTAAATTCTTTCCAGTCCGTATTATTATATATAAGGCATACATACTCATCAAATAATCCTTCACATAACTGGCTATCCGAACATGACACTTCATATCCGTTATTTGTCGCCACTTCTGCATTTACATCTTTGCTTTCAATGGGTTTGTCCGACAATACTTTGAGTCCTACACTTGTGTGAGAGCTTATTCCGTCAACTATGTTCATGTTATATGTATTTGTACATATTATATACTCGTCATCTTTTATTCTATCCGGAAGGACTTTTATATATTTATTATCTTTTAAATTATCGTCCTTTTTTCCGCAGCCCACAAGGAAAACAACCAGTAATGTTGCCATCCCCAGAACTCCCGCCAGTAACCTCTTTGCTTTCTTGTTTTTAATCATAGACTTTACTCCTTCCGTATTCATGGCATAAAAAAAGCCATAGTTTCTGTAACTATAGCTGAAAGTTTTATGAAATTCCCTTTAATTATCTCATACTACCTTCAACCTTTTTTACATTATTATCCTATCATAAAAAAATTTATTTGTAAACTTTGCAAAATTTTCGCCAGCTTTGAAAGGTAAATATATTTTATAGCCTACCGTTATCCACATTGAATTATTACACTGATTCCTTATCTAAAAAATGTGTATAAATTTGTATTTTCCTCTTGGCAAGCCTCACCTTCTTTGCTAAAATCTAATTAGTTTAGAACTGTTCTACACAGCTCAACTGTTATATCTTCTATTTTTGTTAGTTGCCGTCCAAAGCTGGCTAACAATTCAGGAGATATATTTTTTTATTTCATTTTCTTTCAAGTAATAATACTCATAAAGTTGTTTTATGAAATCAGCTATCTGCTCCATCAGATAGTGATTCTTCTGTGCCTTTTCATTCCAACTGCATGCATGCTCTATATTTCCCTGCCAGTGTTTCTGTCGGTTGAATCCTTGATTTTCTATTTTCCATCTGCTTCCCCCCGGTTATAACATCGACTCAGATAATAATCATTTTTTCTGCTGTAGCATCTATGATGACTTGCCACTTATTAAACACTCTGGCATCATTAAATGATTTTCCGTAACTCCATGAGGGAGAGTCCCAAGCATAGTTTTTACAGAATTGTCGATATAACTTTGGTTTCGCAGATCTTTTACTTCACTAAATTTCTTAAATAATTCCGGGTAATATTTGTTTTAAATCCTATTGCATTCAACAATCGGATTCTTTTCCAGTTTTCTTTTGGCTCTTTCCTGTTCTCTGCTCATTTTTTCTTCCTTTGCGATAAAGTTTTTTCTTTTATTTTACCTTATAGCAAAGAAATCGGCTTAAATTTTTGAACTATTAGTGCGAATTATTTTTACCTTTCAAAGCTGCCGGATTTCAATCTTGTACCACAATGAATTTGAAAAAAATTCGTGAAGTCGGTTGATTTTTTTCAAGAAATCCGGCTATAATAATATTGGATATTAAATCAGCCGAAAGGAGAGGTTTTATGGAATATATTAAACGACATGCAGAAGCAACGGTGAATACGCTTTCCAAAATGTTTGGCGCGATC
>UMBD01048069.1_pt1 | contig 70947 bp, 62 predicted proteins | sample 1963891 | NCBI WGS metagenome assembly UMBD01 (sample SAMEA4835934, study PRJEB28245) | human gut metagenome | biome: gut microbiome; material: fecal sample | place: Denmark | collected 2008 | reverse complement strand
AAGAAGCAGTAGATGAATTGCAGGAAAGAAGGTTGAAGGAGTAATGGTGAGAGTCTTGTCGATTTCCGGACTATAATCCTGCCATAAGCTTCAGAAAAAGAAAAAGCTTACATTGAAAATGATTTTGTGATAAACTGAAATTCGAACTGTCAATTTTGCAGTGTAACGGAATGTTTTACACTGTATTTATTTTTGAATTTTAGGAAGATGAGGAACAAAATATGCCAATAGGAGTGATAATTAATGCCTTGTCAATTGCTGTCGGCGGTGTGATTGGAGCATTATTCGGGCATAAATTGCCTACGAAGCTTAACTCGGAGCTTACCAAGATTTTTGGCATTTGTTCAATGGGAATGGGTGTCAGTTCCATTGGGCTTATGAAAAATATGCCTGCCGTCATTTTTGCAGTGATTATTGGGACTGCTTTTGGTTTGGCTGTCAATTTGGGAGAAATTATTAACAATGGGGCAGCTTGCATGGAGAAACCGGTGGGAAAACTTTTTCCAAATAAAAATAAATCAATGTCCAGGGAAGAATATATGTCGATGCTTGTAACAATCATTGTGTTGTTTTGTGCCAGTGGAACAGGAATCTATGGAGCATTGGACTCTGGAATGAGCGGTGATCATACAATTTTGATTTCTAAGTCAATTCTGGATTTTTTCACTGCGATGATTTTTGGAGGAACTTTAGGCATGGTGATTGCTGTGGTTGCAATTCCGCAGTGCGTGATTTTTTTGGTAATCTTTGTAGCAGCGAAATTTATTTTCCAACTGACTACGCCGGATATGATTGCAGACTTTAAGGCATGCGGCGGTTTTTTGCTTCTTGCTACTGGTTTTCGAATTGCAAAAATTCACGATTTTCCAGTTGCAGATATGATTCCGGCTATGGTGCTTGTGATGCCGGTGAGTTGGTTCTGGGTGAATGTGATAGTACCGCTGCTATAAGGTGGTAGGGTAAAAATTGAGCAAAGATTTAAAATTAAGTAGAAATTTAAAATGAGTTGAGATTTAGAATAAGCAGACACAATTGTGCAGAAAGACAGCTAAAAGTAAGAAAATAAAACAAATAAATAGAACCTGCTCAGGCACATATTTGCTTGAGCAGGTTCTATTTTATTTTAAAAAGTTTCTTATCTAGGCCATCTGCCTTTCTTATCCATCAACGGTGCAAACGCCTGATGTGGTTCACTCTGGTACCAATAAGCAACACTTGCAACATCATCCTGTCGTTCAAACAGGCCTTTATAACATACTCCAATCTGCTGAATCGTAACTTTTAAATCTTCTTCAAAGCAAATCGGATCCATCAAATGCCAGCGATAAAAGCCTCGCATCGGTGGGCAATCATCATTATGATATGGGTTATGCACGAGTTCATCATGTGCGGAATAATAAGGGTATCCCAAAAATGGAGAATTATAAGTTTGTTCTACCGTCTTTCCGTTTACCTGATGTGCAAAGCTCCAGGAGCCACCAAAATAGTCCTCGGTTCCGGTACCACAGATAGTTGGATATTCGTCATCTCCATCAATATAAAATTTAACTTCGCCTTCGCCCCACCAATATCTCTCAAGTGTTGTCAAAGCAAGATAGGTACCAACATAATGACCTTTTCCTTTTACATTGTCCAGAATCACATAATCCTTTGCAAGTTCGGTAATTCTTTGACGTCTCCACTGTGCGTGAAAATAAGCGGTATCTTCTGGTAACTCATCGTATAAACAGTAATCTACTTGATAGAAGAAAGCAGGAATTGGATTATCATGTTGATTTTCTAAAGTGATTTTTGCTTTTTTGCGGAATGGCATTTCAAAATAGCTGTTAAAGCCTCTGTTTGGAACGACAGAGATTGGCATAGAAGTTACAAGACATTCTCTTGCAAAACCGCAGCAGAAGAAGTCACCTAAAGGACTTTCGACCGATGGAGTTTCCTCATCGTCCCAGTACATGCGAAGCACTAAATCGCGAAGTACATAACAATCGGCATCTGATGTTTTATTATCAACCGTAATCCAGATATGCTGGATAATACCCGGTCCATCCATTTCGGCTAATACGACCGTTTCATTTGGCATAATATCTTTTAAACATGGACTTCCTTTTCGGGAAGGACCAAGATGGCTTGCTGCCATCCCGCCCTTTCCTTTTTCACCAGTTGGATTTTCTGCATTTATCGCTCTGGATCTTCCATTTTTTAATCTAAAAATATCTGACATTATCAATTCCTCCGTTTACTGTTTTACACCGCCTGCCATGACACCTTCCATAATCTGTTTTTCAAAGATTAATACGAAGATAACGATTGGTAACAGGATAACACATCCAACGGTACTAATCAAATCCCATGGCATACTATATGAGGTTTCTCTTGGGATTGTGGTAATTGCAACACTGAGTACTTCTATTTTCTGTGCAAAAAACAATGGTGTAAACAAATCGTTAAGGCAGTTGATAAAATTAATGATTAAGATTGTTGCAATTGCCGGTTTCATTAAAGGCAGAGTGATATAGAACAGTTTCTGGAACATATTCGCGCCATCAATCTCTGCAGCTTCATCCATTGAAACTGGAATTTCACTTAAAAAGTTGCCTAAAATTAACATGGTAAATGGAATTAACGCACTTGTGTACATGATAACCAGTCCTGGGAAGGTATCAATTAATCCGAACTGTTTCATTAAATCGTATAATGGTCTTGCGGTTACGATTCCCGGAATCAAAGCAGAAGCCACGATTGCAGCATATACAAGAGTAAGTCCTTTTCCGGAATAACGAGTAAATGCATAAGCGGACATCAAACAGATTACAGTTGATAAGATTAATGAGCACACTGTAATAATTGCGGTATTTAAAATCTTTTCGCCCAGATTCATTTGTGTAAAGATCCGGATATAGTTATCGAGTGTCGGATGTTTCGGTATATAGTGAATTGGGGAACTAAACAATTCATCTGCCGGCGAAATAGATGATGTAAAAATCCAAAGTAATGGAAGTAAAATAATAAAGGCAACGATCAAGATTAAAATCCATTTGAATACAGATGCCAGAATTCTTTTGTTTTTTGGTTTCATTTTCCACATCTCCTTCTATATTTAATCAAATTTCTTTATCGCCTTAAGCTGGATAAAGCTTAAAATGGTCATAACGATAAACAAGCAAACCGCGATTGCAGATGCATATCCAAGATTCAGGTTTGTAAAGGCTTCCTGCATGATTCGATATGCCAGTAATGATGTTGAATCGCCAGGACCTCCTGAGGTCATCGCATATACTAAGTCAAAACTTGTCAATCGCCACATAGTAAAGAAGATAGAAAGACTTAATATCGTTTTCATAATGTTTGGCAATGTGATGGAAAAGAAGGAACGAATCGGTCCGGCTCCATCAATCTTTGCCGCTTCATAAATGTCAGCGGATAAAAACTGCAGTGCAGCAAGTACTAAAATTGCGAAGAATGGTAAATCTTTCCATAAGTCAACTGCGATAACTGCGCCCTGTGCAGAATTTGCATGCACAAGCCAGTCAAAGTGAAAGTCCGGAACAAATTTGCGGATTAAATCATTGATTAATCCGTATGCGTCGTTGAATGCCCATCTTGCAGCAAGTCCGGCTACTACCATTGGCATTGCCCATGGAATCAGTACAATAGTACGTAAGAATTTTTTACCTTTAATCTTCATATTTAACATTAATGCAAGAATTACGCCGAGTATCAGATGGAAGAACATGGATACTACCGTAAATATTACAGTAAATCGAATAGAAGATAACAATTTTTGATCGCTAAAGATTTTAATATAGTTTCCTAATCCGATAAACTGAAAGTCAGTTCCTTTTAACAAGCTCATGTCATAAGTGCTGTTGATAAAGGTCATAATGATTGGATAAAGTGTTGTAGATGCTCGTACAATCACTACCGGAAGCACCAGAAGCCATGCGATCCATAGTCCCTTTGTCTTCTTTTTCATTGCTATTTACCTCCTGTGAAATCTCTGAGATACGATATGAACGACTTTATTTTACGACATAAGTATCAACAGATTGCTGTGCCTTTTTACAAAATTCATCGAGTGTTAATTCATCAGATACATACTGCTGGAATAAAGAACCCATATCGCTGATGAATTCCATTGCCTGTGGTGCCATAGGACGTGCAAGCAACTCTGTGTCTGCAACATATTCTTTTATTTCATCCAAACCTGGCAGATTCATTGCAGCCAATTCATCGCTTTCTAATACATCGGTTCTTGCCGGCAGTCTGGAAGTCATTTCGGTGTAATCCAGCTCGCCCTGTTCACTTGCAGCATATTTAAGGAATTTCTCTGCGGCTGCTTTGTTTTTGGAGGCGCTGTTCAGGACATATCCCCATGTAGACATATAAGCGGTTTTGTTCTCAAATGTTGGCATAGGTGCAATGTGCTGTTTATCTGCACCATATTTTCCGGAATCAACAAAAGTCTGGATTGCGCCTACATACATGAAGATGGAAGCGTAGTCGCCATCAAAGAATTTCTGCATCATTGGGTCATACTGATCGGCAAGCTGAGAAATCGGAGTTTCATTATTCTTCATCATGTCGTACATGAATTTTACCGCTTCCTGTGTTTTCGGATTAGTCCAATCATAGTAATCTCCGCCAAATAAGTTTACAAACGTTCCGATTGAGTTAAATACATAAGTTTTTTCCCATGCATCGCCATATCCGTATTTGCCGTCTGCTGAGTTTGCTTCTACATATTTCTCGAAGTCCTCTTTTGTTTTAATCTCAGTAAGACCTGCGTTTGCCATCTTTTCTTCATCTACCCAGAAAGCAAGAATATCCATGAAACAAGGCACGGAATAAGCATTATCGCCAACCATTGTCATTTCCTTCATATATTTCTCCGGGAAATTCTTCATAACTTCCGGTGTCATAACCGTATCCTGAAGTGGCTCTAAGTATCCGGTGTTTTTAAATGCACTCATCATTTCATCATTGATTGTAATTACGTCGATGCTGTCATCGCCTGAGGAAAGGATGGTTGTGATTTTGGCCTGACGGTCGTCTGTGTTGGTTGGACACGCAATTGTTTCGATTTCCAGACCAGTTGCTTCTTCGGCTTTCTGGATATATTCATCAAATGCTTTTCCATAAGTGGTGTCCTGTGTCATTAAAGTGATTTTGTTAGAATCTTCATTTTGCTTAGCTTCTGAGCTTCCCCCTGATTTTCCGCAGCCACTACAAAGGCCAACGAGCATGGTTGCTGTGAGTAATACACTAACGATTTTTTTCTTCATTTTTTTTTTACCTCCAATGTTTAATAAATATAATTTTCTGTCACTGATTTTTGTTAGCTTAATCATAAAAAAATACAGGTCAAAAATAAATATATTTTTTTATGCATGATTTATATTATTTTTCGTTTTTAATGTAAATGATTGTATTTTTTAGTTTTTTTGATTAGAATTAGGCTGAAAGGAGTGATATGTGATATGCAGTTTGCTAAAAAATTAATCAATACCATCAAAGAACATTTTCGCTTAAAGCTAATTATTTGCTTTATTCTCTGTGCGATTTTTCCTCTTTTTATATTAGGAGCGATTTCTTACAAAATTTCTTATACCATAGCAAAAGACAACATGCTAAAAGAAACTAAAATAGCGTGTGAAAAAAATCAAAATCTGCTTGAAAACCGAATGGCTCAGATAGAGAGCTTAGCAGATTCGATTCATTTTAATTTATGTGTGTTATGCACAACCTCGGAACAGCCGATGTCAAAATATCTTGATACCCTTTCTTCGGTGCGAAACAATATTACTTCGATGGCGGATTCATTTAATATTTATCATGTAAATGTTTTTCTGCCGGAAGACAGCTTTGTGTCAAATGAAGGAATCACATTTTGTTCTTTATCGGAAATGAAAGATTATAAAGTACAGATAAGTGATTTCGCTAATCAGGGAATTAAACCGAAATGGCTGTTTCAGAAACAAGTGAAGTTTCCGTATATAGTAAGCAAAAACAAAAATCCTGTAGGTGTACTTTCATGTTATCGGGCTGCCAAAATTAATTCGCAACAATATTGTTTTGCGCTTCACATAACGAGTGATGAATTAAGCTACTATCTGGATGAATTTTCAAAAGAGAATCCTTCCGTTTCTTACATAATAGACACAGAAGGAACCATCTTAGCAAGTACGGATCAAAAACAAATCGGTACATCTTTGACTAATGAAAAAAGGAATGCGCTTACTCAAAACAGAGAGACGTCTCATATTTCATATAATGAGTGTGAAATTATTTCAGCGCCGGTGCACAACCAGCTGTTTTTGATTACTGAGACACCGGATTACTATATTCGCCAAAGTGCATCGATTCTTGTAAAAATGATTTTCGTGTGTTTCATCATCGTGGTTCCGTTGACAATGTTTGCAATTATCTGGGTAGCGGATCAAATGACAAATAAAGTCAATCGTTTGTCACATTCTATGTCTGAGCTTAAGATGGATGACGTAATAGACGCAACACAGATTAATGAGTTAGTTCCGGAAGCTTCTTCTCATTTAGATGAAATTGATACGCTGACGGTTACTTGTGCTAACATGATTACAGAGTTAAATGCGAGCTTTGAAAGTAATCTAAATTTAAAAATACAAGAAGAAAAATTGAACTATCAGTTGCTGCAGTCGCAAATTAATCCTCATTTTTTATATAATATTTTGGCATCTGTGCAGAATTTATTGTCATTGGGGGAAATTAGCAAAGCAGATAAAATGCTTGCTGATTTATCACGCTTTTACAGAGGGCTGTTGCGCACCTCAAATGATTTGATTCCGATTAAAAAAGAGTTGGAAATTGCATGTTTGTACATGGAGATGGAGGCATTGTGTAAAGATAATCTGTTTGATTGGGATATAGAGCTGGAAGAAGGCATCGAAAACTTTCTTATTTGTAAATTTACCTTACAGCCGATTTTGGAGAATTCAATTCAGCACGGTTTAAAAGGCAATGGAATCCATATGCATATCCATATTTCTATCACATATGATGATGATATGATTGAAATCATAATTTCGGATGATGGAATGGGGATGTCTCCTGAGAAATTAAATGAAATTCAGGAAAGCATTGAATCCAAACAGATTCATTATGAGAAGCATTTTGGTATCAGCAATATCAATTCACGAATCTGTTCTTCCTTGCAAGGTCATGGTACACTTAGAGTAGAGAGCAATAAAGATTCAGGAACAACGATTCATATCAGAATTCCGCAGTTACTGGAGGATTAGTAATGTACAAAATTATGATTATAGATGACAATCATATCTCAGTTGATGGGATTTGTCATAATATTGGCTGGTCTGATTTAAATGCAGAAGTTGTTTGTAAAGCTTATGATGGGCAGCAGGCACTTAATTATTTGCAGAATAATCCGGTAGATTTGATTATTTCAGACATTGAAATGCCGCAGTTAGATGGGTTATCGCTTGCCGAAAATGCACTGAAACTGAATTCCTCTATAAAAATTATCCTGATCAGTGCATTTGATAAATTTGAATATGCCAAACAAGCGATACGGCTGGGAGCATTTGATTATATAGAGAAGCCACTTGATTATGCTTATCTGGAAGAAATCATTCGTAATGCGCTTGATATGCTCGATAAAGAGCAGAAGAATCTTGCAATCTTAAAAAAGAGTCGTCCAATCATGGTTGACAATTTTTTCCATAAATTAATACAATCTTCAAGCGATGAAGCGCGATATACACTCTCAGATTATGCAAATTATCTTCAATTAAACTTGGAATATCATTACTATCAGGCGATTGTCATTCGAATACAAAACGCAGTAGAAATCAAAGAAAAAAACGGAATTGAAGAGTATCATATAAAGTTAATGAGCATGTCGGATACGATAAGAGAACTTTTTGATAAAAACTTTGCTTTGGTGCATACTTTGTCAACCTTTGATGAAATCGTGTTGCTGCTTGGGCATAATTATTCAAATTCAAAGTACTTCTACAGTACGTCATATGGATTGTTGACAGAGTTAATACAGATGTATAAGCATCATCTTTTTGAAGTAAATATTGGAATTGGCAGCATTGTTAAATATTTGTGGTCGTTGTCGGCTTCGTATTCAAATGCATTAAAATCACTGGAATATCGTTTTTTCTTTCCACAGAAAGATATCTTTACAATCAGTGATACAGTAGACAAAGATTATACTGTAGAGTTATATGAGGTTTCCGGAAATGAAGAACTGATCCAGCTGTTGTGTAAAAATGATTTGGATGGAGTAAAAAAATGGATTCTTTCATTTTCAGAAGAATTGACGCAAAGCTATAAAAACAAACAATTTATCTTTTTGCGTGTCTATCAGCTTTTGGGGCATTTACTGAAATTTCTTTGTGACATGGGGCTTAACATCAATGATATGGAAAAAGACATTGTTAAGACGTATCAACAGCTTGATGCATTCTCGACAAGTACAGAAATTTTCCAATGGCTGTTTCACTTATGTCAAACAATTTCGGATGAAATGAACCTTTCCACACAAAGCCATCAAGAGCATGTTTGTGCTGCAACGCTGGAATATATACAGCAGCATTATCCGGAGAACACGTTATGCTTGAACGAAATTGCAGAAAATGTACATATTAGTCCGGCGCACCTTAGTGCGCTATTTAAAAAGCAGCGCCAGCAAAATATTTCGGATGTAATTACAGACATTCGGATTGAAGCAGCGTGTAGTTTATTAAAAAATACCAGTCTTCCATTGAAAGAGATAAGTGCGAAAGTAGGCTATTCAAACCAATATTACTTTAGTTCTTGTTTCAAAAAGAAGACCGGTAAAACACCTTCTTCGTACAGATAAAAAATAATCGGCTGCTTTCTGTATTATTTTCAGGAAGCAGCCGATAGCTTTCTACTCGGAGATTATGCTTTTTATTCGGTTTTGAAACAAAAAAGTTCAAATTCTAAAGTTCGTGTAGCTACAGCATTATAGAGTAGCTGTTTTTTGAATTCGATATTCAGTAGGTGTCACTCCATAATATTTTTTAAATTGCTTACAAAAATAATCAACCGTTTCAAATCCAACGTTTTCAGCGATAACAATTACTTTTTTCTTTGTTGTAGTCAAAAGAATTGCTGCTTCCTGCAATCGATATTTTAGCAAATAATGCACAGGTGTATCATGAAGATATCTGTGAAACAAGTTTAACGCCGTGCTTTTGCTTACCATGGTCTGTTCGGCAATCTCTTCTAAAGAAAGTTTTTGGTCAAAATTTCGGTGAATGTATTGCATCATAAGTTGCAGTCGACCTTGTGATGAAACAATATTTATTTGTTTTTCTTTTGATAAATCTTCTTTTACATGGGAATAAATCAGATGCCAAAGTTCCTGTACAAGACAAGAGGTGAGTAGTTCCATTTCGCATTCTTCTATTTGGAGTGATATTATTTTTTTCATAACATGTAAAGCTTCTTTTTGCCAGGGGATTTCTGGTGAAAAAAACAAACAATCTAATGCTGATTTTTTAATGGGTTCAATGTACTTTTGATAAATTCGGCTGTTTGAAGCTGCAATAAATGTTGGAAGCAAGAGAAAATTTGGAATGACGGCTCCTTTTTCAGAATAAAAGCGATGAAGAATTCCGGAATTAACCCAGAATCCTTGTCCTTCAGTTATGGAAAACTGTTTTTCTCCTGCCCAAAATATAGCATTTCCTTTTTCAACAAACACAAATTCGAATTCGTTATGCCAGTGCCATTCGATACAATTAAAATCAAATAAAGACAGATTGTCATAATAAAAGTGAAATGGATAATCGCTACGACCATGCTGAATTGTTTCCATCATATTTTCATCTGTCAAAATTTTATTGTAGTAGGTGTTATAATCCATGTTTTTTCTCCGTATTTCTTCTCCATAATTTTTAAATTTACGATATTATACAATAAATATCCGATATATTCCAGTGAAAAAAGAGTGAGATTGTGTTATTGTACAGTAGACGTTTTTGTGAAAAAGAACGTAGAATAAAAAAATAAGCAGAAAGGAAATTTTTTAATGAAAAGCAAGTATAGAAAAACATTAATTGCCTGCTACTTAGGATTTATCACTCAGGCAATCACTGCAAACTTTGTGCCGCTGTTATTTTTGACGTTTCACAGGACTTATCAGATTTCACTTGGTAAGATTGCTTTTATTTCAACAGTGTTCTTTTTTACACAGTTGCTTGTGGATTTGTTTTGTGCAAAGTATGTAGATAAAATTGGATATCGCAGAAGTGTTGTTGCATCTGAAGTATTGTCCGGAGTAGGTTTGATTGGGCTGGCTGTTTTACCGGAGCTGCTGCCTTCTCCTTATGTTGGAATTTTAGTCAGTGTTATGATTTATGCAATTGGAAGTGGGCTTATTGAAGTACTTGGTAGTCCAATTGTAGAAGCATGTCCGTTTGATAATAAAGAGAGTGTTATGAGTCTTTTGCACTCATTTTATTGTTGGGGTTCAGTTGGAGTAATCTTGCTCTCTACTTTATTCTTTGCAATTTTCGGAATTGAAAATTGGAAAATTCTTGCATGTATTTGGGCAGTGATTCCATTGTATAATATCTTTAATTTTCTTTCTTGTCCGATTGAATCTTTGACGGAAGAAGGAGAAGGTATGAGTATCAGCCAATTGTTCCAAATCCCTATTTTTTGGATCGCAATTATTCTTATGGTTTGTGCCGGAGCAAGTGAAATTTCTATGGCACAGTGGGCATCTGCTTATGCAGAGTCCGCACTTAATATTCCAAAGAGTCTCGGAGATATTGTAGGACCGTGTCTGTTTGCAGTCATGATGGGAATTAGTCGTTCATTTTATGGAAAATACGGTGAAAAATTAGATCTGATAAAATTTATGATTGGTTCAGGAGTGCTTTGTCTTGTTTGCTATTTGCTTGCAGCATTAGGTCCATTTCCGATTTTAAATCTTGCAGGTTGTATCGTATGTGGCTTTTCAGTCGGAATTATGTGGCCGGGAACAATTAGTATTACTTCCGGTAAAATTCCGCTTGGAGGAACTGCTATGTTTGCATTACTTGCGATGGCAGGTGATTTGGGTGGCTCAATCGGACCTGGTGTGATTGGGGTTGTGACTCAGAATGCAAATGATAACCTGAAAGCCGGCATGTTGGCTGCCTGTGTCTTTCCGGTAGTTCTGATTTTATCGGTTCTTTTTATTAGAAAAAAAAGAGCTGAAATTAAGCCAATAAATCAAAAAACAGAATCTTTTTTATGAAATAAAGTTTGAGGTGCTCGCAAAAAGCGGCACCTCTTTTTGCGTTACATTATTTTGTTTTGATAGGATTCTGAATTCATTTGATATAATTGCGAAAACAGACTATACTTAGGATAATAAGGTTTGTGTTTGCAAGATAAATAAGCCAAAGTGGAGGAAGAAAACAGTGTCAACTACCCACCTCCCAAGGGAAGTGGGGGCCCGCTTATGATAAACGAAAGGATGTCATGCGGCTTGTGGTATTTTGCAAATGTCTATAGATACCCATGGTAGAAAGGAAACGTTTATGGAGCATTTGCGTTGTGTAGTAGAGCGAATTACATATCAAAATACAGAGAATGGCTACACAGTTTTGAAATGTGCTGTGAAAAATTATAATGACCTTGTAACTGTGGTTGGCACAATGCCGGATACTCATGTTGGTTCCGTATTATCGCTCGACGGTATGTGGAAGATGGATGCCAAATATGGACGGCAGTTTTCTGTACAGAAATTTGAAGAAACCCTTCCTGCAACCGTATATGGAATAGAAAAATATCTGGGTTCTGGTTTAGTTAAGGGTGTTGGACCGAAGTTTGCAAAGAGAATCGTGGAAAAATTTGGAGAAGATACCTTAGATATCATAGAAGAGACACCGGACGAACTGCTGAAAGTGCCGGGAATAGGAAAAGTCAGAGTGGATCGGATAAAAACGAGCTGGCAGGAACAAAAAGAAATCAAGAATATTATGCTGTTTCTGCAAAGTTATGAGGTCAGCACTTCTCATGCAACGAAAATTTTTAAAACGTATGGAAGTGAGAGCATTGCTATTGTAAAAGAAAATCCGTATCGCCTGGCAGATGACATCTGGGGCATTGGATTTAAGACAGCGGATTCGATTGCGCAAAAGATGGGAATTGAGAAAGGAAAATTTGTCCGACTGCGCAGTGGTATTTTTTATACCTTAAATAAACTTGCAGAGTTGGGGCACTGTTATGCTACAAGAGAACAGTTGATTGAAAAAGCCAGTGTCCTTCTGGAAATAGAACAGCCGGAACTGGAGATTACATTAGACGAAATGCTCCGTACGAATGATATCATTCGAGATGTGTTTGAAGAAAAGGAAGCGATATATCTTCCACCTTATTATTTTTCGGAAAGTGGATGTGCAAAGAGACTGGTTCATTTGATGTTAGGCAGACAAAAAAAGTGTGAGAACCCGGAAAAAATTTTGGAGCAAGTGGCACAATCATCCCAAATTACTTATGATGAAATTCAGTGGCAGGCGGTGAAAACAGCCATTTCATCTAAAGTTATGGTGCTGACCGGCGGACCGGGAACCGGTAAGACAACGACAACATTAGGAATTATTTCCGCATACAAACAGGCAGGGTGTGAGATTATTTTGGCTGCGCCCACAGGAAGAGCCGCAAAGCGAATGTCCGAAGCAACGGGTATGGAGGCAAAGACCATTCACCGACTGCTGGAATATAAGCCACCGGAAGGCTATCAGAAAAATGAAGACCAGCCGTTGGAAGGGGACGTTTTGATTTTAGATGAGTGTTCTATGATTGATATCATGCTCATGTACAATCTTTTAAAAGCGATGCCGGAGCAGATGTCTTTGATTTTGGTTGGAGATATTGACCAGCTTCCAAGTGTAGGTGCAGGTAATGTCTTAAGGGATATTATTGATTCGGGACAAGTTCCAGTGGTGCGTCTTAACCGGATTTTCCGTCAGGCACAGGGAAGTCGGATTATCATGAATGCACATCGAATCAACAAAGGGGAAGGGATTGATATGCGTGGCGGAAAAGATGCAGATTTTTTCTTTGCGCCAAAAGAAAGTAATCAGGATGTCGTAAATACGATTGTCCAATATTGTAAGACAAACCTGCCGCGATATTATCATGTAGATCCTTTGCAGGACATTCAGGTATTGACTCCGATGCAGAGAGGAGAATGTGGAGCGATTAATCTGAATCAGGTACTGCAAGAAGCGATGAATCCATCAAAAATCTTTTTGAGAAGGGGTGGAACGCAGTATCGGCTGAATGATAAAGTTATGCAAATTCGAAATGACTATGAGAAAGAAGTATTTAATGGAGATATCGGTACAATTACAAAAGTAGACATGGAAGAGCGGGAATTGACCGTTTTATTTGAAACAAGGGAAGTTGTTTATGATGTGACAGAACTGGATGAACTGATGCTTGCTTACGCAGTTACAATTCATAAATCACAGGGAAGTGAATATCCGATAGTCGTCATGCCATTTACGATGAGCCATTTTGTGATGTTACAGAGAAATCTTCTCTATACAGGAGTGACCAGAGCGAAAAAAATTTTGGTACTGGTTGGTGAAAAGAAAGCAATTTATTATGCAATAAGAAATGAAACGACAACCAGAAGAAATACCTGTCTGGCAAGGCGTTTACAGTCAGATAGTGAAGAATCAAAGGAAGTAAAAGTACTGCGTTCATGAGCAAGTAGCGAAACGGATTGTGAAAGTCTGCTTTACAGAAATTTCAGAAAGGAGAATTTCGGATGATTTACATTACAGGAGATTGTCATCGTGAATACAGGAGATTTAATACTCAAAATTTTCCGGAACAAAAAGAAATGACCAAAGAGGATTATGTGATTGTCTGTGGGGATTTTGGCGGAGTATGGAGTTTTGAAAAAGAAGATAAAGAAGAAAAACATCTGCTCGACTGGCTGGAAGAAAAACCATTTACGACGCTGTACGTGGATGGGAACCACGAAAATTTTGATCGGCTTTATGGATATCCGATTGAAAACTGGCAGGGTGGAAAAGTGCATAAAATCAGACCCTCGGTATTGCATTTAATGCGCGGACAGGTCTTTGAAATCTGTAATAGAAGCATTTTTACCTTTGGCGGAGCAAGCAGTCATGATATCAGCGGTGGAATTTTAGAAATGGATACACCGAATTTTCGCAGAGAGATAAAGCGTTTAAATCGAGTGGGAATACCGTACCGTATTAATCATTGGAGTTGGTGGGCACAGGAACTGCCATCCAAAGAAGAGATGGAAGAGGGACGAAGAAATCTTGCAGAGCATAATAATACGGTAGATTTTATTGTGACGCATTGCTGTGCTTCGAGTACTCAGCAGCTCTTGGGGAGAGAGGGATTTGAAGATGATATTGAGACAAGATATTTGGAGGAGATACGACAGAACATAAATTTTAAGAAATGGTTTTTCGGGCATTATCATGACAATCAGAACGTGACAGAAAAAGAAATATTGTTGTATGAGCAGGTGATAAGGATTGCATAATATGATGTGATTAAATTATAAAAAGACGCTGCCCCGTAGAGGATGATTTTTCTATGGGGTGGCGTCTTTTGTTTGGTTACTGACATCGGTCAAAGTCAGTCAAGATGTTGATTGATTTTAGGTGGTGTCTGACACCGATTTTTGCCGATTCCTTGACACCGATTCCTGTTGTTGTTTGAAACTCTTAACGAACTCAGGATATTCTTTCTGGTGCATTTGATAATGCATGATAAAGTCAGTAAATGGTTCAGGTTCTGATACAATTTCTTGTGAAGGATATAAGCTGTTTTGTCGAAGTTGAAATATCAGGTTCATTTTTTCGGCTTCATCTTGGATAAAGTAGGCATTACTTTTTATTGAAGACTCAAGGAATACAGAACAATTAGTAAAAACAGCTTTATCCGATGACAAAAGTTTTGCAAGATTTTTATCTTTGCGAAGTTCTTCCAGCGTATCATTATCCAGAACAAGCGGAGCAGAATTTAGCGCTAAAATTCCATGCAATAATTCAGAAGTTTGAGGATTTGTATAATCTTGCCGAACACGGAAAACAGCCATTTTTTGAAATAAGGGTTCATGAATCTGGTTACTGGAGAATGTCAACATACCAGCAGGAATATAATGACGAAGGTCATAGTTTAAATTTATATATCGAAACATAAGAGTCATTGCCCGGCGGGCATATTTATCAGATAGAAAACTATAAGCGATAGAAGAATTTTCAAGTAGTTTTAATTCACCGGTGAATTCAAATGATGGCTGAGGGTCGCCGCAAAATGTTGTATTTAATTGTACTTCTTTCAAAGTTATAATGGTGCGTCCTTCCTTTATGTCAATTGTCATTTTAGCTTCTTCAATTTTACCGTTTTTACCGGATTTTAAACGATCATAATGATATCTGGTATTGAAATAATAGCAATAGTAATCATTGGCATAATATTGATTGGTAAGCTGATGAATCCCAGAGTCTTTAAGTTTCCCTTTTGTAATACGGGAAAAGTTAAATTCAGATGAAGAAGGAGTCTCTGTTGTTTCCGGAAGCTCACAGATACTCCATAAAGGAATATCAAAAATCTGCGCAAGTGCGACAAGCTCTGGAAGCTTTACTTCTCTGTCAGATTCACCATCGAGCATAGCGCGTATTTTACTGGGTGAGGTTTTGATGTTAAACCGTTGAAACATCATATCTGCGATACCGGAATAATTTAAAGTCTGTTCCCCGAGAGCCCGTTCAAAATCTCTCTTCCATTTAAATAATCGTTTCTTTACAAGGGAATTATAATCTTGATTTCCGTTTGAATTATCTGAAGATTTAGAGTTCATAAAAGTTCCTCCCAATAATAAAAATTTAAAGAAGTATAACTATTTTCATCATATCATTGGTACGACAGGAGTTCAATGTGAAAAAAAGCCAAAAATGAATCATATTATATCAAAAATAAAAAATATAAAAATCAAATCTGTTATAAATAAAGTTAATAAGACTAATGATAAAAAATAATAAATGTGATAATATTACAGTACATCAGATATCTGATCTTTCTAAAATTTTTTTAATAATCAGAGATTTTCAATTTTAAAAGAACAGAGTTTCAATTTTAAGATGGGAGAGTTTCAATTTATGGAAAATTAGAGAAAGATGAAAGTATAAAAGTATGTTTAAATAACAAGTGTAAAGGACAAGGGATAAGTTTTTAGATGGTAAAAAATAAGGGAGCGTGGTATTATGTATAAGTGACTTTGCAAAAATGGATTTATAAAAATCAGAGATACAAAAGAGAAACAGAAGAAAAAATCTGATAGAGAAGAAAAAATTAAGAAAGAAAATATATCAGAGGGGAAACGGAAAATATGAGCGAATTTTCAACTGTATTATCGCGGTTCGTGAAAGAGAAAGATGTCAACGTATACCGTCTGGCAAAATATTGTGGATATGACAGAGCTAATCTTTATAAAGTAATGCGTGGAGAGCGGAAACCGCCGAGTCTGGAAGTTTTAAATCTGCTGTGTGAATATATGCATCTTTCACCGGCGGAGGAAGAAATTTTAGAAGAAAATTATGAGATTACAATGGTAGGACACGATAACTATTATCGAAGAAAAAATGTGATGAAATTTTTTTCTGACTTTTCAATGACCAGTAACTTGGAAAATGTACTGCCAACAGTAGAAATTAAAGAGGATTTTGAAATTCCAAATTCAAGTTATATGCTGCTTCGCGGCAATTATGAAATTAATTCTGCGCTTTTTCATATTATTGCAGATGAAACAAAAAATCAAAAAGGACATATTCAGATACTGGCACAGCCGGAACATGCGTTGGGAAATCTGTTGGCAATGCGTGGAAATACTTCAAACGAAATAATAATTGACCATATTATCTGCCTGGATAACAAACCGGAGATTGCATATTCAAAATCAAATTATACGTTAGATTGTCTGAAACATATTCTTCCATTATATAATTACAATTATGATTATAACACCTGGTATTATTATGCAGACCTTGGTTCATTGGGAAGAAATTTCTCTGTATTTCCGTATATGATTTTAACTTCAAAATATGTATGTATGCTGTCGGATGATTTGCAGGACGGATATTTAAGTAATGATCCGGAACTGATTAAAATGATGAAAGAGCGTTTTGAAAAATACCGGAGACGGGCTCATCGGTTAGTGGAAAATGTGCAGGGTGAAATTGAACAGCAGTATATGATTATGGGAATGTTAATGGCAAATCCTTATCCGAAATATGCATTTCATATGTCTCCATGTATGATGGCAGTATTAGACAGAGAATTGATTGAAAAATATCTGGTGCCTCAGCTTCCACAAAGAGAAGAATTAGTTGAGGTATTATGTGAATATATTTCAAATCTTCAAAAACAGGATATGACTTATGTCTGCTCAATGGAAGGAATTTTACAGTTCATTGAAACAGGAATCATCAGTGAATTTCCGAAAGAAATGTATCAGCTTCCGGATAAAGAAGACAGAATGGAGTTAGTGAAGCGACTTTTTGATGAAGAAAAAGCCGGAAAAGTACATATTTTGAAAAAAAACATTGGAGATTTAAAGGCAGAATTATATTTATGCATTACACCGGAAAGCGGATTGCTGCGATTTGCAGTTCCATCTAAGAATGTTTTAAAAGATATCTCCTTAGAAGAATCAGGTTTGGTTTCGGTGTTCTATGACTTCTGTGAAAATTTAAGCCCGGAATTATTTTATTCGGAAGAAGAAGCAAAGAGAATTATTTTCGGATAAATGTAGTTTTAAAATCAAGCACAGAAGAATTATGAGAGTACATATAATCAGAACAGAGTTTTTTGGAAGAAAAAGCCGGAAAGCTCTGTTTTTTGTTGTACAAAAGTAGAAAAATAGGTAAAATAAAAGAAAAATTGTCGAAAACAGGGGGAAATGATTTGAAAATTTGTATGAAATGCAAGAGAGCATTTGAAGACGAAAAGAAAGTTTGTGATTTTTGTGGGGAACCACTAATTGAAATCAGAGAAACGGATGGAGTAAAAAAAGAAAGAATAAAGAAAAATCCAATTGTATTTGCAGTGGCCGGAATTGCGATCGCATTGGTGGCGGGACTTGGAATTGGTTCGCTGACAATGAAACAGCTTGTAACTGGAAAAAATGAAAAAAGTGCGGTGCAAAGCGTTGAAACAGATGAGGAAAACGTGCTCGGAGAAGTAAAAAAAGAAAAAGGTGTTTCAATTGAAGATGAGGAAGAGGAAACAGACGAAGATGTAGTGCCGGAAATTAAAGTAGGAGAAACCTGGACTGTGGATGGTCTGTGGAAGATTACGATTAATTCGGTGACGGAAACGGAGGAGAGAGATAGCTATAATGATAGAGAAAATCCAGAAGCTGTTTATATTGTAGATTATACGTATGAAAATCTGGGATATAAAGATGAGTACTCAAAAGGATTAGGCTTTGATTTAGACGGAGTTTACAGTCAAATCGTAGATTCTGATAAAGAGATGGGATATCACTATTATATATCAAATCTTAATTCAGTTGAGCCTGTACCGATAGGGGCAAGAAAGACTGTTCAGACAGCAATAGGGGTGAATCATAAAGGAACATTTTTTATTTTATATGAAAGAGATATAGAAGATGGAGAAGATGAAGATGAGTATAATACTAAAGTTTACAAAGCAAAGTTTATCTGTGAAGTGAAAGAGTAAGGAGAGCAGGAGTATATTTAAGAGGAAAGAGAGAAAGAAATATGGCATTAATGGAAAAGTACGATGCATTTATCAGCTACAGTCATGCAGAGGATAATGCAGAGATTGCGGAGGCACTTCATAAAAAACTGGAGCATTATCGGATTCCTTCTCAAATTCAGAAAATAACAGGAAAAAAGAAAATAGAACGAGTCTTTCGGGATAAAGAAGAATTACCGCTTTCAGCAAATCTGACAGAAAATATTTATACCGCATTAGATAATTCAGAATATTTGATTGTGCTTTGTTCCCCGGAATCACGGGCATCTCAATGGGTGCAAAGAGAGATAGAATATTTTGCAGGAGTTCATGGAAAAGAGCGTATCTTTGCGGTATTAATAAAAGGAGAACCGGAAGATGTATTTCCTCCAGTTCTCTGTGAAAAGACAGAAATAAAAACAGATATCAATGGTCAAAATTACATAATTACAGAACCAGTTGAACCGCTTGCGGCAGATGTCAGAGGGTATTCAAAAAAAGAACGGTTAAAAAAATTAGATGCAGAATTCTTACGCCTGATAGCAGGAATCCTGCAGTGTCCTTATGATGAGTTAAAACAGCGGCATCAGGAATATCGAATGAAAATTGCAATTGCAGCAATGAGTGCAGTCATGTTTCTTGGAATCGCCTTTGGCATGTATTCAGCATATCAAAGAGATCAGGTCAATACAGCATATCAGCAGTCATTAATAAACCAAATGAAGAATCTGTCAGAAGAATCGGAACGATATCTGGACGGAGGTGACAGAATAAGTGCATTAAAGACAGCGCTTGAAGTTCAGCCAGAAGGACAGAGTAGTATTCATCCAATAGTACCAGAGCAGATTTATGCTTTAAATAAGGCTCTTTATACCTATCAACATTCAAGTAATTATATTTACAAACCTGAAAAAATGAAAACCATGGATGGAGCAGTAACAGAGGTAAATGGATTCAGTTCAGATGGAAGTTTATTTTTTGCGCTTGATTCCTTTGGTCAGGCTTATTTTTATGATACAGTTACAGAAAAAGTGATCTGGAAAATAAATGCAGAAAAAGTTTTTGAAACGACAGGGGAAAATTTTATCTGGGGCAAATTTAACGGAAACCATTCGATCGTGATGGCAACAGAACATTACTTTGTGGCATTGGATGTAGAAAAACAATCCTGCGGAGCAATTGTGAAAACAAAAAAGAAAAATCAAAAAGATCAGGCGATAGATTTGTATAAAAACAAATTAGCGGTGTGTTATAAAACCAGGAAAGAAAATGCCAAATATGACAGTATCAGTCTGTTTATTTATGATATGGAAAAGGGGGAACTTTCAGAGACGTATGATTACCTTTCAGAAAAAGAAACAAAATATATAGCTGAGATTGATCAGATTAGTAAAATAGTTTTTTCAGAAAATGGAAATTATCTGGCAATATCAAAATCGTGGCGTAGCCTAAGTGGTGAGGACGAACAAAGTAAAATGATTTCTATTTATGATATGAAAAATGGAGAAGTTGTTCAGAAGTTTGGAACGAAAAGTGTTTTAGATCTTTGTTTTATAGATGAAGATGCAGTTGCTTCGGTAGAACATAGCTCATCTTTATCGCCATACTATAATGGATGGGAAATGCAGGAAAGTATTTATAGTCTAAAAGATGGAAAGAGCTTGTGGCAAAGCCAGAAGACTAGAATAACAGATACGATAGCAGTAGATAACCCAGCCGCTTTTTGTAAATATATTAGTAAGGTTAATACAGATACGAATGGAGAAAAGGCAGAAGTAGTTGGATTTAGCTGTGAAGGAAATTTGACATTGGTAAGAAAAGGCGATTGGGATATTCTATTTCAGAAAGATTTTGAATATGATATTGTGGAAATTCAAAAGATAGATGACAATAATATTTTGGTTGGACTTAATAATGGAACCGTTTATCGTGTTATGACTTGTAGTTTGTGGAGTAAGATGTTGATTGTAGATGCTGATATTAGTGAAGAATATTACAACGCAAAGATAGATAAAATTGTTCAGCTAAAGGCACATGACTTAGTGTTCTCAAAAAAGATATTTGATGAATCTATGAAAAAAGAGGGAACAAAACGACCGGAATTCGGAAATGATGTAACCAATAATGAAGGAGAAAAAGTAGTTGGAACAAAGTACAGGGCAGAAGTTGAAGGTGATTCAATCATTATAACGGACAGAAAAACGAAAGAGACTGTTTTGACAATTCCCATGTATCAGGCAGAAGAGATGGTTTACGGATTTTTTAATAATGATGAACAATTTTTGGTATATAATGAACAGTATGAGGAAATTGTAGTCTGGGATATGGAAACAGGAAGTATTTTAAAACAGCAAGAACTGGATTTGGAATCCCCGGTTAAAACACAAATCATTATAGACGAAGATTTGCATCTTTTTGCATTGAATCTTGAATATGGAAACATATCGTTTACGGATGAAGAAACACCACATAATACATTAGATCTTTTTTATTACGACGATGAGTTTAATATTTATCGGTATGCAAGTATTCCTTATGGGGATATTGATTTCAAAAATAAGAAACTATATGTAAGAGATGGGCAGGATTATTATTCGACCTGGATTTACAGTTATGATGAACTGGTTGAAAGGGCAGAAAAAATTTTAAAAGAAAAATAGAATTAATAGTGGCGAAAAGTGATGGTGACGGAGTTTTCTGGTTTGGCAGAAAACTCCGTTTTTTGTTGTAGAATTTCAGCAAGGAGTTTCAAAATTTGAAAAAGATGGGAGAGTTGAAATTAGGAGAAGATGGTTTAATAAAGATAGAAAGTGAAAAGAAAAATCAAAAGAAAACGAGGGAGAATTATCATGAAAAAAAGAATTTTAACATTGGCGGTTTTAGCAATGGTATTTACAAGTGGATGTTCAAGTAACAGCGACATGAAAGCTCTTGAAGGAACTTGGATGGGAGAAGAAGGTGGTATTGTTTTTTATGAACCAATGGAAAAAAATGGGTTTTCTGGTTCGGCTACGATTATTGATGATGGAGATTCTAAAGATGGTGAATATGAGATAGATGATAAAGCGAAAAGATTAAATCTTAGTTATAGTGATGGATGGGGCACTCCGGTAACTGCGATGTATACTTACGATTTAAATGGTAAAGAATTAGAACTTACATTGGTAAAATATAAAGATGTTACAGGTGAGTACAATGTGGATGATGGAGATACGCAGGTTTTTGAGAAAGAATAATATTAAATGAGACGCAAAATTGTTGCGTCTCATTTTGAATAAAGTCTGACTACAAAAAAAGACACGTATTGTGAGAAAATATCTAAAAAGGTAAAATAGAAAGCAAGAATAACCGTTTAAAGGGGGAAAAGCTAATGTATTGTAATAATTGTGGCACACAAATGGCAGATGGAGCAAAATTCTGCCCTAAGTGTGGAATAAAGATGGATATTCAAAATCCGGCAAATCAAAATCCAGTAAATCAAAGCATGGGAAGTCCAAATATGGGAAACCAGAACATGGGAAATCAAATTCCGAATAATAATTATCAACCCAATCCTGAGCCTGTTTATTATGCGGCTGATTCAGGTGAACTTCCAATGCGATGGTATAAATTTGTGATATGGGTTCAATTATTTCTTAATGCATTGTTAAACATAGTTTCTGGAATAATGACTATGACAGGAGCACATTATCAAGGACATGCAACAGCGGTTTATATGGTTTGTGGGAGTTTGAAAGGATTAGATATTGTAATAGGGATTATGATGCTTGTATTAGCAGGAGGAGCAATCTGGGTAAGACAGATGCTGAGTAAATTCCAGAAGATGGGACCAACTGCTTATGTAATCCTGCTAGCTTCAAATGGTATAGTAAGTTTGATATATGCGATTATGGTATCTGCTATTACAAGATTGAATGCGTTTAGTGCCACTGTAATTTCTCAAATTGTAGCAATTATTGCACTGTGTATTTGCAATTACATTTATTTCAATAAGAGAAAATCTATGTTTGTAAATTAATCAAAGGAGCATGTAGAGAGTAAAATCTTTGCATGCTCTTTTGCGTTCAAAATTTCAAAAAATAATTTCAAAATGAAAAAAATATACAGTCAATGAAATCCCGGGAAAATGTTTTAATAAAGACAGAAACAAAGTGCAATGCGTCAAAAGATAATAAAGATTGACGACAAAAATGGACGCATATTGTGAAAATGCACTAAAAAAGTTAGAATTACATTGATTTAACAGAAAAAAACACGAAAAGGAGAAAAGTATGAAAAAACAAGGGATTTTGAAAATTTTTGCAGGAATGATGTTAATTGCAACTACAACAGCGTGTGGTTCAAGTTCAGCAGGAGTAAAAAACGTTGATTTAAAAGACCCAGATGGAGATTATCATGTTCAGGTTGATTTTAAAACAAATGAAGTAACTCTTTCCTGTGATGTGGAAAATGATGATACGGGAACAGGTGAAGGATGGTCCGAAATATTGAAAGCATGCAATAGAGAGCAGGATTCAGCAATCAATTTTGAAACAATGTCTTTTAATACAACTTATAAAATGTCAGACGATTTTAAGAAAGTATTTAAAGATTTTTGGGAGAAGGATTTTCAAAATGAATACTCAGGGGTTGAAATTGATGAGGATGGAACGACATCAGATATAGTGGACATTTGCAGATTTTTAGCATTGGGAGAACAATGGGAAGAAAATCCGAATTTACTTGTTACAGAACGTCCGGTTGTTGAAGATGGAGCAGAGGGAGCAGTAGAAGTATTTGTAACGTATGATGGAAAGGAAGAAAAATTTCAGAAAGCAGATACAGATAAAGATGGATACATTTCAGTACAGGAATATATTAAAATGATGGTTTCAAATTATGAAGAAACCATAAAAGAACTTGAGTCAATATAAAAATAGCAGAAGGGGAGTTGGTTTAAATGAAAAAATCAAATAAAGCGTTAAGTATCGTAATTTCAATCATTTATGCAGCTGTTGCTGTTGAATGGATTATTTCGATTGTATCACAATATCTGAAGATAAAAGGTGGTTTTTCACCTGTAGCAGAAATTTTATATTTTGTTCCGGCAGTATTAATGTTAATTATTGCAGGAGTAGAAATTTATCGATTAATGAAAGAGAAAAGTAAAGTTCTTGATGCAGTATTATTTTTAATTTTACCATTTGTAATGTGTATCTCTGCATTTGTGCTTGCACCAGGTATTGTGGATAGCAATGGCGCATATCATGTCAGCATCATAAGCTCTGTGAGTCTGATGTATTTTGTAAAAGATTTAGTTGCAATTGTAGCAGGGCTTGTGGCTCTTGTACTGGCAGTGATTAAGAAGAAAACAGAAAAATAAAATGACTGTAAATACAGTAAATGCAATATGAAAAGGAGATGATGGAATATGAAAAAAGTAAAATGCTTTTTGGCTGTACTAATGCTTAGTAGTGTTATGCTGTTGGGGTGTGGAGATTCAGCAGAGAAAGTAGAAAGTGATTCTGATCAGTGTGTTGTAGTTCAAGTACCAGACGGCAGTACAGTTGAAGAACTATTTACTTTTAAGCAAAAAACCCAAATGGCATTGTCGTACTTGGAAGACGATAGTACAACGGTATATAGAATAGGTGATCTGGAGGAGGGAGGCTCTATTGTATGGGGAGCAAACGATGCTTTTCTGTATGTTCCGGGAGGGGCAGACGACAGCGATATCCTTCACTATAAAGATAGGTTAAAAGACACACCTATTTCGTATGAAAATTTTAAAGAACTTGAATAAAATCTGATATCTCCAATTGATACGTATTGTGGAAAAATTTTTAAATAGAAAAAAGGAGGAGCACAATAGATGAAGAAAGCAAAAAAATCTGAAACGATGAAAATGCTTATCAAAAAAATAGCAGTTGTAGCTTGTGCTGCAACGCTTGCATTTTCTATGATACCTGCAACGGTTCAGGCAGCAGGCTGGAAGCAAAACAAAAATGGTTATTGGTGGCAGGAGAATGATTACAGCTATCCCAAAAATCAATGGAAAACCATTTATGGAAAACAGTATCACTTTAATTCCGGTGGATATATGGATACTGGCTGGACAAAAGTAGATGGCAGATGGTATTATCTGGGGGCAAGAAACGACGGGGCAAAGAAAACTTATTGGCAAAAAGTGTATGGAAAATACTATTGGCTTGGAAGTAATGGTGTGATGAGAACTAGATGGCAAAAAGTATATGGAAAATATTACTGGCTTGGCGGTTCGAATGATGGAGCAATGAAGACTGGCTGGCAGAAAGTAGGAAAATATTACTATTGGCTCGGTCATTCCAATGACGGAGCAATGAAAACTGGTTGGCAAACCATCTATGGAAAGAAATACTATCTGGGCGGAGCAAATGATGGAGCGATGAAAACCGGATGGCAGCAGATTGGTGGATATTGGTATTATTTTGGTGGTGCAGATGATGGTTCACTTAAGACAAATACCTGGATTGGAATTTATCATGTGGATGCGAATGGTAGATGGGATAAGACGAAAAGGGTAGATATAGGAGAGTATTTAACAGATAAGAAAGATGTGCAATTAGTAAATGTTCTGGGCTTGATTCAGACAAAGTCAGAATATGGACAAAAGTATGCACGAGATCAAATAACTTATTATTATCATGATAGTGGTTCTGGTTCTCATTCTCATACGTTTGGAATTACAAATATAGGAAATAAATATATAAATATTTATGGGATTGTTCCAGGAAACTCTCTGTATGATGCAAGAAGCATATTGAAAGCAAGAAAATGGAAAGAGGCAGAAAAAAATTATGATAATGATGAATATAACCATTTGTTTATTAAGGATATAGGAGAGCGGTCATATATGATTGAAATTCATACTGATTCTTCTGAAATAATAACAAGTTGGTATGTGATGAACTGGCCAGAGGGCGATTTTATGAGTCCGGATAATCTGAAAGAGATTTCATTGGACGCTTCCTTAGATAATTCTTCACTAGTGGTATTTCAGAATTCAGAAGAAAATAAAGCTAGTGTTCAGGCTGTAGAAGAAAGTGAAAATCAGAATGAATCCCCAGTTGTAATTCCAGAAGAAACACAGGGAGATGAACAGAATGGCGAGCAGAACTTAGAGCAGGATGAAAATAAAGAAGTAGAACAAGATACAAAAGTAGAACAGGATGCAGAAATTCAGGCAGATGAAGAAATTTCAGAACAACCTTCAGAAGAATCTCAATCAGCAGAAACTCAGAAAACTGAAGAACAAGTAGATGAATAAACTTAAGAACCTGTGGAGAGAAATCTCTGCAGGTTTTTTGACTTTTATTAAAGTATGATAGTGTGGTATAATAAAAATAAATCAAAAGAGAATAACATGATACTAAAAGGAGTTAGAAATGAGAGAGTCTTTGTAAATACGGAGATAAAAGATGGAACCGAACTTTCAGAACTGATGACTTGTTTCTTGGAAAAAGAAGTGGATAATCCGAACTTTCCGGAGTTTTCGAAGCGAATGAAATTTTTAAAACATGAAAAAGGAGGTCTGGACGCAGTGTGTGATGTAATGGAAAGATATGAAGAGATTGCAGCAGAAAAAGCAGCAAAAGAGGCATCAGAAAAAGCAAATATTAAAGCAGTAAAAAATATGATTCAATTTAATATCTCAAAAAACATGATTTTGACAAAATATTCAGAAACAGAATATGAGCAGGCTGTGAAAGAACTCGAAGAGGAAGAAGCTGAATAAAAAATAAGAGACAAAGAAATGATAAAGAAACTAAAAGAAGTTTAAAGGAAATTTATAAGTAAGAACGATCTAAGTAAAAATTATAATGTGGTGTAAAACAGTATGTGGAGAAAAAAGTCTTTGCATGCTGTTTTTATATTTAAAATTTCAAAAAATCATTTCAAAATTTGAAAAATATGAAGATACTGAAACTCAAAGAAAATGTTTTAATAAAGACAGAAACAAAACGAAATGTAACAAAGATTGACTACAAAACATGACACGCATTGTGAAAATGCACAAAAAAAGCTAAAATTATAGCAATATATCAGAAAAAATGCGAAAAAGGAGAAGCGTTATGAAAAGACAAATCAATTTTAGGGGGGAGGTAAGCAAAATAACTCCATAAAAGTCATAGTGTAGTCAGTTTGATTTCAAAAAGAAAAGGAGTTGTTTTATTTAAATGCGAAAAACAGGAAAAGCATCAAATAATATAATTAAGATTGTGTACATACTTTTGGCAATTATATGGGTTGCAGTCAGTTTGCTATTCTTTTTGGTAGGCAGTAATTTGGGTTCAGTTGGCAAAGTACTTTATTTTCTTCCAACGGTTGTAATGCTGATTGTAATTGTAGTAGGAATTATACATTTATCAAAAGATAATTACAAAACCAGAGATGCTGTAGTACTTGCGGTATTGCCGTGGATTTTTATAGTTGTTGACTTTGCCGTGTCAGTGAGTCAGGATGCCAGTAGAGCAAGCATTGAAGTGTTCATGGGTTCTTTCTTTCAGGGCGTTATAACTGGAATCGTAGGAATTTTGATTTTTATTGTGAAATACACAAAACAGGATATCCAGGAGAATGAAAAGTTAAGCAAGATATTAGATAACATGATGAAGGCAGTATATGCAATTGCAGCAGTTATCTGGGTTATTTTAAGCATCTTTTTATTCACGAGACTTAGAGAGCCTGTTACAGACGCAAAGATAATTATCTACTTTATTCCATTATTAGTAGTTCTGGCAATTATCGGAAGTCAAATTTATTTCCTTATGAAAGAAAAGCATACAATGATAAATGCTTTAATTGTTACAGTATTAGGATGGGTTTTGGCAATTATTGGATTCATGAATTTATCAAGCAGAGACTTTGATTCATTGGGAGTTGCAATGTTCGTAGGATATATGTTTCCGGCACTGGCAGTGGGAATGCTTGGAACAGTAGTTGTAGTGCTGACTGCAATGAGAAGAAAATACAGTAAATAAGAAGTGCGGATGAACCTGTGGAGAGGAGTCTTCGCAGGTTTTTTTGGCAAAATAAAAAGAGAAAGGAAAAGATAGGGTATGAAGAAAAAAAGAGAATCCGGAACAATGAAAAAGCTTATCAAGAAAATTGCAATTGCAATTTTAACTGGAACAATTGCATTTTCTGTAGTTCCTGCAACTGTTCAAGCGGCAGGGTGGAAGCAGAACAAAAATGGCTACTGGTGGCAGGAAAATGATTATAGTTATCCAAGAAATCAATGGAAAACCATTTACGGAAAACAGTATCATTTCAATTCCAGCGGATATATGGATACCGGCTGGACGAAAATTGATGGAAAATGGTACTATCTCGGTGGAAAAAATGATGGCGCAAAGAAAACATACTGGCAGAAAGTGTATGGAAAATATTACTGGCTTGGAAATGACGGTGCTATGAGAACCGGCTGGCAGAAAGTCTATAATAAGTACTACTGGTTAGGAAGTTCCAATGACGGAGCGATGAAGACAGGCTGGCAAAAAGTATATGGTAAATACTATTGGTTGGGAAATAATGGAGATATGAAAACTGGATGGCAGACCGTATATGGAAAGAAATACTATCTTGGCGGTGCAAATGATGGAGCAATGAAGACCGGCTGGCAAAAGATTGATGGATATGATTATTATTTTGGAAAAACAGGGGAAGCAAATGAAGGAGTTTTAAGAACAAATACTTGGGTTGGAAATTATTATGTGGATGCGAATGGAAGATGGGATAAATCAAAAACTGTAGAAATAAGTGACTATTTGATAAATGGAAAAGATGCCTAAATGATAAAAGACCTTGGACTAAAGTATACTAGAAAATCATCAGATTCAGAGGTAAAATATTATGAAAAAGATAAAATTAATTATGCTGTAGGAACAGACTATTCTGGAAACTCAGGATTTGAATTTACAAATAGTGGAGCAACTTATTTAACTCTTTATGGGGTCAAGCCAGGGCAAAGTAAATCAGAGGCTGTAAATACATGGAAACAGATGGGATGGAAAATATTTACGGATGACGGTGACGAAATTCTGCTTAAGGAAATAGATGGAAAAGTTTATGAAATAAACTTCTTCCCTAATACGTATGGAAAAATAACAGGCTGGAGACTAAGAAATTGGAGAGTAAGAAGTATGCCAAATGCATTGTTTAATTCAGATAATAATACTTCTGTAGAAGAGATGAAAGAACAAGAAGAGGTAGAGAATGAAAATGCAGAAGAAAACTTAGAAGAAAGTGAAGCTAGCGCACAGATGGCAGAAGGAGACGAAGTGCAAAATGCTGAAATAGATATAGAAGAAATTGAAGAATAGGAAAATAATGGGACAGATACTGGAAGTAATGAATAAATAAAAAATATTTTATCCTTTTCAAAAAAGAAAAAGATAAAAAGATAGAAAAGCAGGAAAAGAGCCTTTAGAGAAATTTTTCGATATAAATAAATTTAGAAAATTCTCTATGGGCTCTTTAGAAGTTTGTTCTTAGACTAAAAATACTGTCATCTATGATTTTATTTAAGAAGTTCGTCTAAATAATGTTCGTCTTTAGTGTGAGTTCCATTATGTTGATGATATTGCTTTATGCATCTAACAAGGAATTCTGGGGTACTTCCAAAATATTCTGTATAAAAAGATGTGCTGTTGTCATATTTCCTTTTCCCTAAAGAAATATGTTTTTTTGCAAAGTCTTTTGGTTTCATGGTAGACTTTACCTTTTGGTATTCCTTTTCAAGTCCTTCAGCTATTATAAACAGCATTTCTAATTCGGGTTTTGTACAGTATTTTTCAACAGATATAATTTTATGTTTATAATCTTTTGGAATAATGAGTTTATCGCTTTGTTTGTCACCGATTCTAAGGATTTTAACTTGTCCAGGATAGATGTTAAGTTCGGTTTTAACCTGTCCGGAAGTTTTTATTTGTCTGGCATGATATGGGGTTAAACCAAGTAAATTATCTTCTGTGAATTTAAGACAGTCATTTTTGAGAAGAATATTTATAATTTCTTTTTCGTTAGGACCTTCGCACATAATTAAGAGTTTTTCCATGCTTTTAACTCCTTTTTAAGCTGCATTAATTCATCGTAGTTTACAGCAGTCTCAAATACGTTATTGTAAAATTGTTTACTTTTGAGGAGTTCAGGTCTTATATTAAAGCCTTCATACATATTTGTGAGATAAACTTTATTGTCAGATTTCGCAATGTAAATATTATCTTGTCGGTTAAATAAATCTAAAAGTTCGCAATAATGTGTTGTAAATATGAGAGTTGCATTTCTTTTATTTACAGACTTATCTTTATATAAACTAATCATATTTTCAACTAATGTCTTATGAAAATGATTTTCTATTTCGTCAATGATTAAATCAAATCCTTGTTGAATTGAGGCAATCATCAATATATAAAGAAGCATGCCCTTCGTAGTTCCACTGGACAACATATAAATTAATTCTTTATCAGATACTGTTTTCGTTTCACCGCAAAAAGAAAGTTTAAAATTATGTTCATCCTGCATTTGAAGATTAGTTATATTTTCATCAAATATTGAGATGACTTTTGCAAGAAAGTTAGGATTGATATGAAAATCCTTCATAGTTGCAAAAATTAATCTATAAGTATCAATTCCATTTCCAAAACTATCAAAATAAATGGCTCGAGTTGTTTTCTTTTTTAAGATAAAGAATAAAATAGAAGTATCTTCTGGTAGTTCCCCCGTTATTTCCACATCAGAGAAATCAGCATCGTTATAAATATTTTTTATTTTACTTTTATAGTATTTTTTTCTACGAAGTTTTTGCTTTGCAAATATTGTTTTTGAAGCGATGCTATCACCGTCTTTAAGAAGCGTCTCGTATCTATAAATAAAACCATCATGATAAAAATCCATTAATAGTTCTACATTATCATGGCTATAAGTCTTACCATCTAATCTGAATTCACCCAGAATAGAATAACAGGTATCCAGTAATTCAACCGCCGTAGTTTTTCCAGACGCATTTTTTCCTACAAATGCTAAAGTATTATATACATAAAGGTCATCTGATATTTCTTGTAATTCATATTCTTTATCTTCAGCAGTTTTCTTTGATTTGGAAACAAAATCAATTTCAAAAGAATCTCTACAGTTTTTAAAGTTATTTGCGGTTACATGTAATAATTTCATGAATACACCTCCTGATTTGATAGAATTATATCATAATTTTGAATTTAGAACAATAAAAATGGTTAAAAATAATTTTGATTAGCCTAAGTACTTTATATTTTAATGTTAATATATTTTCCGTTTCATGAAAGAGTATTCTTTCTTGAGGAGGATATGTAGATATTATGGAAAAATAGAGAGATTGACTTTGGATTTTTAAAGATAATACAGAACTGATTAAGAGTTTCAATTTATACAGAAAGCAGTTTCAAAAAGTGGATAAATAAAGGAAAATGAAATTGATAGAATGTGGTTTAATTAAATCAGAGAAAAGAAGACAAGTTGTTATTTTTTATCATAAAATTTTTGCGTCTGAAAACAAATAATTACTGCCGACGAAAATGGACACATATTGTAAGAATATAGTGAGAAAAGGTAAAATTAAAGCAATAAAATCGAAAAATGAAAGAGGAGGAAAAGAATATGTATTGTGGAAATTGTGGAACACAGAATGATGACCGTGCAATGTTTTGCCAGAGTTGTGGAGCAAAACTAAATGGAGGAGGAAATCAGAATCAGCAGCAATATGTTGGATTTGGACCAGGTGGTCAAAGTACAGGATATCAAAGTATGGTATATGAATCAAAAGGAATCGGAAAAACAGCAATGGTCTCTAAAATCGTTTTGGTTGTTCTGTTTGCTATTATAGCGTTATTTTTCTTTCATGCGGCTGATGAAGCAAAGTATTCAATACGGGCGTGGTCTTATGCTTTACAGACAGGGAATTCATTGTCAAGTAACTATTCAATAATGGGAACATTTTTTATGATAGGGGCAATTGGAGAATTGATTGTACTTGTATTGTATTGCATTTCCTGGACTAAGATTGACAGCGTTGGTATCACAGCCAGTTGTATGGGGTTAAGGCAAAATTATCAGATATCAGACATCACAAGTGTCAGGACATTATTTGGAATTTTTGTATTTATTCATGGAAATTCAGGAACGAGAAGAATAATTGTAGATGATCCTAAGAAAGTACAGGGAATTTTAGAGAGTATGATATATAGAGTTTGATTAAAGAGAAAAAGATTATTGCAGTAACGGAGTTTTGTAAATTTGCAGAGCTCCGTTCTTATTATCAGAAGAGGAGAAAAATACATGGATGAATTATATGTGGTTGTTTTAGAAATTAGTGCTGAAAGTGATGGTTATTATGTAAGAGAAAAAATAAATGAAAAAGTAATTATGGATTCACCGGTGCATAGATATGATGGATTTGAGTTTAGAATATTATCTGCTGACGATGAATTTGTACAAGCGTTAATCTATGCTGATAATCCTTATACAACAAGAGTACTGGGGTTAAATGTTGATAATGCAGGGAAAAAAGTTGGAGTGTTGTTTGATAGTCCGGTATTGATTGAAACAGATGGTGGGTTTGCAGGGGTATTGTGTTCCTATGTTTTTCAGGTTAGCAGACATTATATAGACGTGAATAAAATGTATACTTTATTAGGAACAGATATTATAAGTAGAAAACTGATGATAGAAAGTTATGCTGAATTAAGAGACAAATTGCTGGAGCAAAAGAGAAGAATGGAATTTTCTGAAATGATGCATTACATGGAACGGAATAAAGATTTGCAGAGCCATACTTTGAGAATGGTTGAACATACAAAATTGTATCAGGAAAATTTTGTGAGTAAATATGAATCAATGAAAGCTGGAAGAGTAAGCTGCGAAGAAAGTATGATGTTAATAGTGGCAAAAGCCTATGCAGAAGAAGGTAAACACGTTGCAGTACTGAACTCTGGAAATCCAATTGAACCGAATGGTCAGATATTTAAGGGATCAGATACAGAAGAAGAGAAAATTTGTCGTGTAAGTAATTTGTATGAGGCGCTGATATCAGAAAATACGAGTGAGTATTATATTTTAAATAAAGAGATATTTGAAAAAAATCAGTTCAATAGTATGTTTTTAAGCACAGATCGGGTACTATATTCGCCCGCCGTAATGGTTATGAAAGATTATGTTGGATATCGACCATCTTGGGGAATGGCTACGGAAGAATATAGAGAAACACCTTATTTTGTTGATGTATTAACCTGTTCGGCACCTTTCTTCAGTGGCTTGGGATATATTCTTCCAGATGGAGATTTAGAATATTTGTTAAAAAGAAGAATCAGAAATATTTTTGAAGTTGCAATCGAAAATGGCGTCGAGACGTTTATTATAGGGGCGTTTGGATGTGGAGATTTTCATAACCCTGCCAGTACAGTTGCAAGAGCATTTAAAGGTGTTCTTTCGGAAAAAAGGTATGAGAGAGCATTTGAAGATGTAATTTTTGTAATTGAAAGCAAGGGAGAAAATCGTTCGGATATAGAGGCTTTTAGGGCAATATAAAGGAGCAAAATTTGACAGGGCAGTTTTTAAATTGCAAAATTTTTGCGTCTAAAAACGAATAAAAACTGCCGACGAAATCTGACACATATTGTAAAAATATACTAAAAAAAGGTACAATTAAAGCAATAAAGTGGAAAAATAAAACAAAGAAGGAGGAAAAGAGGATGTATTGTGGAAATTGCGGAACACAGAATGATGACCGTGCAATGTTTTGCCAGAATTGTGGAGCAAAGTTAGAAGGAAGAGCAGGAGGTAATCAAAATCAGCAGTGGCAGCAAAATATTGATTATAGTTATCAGAATGAAATTCCTGGGCAGGTTTCAATTCAGGGAAAGAAAAAAGGAAAATTGAAAATTCTGATACCGGCTATAGCAGTAGTAGCTGTTGTGTTGATTTTGGTATTTAGTTTAACTGGAAGAAGAGGGTATAAAAAAACAGTAGAAAATTATGTGCAGGGGGCGCTGGATGGAGATATAGAGAAAGTAGTCAGTGTAATACCAGAGGGCTATATGGAGTATTACGGTGTGGACAGATCAACAGTAATTGATATGGTTGAGGAAGCACTTGATGATAGTGGGCTCTATGATTTATTAGATGAAGACTGGGAATTCAACTATGAAATTGGAGATGCAGAAGATATTAAAGGAGCGGAATTACAGGAAATAAAAGATGATTGCAGTGACAGTGGAGTTAAGGTATCTGCTGCAAAATCGGTAGATTTAAAACTTACTGTTACAACAGAAGATGGACCAGAATCTGAAACGGTTTCCATTCCACTTATAAAGGTAGGGCGTAAGTGGTATATCAATATTGAAGAATTTATGGGATTATTTTATTAAAACTTCATAGCAAAAACAAATCATACGAAAGTAAAATTGAGAAAAGAGGATGAGTTTATGCAAAGAACAAAAATTGGAATTTCAGCAGGATTGTTAGGTGCAGGAATTTATTTTACAGGATTATTCAGTGGTTATTTGATACCGATAATTTTGACGTTCTATGTACTTTGGTTTGAAGAGAATGGATGGTTGAGAAGAACAGCAGTAAAAGCCGTTTCAGTCATGATACTCTTTTCTATGATTACATTATTTGTAAATTTGTTTCCGGATTTCTTAGGAATTATCAGTAGTTTTGTTGGAACTTTTGGTGTTGAATTTTATTATTCTTCAGTAAATAGTTTATTTGATTCCATAGTTAAATTGATTGATTTAATGAGAAATATTTTGATTTTAATATTGGGATTCAAAGCATTTGGACAGAGTACAATTTATATTCCGGTTATTGATAATTTACTGAGTAAATATATGCAATAAAAGAGAAGGGACAGCAGAAGAAGCAATTGTAGTAGATACTCTGGGAACATTTACAATTAGATTAGAGTTATCGGATGGTAAAGGAAAAAAGCTTTATAGTGCAAAATTTCTCTGTGAAGTGCCATGATTCCATACTATTTTATCTGTTTTCAGAGTTTCAAAGAATGATTTCAATTTATCATTAAGCCTATAATGTTGAAATTTTATCAGCATGGTTTAATAAAGACAGAAAAACAAAGGAGGACAAATGATATGAAGAAATCAGAAAAGGCAATGGGTGTATTAATTGGTTTTATATATGTGGTACTGGCAGGGGGCTGGATTGCTTCAGGGATTCATTATAAAAGTTTTGCATTAATGTTGATGCAGACTTCAAAGATTGGAATTGTGTATTATGTGCTTCCTCCGGTTGCAATTGTATTTCTTACAGGAAGCAGTTTATGTGAGCTGGCAAAAAATAAAAGTATTGCCTTAAATGCTATTATGAGTATCATATTATCGCTTGCAATCTTTGGAGCAGGGATGTATAGTTATTCCAGATTAGAATATGGAACGAGAGATTATGTTTTGTATACAGCAAGTGCATACCTGATTATTTCAGCAGTCACAATTAGTGTATCGTTTATTTTAATGATGTTGAATTCGGCAAAGAAAAAAATGAAAACGAATTAGAAAAGCAGAAAATGCAAAAGACGTATGAGAAAATATTTCAAGTGCGTCTTTTTTTAAAGAAAATCATAAAAAATAGAGTAAATGAATATACAGATGAAGGAATTTGTTTTAAAATAGGTAATAAGAAAAAACGAACAGGAGTGATTAACAATGGCATTTTGGGATGATTTGGAAAAAAAAGCAACCGACGCAACTACGAATGTAATGTCTCGGGTAAAGGGCGTGTCGGATACTACAAGATTAAATTCAATGGTAACAGAAGAAGAAAAACGAATCAGAGACATCTATTTTAAAATTGGACAGACTTATGTAGCGTTGCATGGTCAGGAAAATGATGCTGCGTTTGTAAACCTGCTTAATGCATTAAAGGCATCACAGTTAAAAGTAGAACAGTATAAGCAGGAAATTATGGATATCAAAGGCGTACGAAGATGTGAAAAATGTGGCGCAGAAGTTCAGAATGGAGCCGCTTTTTGTATGTCTTGCGGAACTCCTCTTCCAAGGATTCAGCCACAACCGGTGAATGTTAGAAAAACATGTAAGAAGTGTGGGGCAAATTTAGCACCGGGAGCTCGTTTCTGTACAAATTGTGGAACACCTTATGTGGAAGAAACATCAGGAAGTCCAAGCGGAAATTCTACAGGAAGCGCTATGGGTAGTGCTATGGGTAGTGCTATGGGTAATTCATTTGGAAGTTCAAAGCCTGTAGAACAGCCAAATTATGAACCACAGCAAAGGGAAGAATCGGATTCTTATCAAGAGCCAATACAGAAAGAAGAACAGCTTCAAAAACAATGGGAAAATCCTGCAAAAAAAGTATGCCAGGCATGTGGAGCGGAACTTGGTGAAAATACCAGATTTTGTATTGTGTGTGGGGCACCAGCTGGACAAGCACCAAATAACGCAGAACAACCACAAAATATAACCGTAACAGTGTCTCCGGTTACACTTAGTAAACCAGAGACACAGGCAGTACAAAGTGAACCGGCAAGAACGAAGTTCTGTACAGGATGTGGTGCACCACTTGAAGATGATTCCCTTTTCTGTACCGAATGTGGAAAAAAGGTAGACTAAAAAAGAGATAAAGTGATAACCTGCAGGAAGAAATTTCTGTGGGTTATTTTTATGTAATGAAGCTGCAAAAATACTGCCGACAAAATCTGACACACATTGTAGAAGAAAATGAAAAAAGTTAAAATTGTAACAGAAAAGAAAAAGAAAGGGGGATTTTAAAATGCAGAAGTCGAGTAAAGTACTAAATATAATAATAGGAGTGCTGTATGCTCTTTTGGGAATCATATGGCTTATTTCAGGAATCTCTTCTTTAGGAAATATGCAGATTCTATTAGGAACGAATATACTGACATATGTGTGCTTGTTCCTTCCGGTATTGGTAGTATTTGCTATTATTGGTATTAGTTTGTATCGTCTGAAGAAAAACGAAAGTACAGGATTGATTGCTTTATTATGGGTAATCGCATCTGTTATAATGTTTTTTGTAGGAATTGTTTTATATAAGCAGTATACATCAGATGGAACATACTTTGAAACATTGTTTTATACGCTGGCATTTTATTTTGTGGCAGTAGAGTTGACTGTTCCTGGTGGAATTATTATTATGATATTAACAGCAATAAAGAAGAAAATAGAGCGTTAAATTAAGATTATGGATTACAATGAACTGATATCTTGTTTTCAAGATACGATAAAAATGTCAGAAGATGAGCTTCAGGATGCAACTTTAGAAGCAATTGACAATACCTGTGTATTAAAAGAAAATATCTATGAAGAAGTATTTGAAAATTCAAATGTCAAAATAAAAGAAAGACCAGAAGATGCAGATGTATTTGTTGAAGTTAATACGACTTTTGCAACAGCAAAGGAATATTTGCAGGATGGAAAAGTAGCAGTTTTAAATTTTGCAAATCCGATACGTCCCGGTGGAGGAGTACAAAACGGTGCAATCGCTCAAGAGGAATGTTTGTGCCGGAGCAGTAATTTGTATTGTTGCTTAAGAGAGGAAAAGGTCTTTGAAGATTATTATCTATATCATAGAAAGATGGATCATTATCTGAGTACAGACAGATTAATCTACAGCAAAGATATAACTGTTTTCAAAAATGACAACAGAATTCCGGCATTAATGTCTGCCAGAAACTGGTTTCAGGTAGATGTCATAACTTGTGCAGCGCCTTATCTGATTGGAAATGTAAATATTGACCAGAATTCATTAAAACGAGTCTTTTTGAAACGAATACAGAACATTTTAGATGCTGCAATTTTAAATCAAGTAGACACGATTATATTAGGAGCTTTTGGATGTGGAGCATTTAAGAATCCTCCGGATCTTGTAGCACAGGCTTTTTATGAAGTGATTTATGACTGGGATTATAAAAAATATTTTAAACGAATCGTGTTTGCGATTAAATCTACCAATATGAAGTGTAGAAATATTGAAATATTTTCAAAATATTTTATAATTAAATCAGTTTCAGAAGAATGTCTGATAGGGGATAAACAGTATTTCAAACAATGGCAGAAAACAAATCCGTATTTTGGTAAAAAGTTTTCAGTTCTGGGAGATTCAATTAGTACATTAGAAGGCTGTCATCCACAGGGATATAAAGTGTTTTTCAAAGATGAGATATGTAAAAGAACGGGTGTCGTAAAAGAAACCGATACCTGGTGGGGAAAAGTAATTCGTTTTTTTGATGGAGAGCTATTAGTGAATAACTCCTGGTCGGGAAGCAGAGTGACAATGGTTCCTGAAAATTCTGAATTGTTTCCTTCTGCATGTAGTGATGAAAGAACAGGTTTTTTACATTGGGATGAAGAAGTGCCGGATGTAATTCTTGTTTATTTGGGAACGAATGACTGGGGATTTGGTGCACTTTTATCCAGAAGAGATAAAAGAAAAAAGACCAGACCTCAAATAGCAAATTATTCAAGATATCAGGAATTTGATTATGCTTATGATAATATGCTTAAGAAATTAAGACGAAATTATCCAAGTGCAGAAATCTGGTGTTGTACCTTAAGTGTGACGGAAATGTCTTCAAATCCTTATTTTGAATTTCCTTATGAATATTGTGGAATGAATATAGAAGCCTACAATGGAGTAATCAGGAAAAAGGCAAAGAAGCATAAGTGTAATATAATAGATTTGTATGCAGAAAATCAACCTTATGATACCATAGATGGTACACATCCAAATAAGGATGGTATGAATACTTTGGCGAAAATGATAGCATCAAGTATGTTATGAAAAGATAAAAAACAATAAAAAACGATAGAAGAAAAGACTGGTGAAACCTAAAAGGATTATGATAGAAAGCGCAATGTATGAATTAAAACAAGACTTAAAACTATATGGAAAACCATTATTATTAACAGCAATGGTACTTGTGGCAATGCAGTTGATTTTTCATGAGTTATGTCCTATGAAGATACTTTTAGGGATTCCCTGTCCAGGATGCGGGTTGACTCATGCCTGTCTGGATATTTTGACATTGCATTGGAAAAAGGCATGGAATTGGAATCCGGCAGGATTTTTGTGGGTACCGTCTATTCTTCTTTTATTGTGGATGCGATATATAAAACAGCATAGAATAAAATATGTACTTGCTTTTTTCTGGTTTACAGTCGGTATGACACTGCTGAATTATGTGATTAATTTTGGGAACATTATTGCAGAGTATAAGGCTTTGTGATAAAATTTCTATAAAAAATATTATATTTTTGTAAAAAACAAATGAGGAGGGGATCTCAATGAGATGCAGTAACTGTGGTGGAGAGAATGAGAGCGGCGTAAATTTTTGCCAGTACTGTGGAGCAAAATTAGAGCAGGAATCAAATTTCTCCCAAAACGATTTTGACAAGGGTCAGGCAGGACAAACAGGATATGATCCAAACTATAGCAATCAAGCAGAATACAGCAATCAAACAGATTATAGTAATAATGGAGGATATTCAGGACAGGCAGGATATTATCAATTAACAGAATCTCAGCTTCCGGAAGAATACAGACCACTTACCATGTGGGGATATTTTGGATATCAGTTATTATTCTGTGTTCCATGTGTAGGATTTATCTTTTTGTTAATTATTGCATTTGGCGGAACAAGAAATGTTAACCTTAAAAATTTTGCACGTTCTTATTTCTGTGTGTGGATTATAGCGGTAGTATTAATTCTTCTGTTCTCAGTAATCGGAGGCGGTTTTGCGACATTATTCAGTCTTGGATATTGATATTATTAAAAGTAGAGGGGATGTTCCCTCTATTTTTCTTCCTCTTGACAGTAATCCTCTTACCTGCTATGATGTCAACAAAGCAATTCTTAAATTCAAATTCAAATATATCTTTTTATTCAAAAATTTTTCCAAGATTGTAAATAATTCAAATTTTAGAAGCTTTTTAATGATTTCAAGCCTAAGACTTCCTCGTTATATGTAAAATTCCGTTAAAAACAGAATAAAACCTCGAAAAAAATGCAAAAAGTGTGAAAGTTTTGTGACCACAAAGTTTGACACATATTGGTTATTTGTTGAAAATTTATTAAAATAGATGACAAATAATGATATTATTATACATTTTTCGCAGGAGGGAAAGGCTATGAACAAAAGATTTGTAAAAAGACTGCTGGTGTTCTTTACCGTGTTATGTATGACAATGGCAATGACAGTGCCGGCACTCGCAGCAGGCAGTGGAACTAATGCCACAACAGATGACCCGGCAAACGGTATTCTTCAGGTAATGCTTGCCTATGTTGATGATGGGGGTAACAGAACTTACTTTAGTGCCGGAACTTGTTTTATGGTTAATGAAGAGTATGTTGTAACCAATAAACATGTATTTGATTTGGACACAACAGATTCTGACGGAGTGACACTTCGTGAGACAATCGTAGAAACAATGGGATTGAAAAGTCTGAAAACAAATGATACTCACTTGAAGTTATATGTATTTGCAAACAGAGATACAAATGTAGAGGCAACTGTAGATGCAAATGCGCAGAGTGATGAGCTTGACTTTGCAGCATTAAAGCTTTCAAGAAAAATTTCCGGAAGACAGTCATTAGTACTTGGCGACAGTGATTCTATTAAACCACAGGATACGGTATTTGCTTTAGGGTATCCGGCAGACTCTATTCAGAATAAAGAATCTAATACAAAAGAAGACGTATCTATCACAGATGGTATTATTTCTAAGGTAACAGTAACAGGAAAAGTCGATGTTATTGAACATACTGCTTCTCTTAATAATGGTAATTCAGGTGGACCGCTTCTTAATGCAGATAATGAAGTAATTGGAATTAACGAATTTATCGTAGGGCAGAAAGGATATTCCATCCAAATCAATCAGATTAAAGAACTGCTTGATACTTATGAAATTGCATACACAGATGGAGCAACAGGAGTTTCCACTTCCACTTCTAACTCAAATGATGCAGAAGAGACAGAAGAACCAGATGCTTCAACAGAAGAAGAAACCACAGGTGAGGCAGAAGCAGAAGAAGAGAAAGCAACAGAACCGGATGCAGACCTTGTAACAGCACTTCAGAGTGAAATTACAAAAGCTAAAAAAATTGACCAGAAAAATTATACAGAAGAGAGCGCAAAAGTTCTTGATGATACAATTGGTTCTGCTGAAACAGTTGCAGCAAATAAAAAAGCAACAAATGACCAGGTTACAACTGCAACAAATGATTTAAAAACAGCAATTGATAATCTGGAAGAAAAATCCGGACCAAACATGATTATGATTGCAGGTATCGCAGCAGCAGTTGTAGTAGTTATTATTGTAATCGTAGTTATTATTGTAGTATCAAATGGCAAGAAGAAAAAAGCAGCACCGGCTCATAATAATATGCAGCGTCCAAATACACCACCGACCCGCCCACAGCCAGCTCCACAGCAGCAGCCACAGTACAGTCCGGTTGACCAGGGTGATTCCGGAACGACATTATTAAATTCTGGTTCAGGCGAAACCACATTATTAAATGGTGGCGGCGGAAGTGCTTATCTTATCAGAAGAAAAAATGGTGAGAAAATTATGATTACTTCTCAGAACTTTGCAATCGGAAAAGAAAGAAGAAGAGTAAACTATTGTGTTTCTGATAATACATCCGTCAGCAGATACCATGCAATTATTACGAAAAAAGGTTCTGATTATTATGTGGCTGACCAGAAATCAAGTAACTTTACTTATGTAAATGGTGTACAGTTAAGCCCATATCAGGAAACACTGCTTACAGACAGATCCACTCTGAAATTGTCAGATGAAGAATTTGAATTTCATTTATCATAGTTGCTAAATGATTAAGAACAGTGTAGGTGAAAAAGATGGGATTTTTAAGTGTTTTACATAGTGATGTAGGAATAAAAAAGAATACGAATCAAGATTCTGTCTTAATTAAAGTGGCTTCTACAGACTACGGCGAGGTAATGCTTGCTGTGGTCTGTGATGGAATGGGCGGCCTTGCCAAAGGTGAGGTCGCCAGTGCCGCTTTAATTAAGGCTTTTTCAGATTGGTTTGAACAAGAATTTCCAGAAATTTTATACAACAAAAGAACCGAAAATGGAATTGACAGACTGGAACTGGAAAATGAAATGAATCAGCTTGTACTTGAAGTTGGCGAAAGAATCTCCAGATATGGAGAGATGTCTCACGTAGCAATGGGAACAACGGTGGCAGTGCTTCTGATGGCAGAGGGGAAATATCATATCTTAAATGTAGGAGATTCCAGAGTCTATAAACTGAATGAGACTGGATTAAATCAGCTTACAAAAGATCAGACCTTTGTTCAGAAAGAAATGGACCAGGGAAGAATGACTCCTGAAGAAGCAAAAGTACATCCACAGAGAAATGTACTGCTGCAGTGTGTTGGAGCAAGTGAAATTATTATTCCTGAGTTTTCACATGGTGAATACAAAACAGGAGAAGTCTATATGGTTTGTTCCGATGGATTTCGTCACGTCATTGCAAAAGAAGAATTTGAAAAACTTATGGAGCCGAAAAAAATGGATACAGAAAAGGCACTCAAAGATGTTGCCGTTTACTGTACCGAATTAAATAAATCGCGACAGGAGAAAGATAATATTTCAGTCATTCTCCTGAAAGTATGCTAGGGGATAAATGAATGCTGGAAATAGGATCGATTATTGATGGTAAATATAAAATATTAAATAAAATCGGCCAGGGTGGAATGAGCGTCGTTTATCTGGCCATGAATGAAAGAGCAAATAAACAGTGGGCAATTAAAGAAGTCCGAAAAGACGGTGTGAAAGATTATGATGTCGTACGTCAGGGACTGATTGCGGAGACAGACATCTTAAAACGTCTGAATCATCCACATCTGCCAAGTATTATCGATGTCATTGACAGAGATGATACCTTCCTGATTGTTATGGACTACATTGAAGGAAAGTCTCTGGACCACTGGTTGAAAAAGGATGGCGCACAGCCACAGGAAAAGGTAGTGGAATGGGCAAAACAGATTTGCGATGTATTAGGTTATCTTCATTCCAGAAAACCACCGATTATTTATCGTGATTTGAAGCCGGCGAATGTAATGCTGAAACCGGACGGTCAGATTATGATTATCGACTTTGGAACTGCCAGAGAGTTTAAAGAGACAAGTATAGAAGATACTTCTTGTCTTGGAACACAGGGATATGCAGCTCCGGAACAGTATGGCGGTCATGGACAGACCGATGCCAGAACAGATATTTATACACTGGGAGCAACCATGTATCATCTGCTGACAGGACATAATCCAAGTCTTCCACCGTATGAAATGTACCCGATACGAAGATGGAATCCAGCTTTGTCATCAGGTCTTGAAAAAATCGTATTGAAATGTACTCAGAGAAACCCAAATGACCGATATCAAAACTGTGCAGAGCTTATGTATGCACTGGAACATTACGGGGAATTAGATAGTGCATACAGAAGAAAACAATCAATTAAATGGAAATCCTTTGTTGCGTCCTGCGCATTAACTGTTGTGTCATTGGCAGGAAGTATCGGATTTAAAGTAGCAGAATCAAAAACAATTAAGAATAGTTATGATGGATACATCAGCGAAGCAACAAAAGTAACCACGCAGGAAGAGCGTGCAGATTATTATGAAAAAGCAATTAAAATAGATCCAGAACGAGAAGAAGGATATTTAGAATTGCTCGATCTGTTTGTCTATGGTGCGGATAAAAATGAACGTGATTTTAATCGTGACGAAACAGCAGAGATGACAGCAATTCTTGGATATAAAGGAACCGGAAACAGAACAAACGAAAGTTATTTTGAAAGAAATAAAGAAGGATATGACGAGTTTGCTTTCCGTATGGGAGTGTATTACTTCTATTATTATGAAGGAGGCGGAAGCGCAGGAAAATCGATGGCACAGCCGTGGTTTGAAAAAGCACAAAAAGGAACAACCTTAGATGCAGATAAATTACAGCTTGCGGAACGTTTTGCAAAGATTTCCGGATATTATGCTTCTTTAGATTCAAGTGATGAGACCGGATATGGAAGTTCTGCTTCTTATGGTGATTATTGGACAGACCTTACCAATCTTACAGATGGAGATATCAGCAAAGTAGTTAACACTAAGACTGCTGTTGCAATTTACGAAGAACTCATTGCACGTATTAATGAAAATGCAGTTGATTTCAAACGTGCCGGAGTTACCAAAGACCAGATGATGGATAAATTGTCCAACACCAAAACAAGACTTGAAATGCTTCAGAACGAAATTTCACAGAGTGATGAAACCTGGGATGGAGTATTAGATAGTATCAGTGCAGCGGAACATCAGGTAAACGTTGCATTTTCCGGAAGAGACACACAGCCGGAACAGAATCAGGAAGAAGGAGGAAATACGAATGGAAAGCAGTGAAAGACTGATTGAGTTATATCGTATGGGCTTTATTATTTGTCTGTGCCTTGCAGCCGTATTTTTACTGCTGAGTATCTTTTTCTTTTTCAAATTCAGAATCCGTGATGTGTTTGATTTCTTAAGTGGAAGAGCAGAGAAAAAATCGGTTAAGCAGATGGAAGAAAAAAATGCGAAGACAGGAAAGCTTCGTGATGACTATTATGCAGAACCGCTGAGTTCAGAACTCTATAAGACGCCAAGTGGAAAAGTTGTGCCGACGATGTATCCGCAGACAGAACCAATGAATACCGGAACAGAGCCGACACAAGAGACACAGACTAAAATGAGTCAGACCCCGACACAGCCATCATCAAATGGAAGCGAAGAGACGACATTATTAGGAAGCGGACAAGAAGAAACAACTCTGCTTGGAAATGGCGAAACCGGTACAGAAGAAACCACACTTCTTGGAAATCAGAACCGGAATACAGAAGAACAGGAAATACCGGGCTATAACGGTGAGACTGCTCTTTTAACTCCAGAGATGGAAAAAGCAATCCATAAACAACAAGAAGAGAAAAAGCAGGAAGAGAAAGAAAAAGAAGCCAGACGTAACAAGTTTGAAATTATAAAAGAAGATATAGAAATTCATACAAAGGAAGTAATCTAAAATTTTGATAGAAAAAAATAAGGAAGGAGTGAGAGATATGAAAAATCCAAAAAGAAATCCAGTGGAAAGATTTTGTGCATTACTGCTTGCATTTATTATGGTATTTACACTGGTACTGCCGGATGGGGCATTGAGTGTATCGGCGGCAGGAAATAATTCGGATGAAGCGTCAGGAGAACCTGAAGCAAGTACCGAGAAAACAACCGATGTTGAATTTACAATTTTTGAAGATGTTCCTACGACAGAAAATCCAGATAACAAAGTTGCAATTCAAGGTGCAGATTTGCAGATTAAAGAGGCAGGCACAGACAATGTAGTTGCAAATGGACAATCTGATGCAAACGGAAAAGTGAAAGTTAAAAATCTGACTTATGATACAGAAAAAAGTTATGAATATACTGTATCAAAAGCAGGGTATCAATCATTAGAAAACAAATCCGTATCAATTGGAACGGTAAATGAAGTCGAAGTCACATTAGAAATGAACGACATTAGTTTAGGAGATTTATCAGCTGTAGTATTATCTCCAAATAAAGAAGGTGTTCCTTCTCAGGTTCAAGCAGTTATTAATAACAAGATTGATAATTTTGAGGTTGGAGGAGCACCACAGTATAAATGGGAATCTTCCAATCCAGCAGTTGCAGATGTAGATGGAAATGGTTTAATCACTGCTAAAGGAAGAGGAAGTACAACAATTACTGTATCCAGAAATGGAAAAAGTGCTCAGACAACGATAAAAGTAAAAGAAGTTCCGTCAATGGGATTGAATGTAACTCCGGACAATGGAACAGATGTTAAAAGTGTTACAGCAAAAGCAAGTTTGCCAACAGATGCAGCAGGAGGAACGGTTACATTTTTAGTAAACGGTGCCGACAATGTAGTTGATGTGGCAGCAGATGGAACAGCAGAACTGATTTTAAATGGCGCAGTGATGGGCACATTAAATATCAGTGCAGTTTATTCTGGAAATGAACTTTATTATGAAGCTAGTGCAAGCACAAATGGAAGTTACAAACAGAGTAAAGATATTACTTTAAAAGATGAAAAAAATAGTAGTAACACAACAATTACTTATGGAGTGAATGAAGTACCGGCACTTTCTGTTTTTGATGCGGAAGACAGAGTTGTTACATTTTCATCTTCTGATTCGTCTGTAATAGAAGCAACTCCAGATGGTAAATTAACGGTAAAAGGGGAAGGAACTGCTAAAATTATTGCAACAGCAGCAGAAAGTGATAATTATACAGAATCAAGTGCTTCTTTTACAATTGAAGTTAATCAAAAGCCAATTAATAAGAAGATTACATTTGCTGATTTTGAATGGAATACAACAAGTGCTTCTAAAGTATATGATAGGAGTAGAAAAATTAGCATTACTGGTACTTTAAAAAGCGATGAATTAGTAGGAAATGATCAGATTACAGTTACAGTAAATGCTCAGTTGGAAAAATCAGATGTAGGAAGTTATTCTAAATTTACTGTTATAGATGATGATTCAGATATTAACTTAAAAGGTACAAATAATTATAAGATAACGACAGACTTCTCAAATAAAAATGTTCAGTTAGCAGAAGGTAAAACGGTTAATATTACTCCAAGACCAGTTTATGTTAAGGTGGCAGTAAAAGAAGGTAAGACAACAAAATTTGCGTACGGAACAAGTAAGGCAGTTTTACAGAAAGCTGTAGAAGAAAATTATGAAGTGGTACTTGCGGGTAAATATGAAGATGGTAATATACTTGAACCGGATAAAGAGCAGGGACTGCTTTCACCAGCTAAACTTGAATTAAAAAACTATGCAAAAGTAGCATTAAAAGGTTTTAATGATAATAATACTGTGTATTATGTAGGAGGTTATACAGCAGAAGTAATTCCTGTTATAACAAACAAAAATGCAGGAAATTATGAAATTAGAGTAGATTCTGAAAATATTGCAAAATACAGTTCAGATCTTACGATTGAAAAAGAAAAAGAAACACAGGCTAGTTTAAATGATTTAGTTGAAATTGTTGGTGCAGATGGAATTTATCGAAATGAGAAAGATGGTTCTGTATATATAAGAGGAAATCAGGCAGCAACATTAAAACTGAATTTCAAAGAAACAAATGCGTATTATGACCAGATCTGGGTATCTAAAGGTGAAAAACAGGCTGATGGTCAGGAAATTTATTACGATGCCATTAATAGTGGAATCAGATTTGATGACAGCAAAGATAAAGAGTACAATTTAAAAGTTTCTTTAAGAAACAGTAAAAATGCATCAACAGTGACAGACGGCGTTGAATATCAGAAGATAACTGTAGATGCTACCAGTCCAACAGCTGATTTTAAAGACTTAGGAAATGCAGGACAGTTTAATAAGGTACTTCCAAACGACTGGAAAGGATTTGGAAACTTTTCAAAGGATAAAATAAAAGAATATCTTGTTACTTCTGATGATGCTACCAGTGAAGTAAAGAGTCTTAAAACCTGCAAAATCACAGTGGACAATGATGAGGCAGAAGCAATTGTAGAAAAAATTTCAGAAGCAGTTAAAAATGATAGTGTATGGGAAGAAAAAGATAGTGTACAGTTCAATAAGGAAGGAAACTATATTGTACTTGCACTTGTAGAAGATAATGTTGGAAATAAAGCGGTTTATGCATCAAATGGTTTGGTGTTTGATTTGACTGCACCAGATGTTTCAGTCGAAATTAATGAACCAAAAGAAAACGATAAAAAAGTTGGGTTTACAGTAAAGATAAATGATAAAGATATTACGTCTGGTGTTGATGAAATTAAAGTTATAGCTATGGATTCAGATAAAGATGAAGATGTGACTGCTGAATACATAGAAACTGTAAAAGTAGCAGGTGGATTTGATGAAGATAATAAAATAGTTATCGACTCTTGTACACTTAATTCAGAGAAAATAAATACAATTGTTGGAAGTGAGCAGGACGGAACACTTAAATCAATTCAAGCCCATGCGAATTTTACTGTTAATGGAGAATTGTCTATCGATAAATATCAGTCGGGACATGCAACTGTAAAAGTAATTGTATCTGATAAAGCTAGAAATAGTAAAGACACAATAGTAACAAAAAAGGTAGATGTAGTTGCACCAAAAGTAAATGTGAAATACGATAAAAATTCTGGAACTTCTTATATTCAGGGTTCAGAACGAACAATGACAATTACTTATACGGAAAGAAACTTTACCGAAGAAGGATTGACATTTGATGTTTTGATTAATAATGATCAGAAGACGGTTTCATTAAATGAATTGAAAACGTTTGAACCTAGAATTTCAGTAGCTACAGGAACTTCTGAGAAGGCGGATGAACATGTTTATACGCTTACCTTTAAGGGTGATGGAGCTTATAAAGTAATTCCACATATAAAGGATACTGCTGGAAATACGAATAATGGTGTTACATATGAAGATGAATCAAATGCAAATGAGTTGTTTATTTTGGATGGTACAGCACCAAAAATAAATGTAACGTATTCACCAGAAAAAAGTGTCAGAGAAAACGAATATTTCAATTCAGAAAGAAAAATGACACTTACTATTACAGAACGTAATTTTGATAAAAGTACATTGAAGTTTGATTTGATATCTGATGGTGAAACAAAAGCAGGGTTAACAAAAGAAGAACTTATAAAGAATGGCTTAGTTATAACAACAAAAGATACAGAGTCAGAATTTAATGAGGAACAGCATACTGATGATAGAAACATAGTTTATGAAATTGAATTTAAAAATGATGGTTTTTATCAGTTAATTCCTTATTTAACAGACCTTGCTGGAAATGAATATGAGGGTTCAGCTGAAAGTGAAATAACAAAATATCAAGAATTCTGCATAGATAAGAAAGCACCTGAAGTAACAGTTAAGTATAATGATAATGATAACAAACTGAAATTGCATAATGGTAAGTATTTCAATCAGCAGAGAATTGCAGAAGTAACTATCAAAGAGCGTAATTTTAATGCGGATGATTTAGAGTTTACTTTAACTAGAGATGGAGATAAGCAAACATATAAGGGATTTTCTGCATTAGAGCAGGCAATTGGTAAGTTGAAGGATTGTGATATTACAGAAATTAAAGACAGTGAAGAAAAAACTGCAAAACAAAAGCATACAGATGAAAGAGCGCATACATTTTCTATTACATTTGGTCAAAAGGATGAGGATCATGACTATACAATTTCTGTAGTGGCAATGGATCTTGCTGGTAAGAGCAATAGTTCAGTTACAGATAAGAACATAGGGGCTGAGACGGTTGCAACAGGAAAAGAGTTTACTGTTGATATGCTGGCACCAACTTTGACAGTTCAATATTATGTATATCAAGATAAAAATGGTAATGAATTAGATGAGGAACATAAAGAATCAATTACAGAGAAGATTAATTCTGGAGATTGTTATAAAAATGCGTCTATTCATGCAGAAGTAATAATTGATGAACGTAATTTTTCTGAAGAAAAAAATGGAAAAGATAGTTTTGTAGAGAACCAGATGAATCTTGAATATTCTGCTAAGACCTATGATAAAACTGAAGTTAAAACAACCAATTTTAGCGATATAGCTAAGGAGAGAGAAAATTGGAAGCCTAACCAAGAGAATAGGAAAGATAATATTGAAACGCTCAATTTAGAATTTTCTGAAGATGCAAATTATACTCTAAGCATTACATACAAAGATCTTGCTGGTAATTCTATAAGTTATGCTTCTCCTAAGTTTACTGTGGATAAAACTGCACCAACTGGAAAGATTCAGATAGGCAAAGATGAAAAAGATGTAGGAATTATTGGAAAAGTTTTTGATTTTATATATTCATTTTTCACGAATAATAATAAAACAGAGATTACTATGGTAGGAACAGATACAATGTCACCAATAGTAGAACAGAAATATTATATTGAGAAAAATAGAGATATAAAAAATGGTAATACGGGTTATGAAAGATTAAGCCTAGAAGAACTAATTGGTAAAAAAGAATGGGTTGATACAAAAACAATAGAAGAAAATAAAGAAAATATAGCTACAAGTACATTTAAAATATTAGAAGAAAACTCTAAGGCAATCCCATATCTATATATAAAAGATAAGGCTGGAAATGAAACTTACGTAACATCTGATGGTGCGATTTACGATGGAAAAGAAGCAGGAAAGCCTAATATTCAAATTACAACAAAAAAAGATAATCTAATATCTTTGGAAGGTGAAAATAAGGATATAGGTCTTTTTAATGGGAATGTAACTTTTAATATTGAGGTGACTGATCCTATAGTGAACGATACTTATTCAGGTATCAATAAGGTTTCATATAGAATTTATAAAGATGGTAAATCTAAAGATGTAGAATATACTTCTCTTTATAAGGAAAAAGAAACACCAATAATGAAACAAAGTTTTAATACTTCTAATAAGGATGATTTTGAAGGGGAATTAGTAGTTTCATCAAAAGATTTTAATAGTAATGATGTTACAATTGAAGTAACTGCTACAGATAATGCAGGAAATACTAAAACAGTAACAAAACAAATTGCTATAGATACCACACCACCAGAAATTACGGTTTCCTATAACAACAATACTGTTGCAAATGGTAAGTACTTCAAAGCAGATCGTACTATGACAATTGAGTACAAAGAAAGAAACTTTGATGAAAAGGGACTTACCTTTGATGTATCAACAAATGGTAGTTTATTACAGGGAATTTCGTTGGACGAATTAAAGAAACTTAAGGATAAGGGAATTATCGTACAACAATTTACTGCTGCTGATGATGATACTGAATCGGGTAAAAGCTTTAAGGACTTTACAGACAAACGAGTTAATACTTATAAAATTCTCTTTAATGCCGGTGGCAATAACGGAGACATGGATTACTATATTGTTCCGCACATAATCGATAAAGCTAATAATAAGCAGAATAAAGAGACACAGTATAAAGCTGGTACAGAAGCTAAAACAGAATTCACCATCGACAAAAAAGCTCCAGTCATTTCCATGGCTTACAGTGCAGAGGGTGAAACAATCAACCCAGGCGGAAATGAAGTTTCCAGAGTTTACAGAAACAAAACAATTACAGCGACAGCTACAATTGAAGAACGTAACTTCTCCAATAGTAATAGTTTCTCAGAAGATCCGAAACAAATGAACCTCACCTACGAAGCCCTGAATTTCCAAGGCTCCAAGGTCAACACCGAGAACTACACAGGCACAGCAAACACAAGAGGTGAATGGAGTACTAACGTTTACACCAGAACAAAAACCTTCACATTCTCTCAAGATGCCAACTACACCTTAGGTCTTGTTTACAGAGACCTTGCCGGTAACGAAGCAGTCTACGATACACGTTACTTCACAGTAGATAAAACCGCGCCAACCGGAAGCATGACCATCGAGGATAACAGTGGAACAGCCAAGACCTGGATTCAGTGGATTCAGCAGGTATTCTTCGATATCTTCACGCAGAGTCAGAAGGGTGTATCCATGACAAGTGCGGATGAAACAGCAGGTGTAGCAAGTACGCAGTACTACAAGTATCATCCAGATTCAGAGAGCCGTCATACTTTTGATGGTTTATCAACACAGAACTTGGATTCTATCAGCAGCTGGTCTGATGGATACAGTACATCTGTTAATGCAGATGAACAGGTCATTGTATATGAAAAGATTACAGACCGTGCAGGAAATGTAACTTACATTAATAACCAGGAAGGTGTTATCGCAGATAATACTTCACCGACTGCACCGGAAATTAAGATCACAGCAGCAGAACCTGCTCAGGGAATTTACAATGCAAGTGTTCCATTTACAATTGACGTAACAGACCCTGAAAATGGTGGAACTTATGCCGGATTAAAAGAAGTTTCTTATGAAATTACAAACAACGGCAAAGTAACACAGAGTGGTAATTATAACAGTGATTTATCTGACCCGACAGCGAGAGTACATAACATTCATCGTTCTGAAACAGTAAATGCAGAACTCAATAACAGCAACCATGTAACAATCAAGGTAAAAGCTGTAGACTATGCAGGAAATCAGTCAGAGGCAACCAAGGATTTGAAGATTGATATCACACATCCGGAAGTTACAATCACATTTGACTTAAATAATCCGCTGAATGGCAAGTATTATAAGACAACAAGAACAGCTACCATTTCTGTAAAAGAACGTAATTTTGATACCAACGCAGTTAATTTGAAGATTACGAATACAGACGGAACAATGCCTTCTGTAAGTGGATGGAGTATCAGTTCTCAGGCTGGTGAATCCGATGATGCAATTAATACCTGTCGTGTTGAGTTTTCAGCAGATGGTGATTACAACATGACAATGCAGTGTAAAGACCAGGCAGGAAATGAATCAAATACAGTAAAAGTGGATGAGTTTACCATTGATAAAACCATTCCGGTTATTTCTGTATCTTATGATAATAATTCCGCAGCGACACCGGGATATTACAATGCAAACAGAACAGCAACGATTACAATTAAAGAGCATAACTTTAATGCAGCAGAAGTTAATTCACAGATTACAGCGGCTCTTCAGGGAAGTGGTATTTCCGCACCGGGCGTTGGAGGCTGGAGTAACAGTGGAGATACTCATACCGCAAGTGTTACATTCTCAGATGATGGAGATTATACCTTTGATATTGACTATACAGACCTTGCCGGAAATGCAGCAGCAGATTATACACAGGACAGTTTCACTGTGGATAAGACAAAACCGGAAGTAGAGTTCTTTGATATCGAAGATAAATCAGCAAACAATGGAGTTGTAGCACCGGGTGTGAAGTATAGTGATGTGAACTATCTTGAAAGTGGCGTAGAGATTAAGATTGAGGGTGCAGAGCATGAATCTAAAGAACTCACCGGAAGCCGTTCCAGTATCGCAAACGGTGAAAGTATTAAGATGAATGACTTTGAGTATACACAGGATAATGATGATGTTTACACAATGACCGCAGTAATCGCAGATAAAGCAGGAAACAAGACAGAGAAGAAGATTATGTTCTCTGTAAACAGATTTGGTTCGAACTATTCGTTCTCAGATACAACAAAAGAATTCCTTGATGAGGTATATTCTAATTCAGCAAAAGACCTTGTTATCACAGAAACCAATGTCGATTCACTGGTATTTAACGGAATTTCTTACAGTCTGGATAATAAGACAACAGAACTGAAACAGGGAACAGATTATACCGTGAAAGAAACTGGAGGCGAGGGTTCCTGGAAACAGTATACTTACACAATTAAGAAAGAGAACTTTGAAAAAGAAGGACGTTACAGTGTAACAATTGATTCAGAGGATAAGGCAACCAATACAATGAATAACAAAGTAAAAGAACGTAACATTAACTTTGTTATTGATAAGACTCCTCCAACTGTTGTTATCACAGGTATTGAGGAATCCAGCTATCGTGCAGACAGCAGAGATATGTCAGTCAATGTATCCGATAATACCGCTGTAAAACGTCTCGATATCATGGTAGACGGAAAATCTGTAGCAACCTATAGTCAGGAAGATGTAAAAGAAGCCGGAGGCAAAATTGTTTATACATTGAACAGCTCAAATAGCAAACAGAAAGTAAAAGCTGTTGCGGTTGATATGGCAGACAATGAAGCAAATTCTGACAATCATAATATCCTGATTACAACCAATCTGTTTATTCAGTATATTAATAATAAACCTCTTTTCATAGGTTCTATTATAGCGTTAGTGCTGATTGCAGGTGGTGCAATTTACTTCTTTGTATTTAGAAGAAAAAAATCTGAAGATGCAGCAGATGCAAATTAATTAGAAAGGATGGCTGTCTGAATAGAAATATTTGGGCAGCCAACTTTTTAACCGGAGTATGTATTTTGGGCGTCTGTCTTAAAGAATTTAAGACAGGCTCCGAGAGTACATCAAAGAAATTTCACGAAGATAAAAGAGGATTTGGCGGGGAGGTGATTTGATATGCTTCAAAATGGAGAAATACTTGGCGGGATGTATCAGGTCATTGGTGAAATTGGTAAAGGTGGTTCTGGAATTATTTACCTGGGATATCACTTACGACTTCAAAAGCAGATTGTGATTAAGAAGATTAAAGATATCAATGTCGGACAGATTAACACCAGAATAGAAGCGGATATTTTAAAGAAACTTCATCATAGATATCTTCCGCAAGTGTATGATTTTTTAGAGATGCAGGATGGAATCTATACCATTATTGATTATATTCCGGGGCATGATTTGAGTTATTATCTGGGGCGAAACTATAATTTCCCGGAAGAAACAATTTTAAAGTGGATGCATCAGATGTGTGAAGTGTTGGAGTATCTTCATTCTCAGAAACCACCGATTCTTCATAGCGATATCAAACCGGGAAATATTATGGTTACGGAAAATGATGATATTTGTCTGATTGATTTTAACGTTTCTTTGGATGGTGAAGTATCAAAGGAACTTCAGGGGTTGAGCAGAAGTTATGCCGCTCCGGAACAGTTTCAATATGCCCTGGATAGAATGTATGGAAAACACAGCAAAATAGTATTAGATGCACGGATGGATATTTATAGTATGGGGGCTGTGTTCTATCGACTGATGACGGGGTGGACGCCAGATGCAGAATCAGGAATGCCATATTCTATTATGGAGATGAATCTTCCCTACAATAATGGAATCAAAGCAGTGATAAACAGGGCAACGGCATGGGAACCATCACATAGATTTCAGTCAGCAAAGCAAATGAGAAAGGCTTTGGACAATGTGGAAAGAATGGACCCACAGTACAAGGCATTAACGAATCTGCAGATTCTTACAGCTTTTGGAAGTGGTTTGTTGATGCTTTTTGGTATCTTTTTAATCCTGTTTGGAACAATGTCAAATAAAAAAGAAAAATGGCAGGAAGCTTATGATTCTTTTTATGAAATTACAGAATCCGGCACAGATTCCGATGTTGTCACAGAGGGAATTGATTTGCTTAATAATGGTTCCGTACAGGGGGTACTAAAAAAGTATCCGGAGAAAAAGGCGGAGATTCTTCATGCAATCGGGGATAGTTATTTCAGACAAAAGCAGTATGAAGATGCAATCGATTATTATAAAGAGGCACTTGATACAGGAGAAGTTCAGGAAAATTATTTAAGAGATTATATGATGGCACTGGCAAGAAGCGGGCAAAATGTAGAACAGTCAGTGATTGAAATAGAATATCCGGAAGCAGCCTATATGGAGCGGGCAGATGTGGAGTTGATAGAGGCGCAGACAAAGTATACACAGGGTGAGTTTGAGGAAGCGCTAATAAAGTGTGAAGATGCATTAGCACAAAGTACGGATATAGAAGTCAGCAGTCTGATTTGTGTCTTAGAGTCAGAAATCTATACGGAGCAGGAAGAGTATACGAAGGCGGCAGATTCAGCAATACGAGTCACCAAATTTGATTCATCCAAAGATGCCAGAAGACGAGCAGGAAGTCTTGCTTTTGAAGCGGGAAATCACTTAGAAGATACGAAAGAAAAAAATGGGTGGTATGAGAAAGCCAGGAAGTATTATGAAACGCTTTGTCAGGATGAGACGTGTTCATATGAAGATGAAATGAATTACGCACTGGTACTTCAGGCTCTGGAGCAGTATTCGGACAGCAATGTCTGTTTAAGAAAAATGAGAGAAGAATATCCGGATGATTATAAGGTACTGATGTGGATGTGCTATAACTATCTGGGAATCGGAAATCAAAAGGGCAGTATGGCTGAGGTGGAATCTGATTTGAATTTTGCATATAGTTCCTGTAAATATTTATATTCTCAAGATGAAAGCATGACAGGTGGTTCAGATGAGGATATGGAAAAATTAAATGAGTTGATGAAGCAGTTGGAAGAATAATAAAAATACAGGAGGAAGTTATGGCAGGAAACGTTATGATAGTTGCAGGCAGCATACTGATAGTCGCAGCAATCAGTGTTATGGTTGGTGTGAATATAGTGTTATCACGAAAAAAAAGGCGGATAAAGGAACAGATTTATTCCATGTATGAGTAAAGAACAAAGAAAATAAAAGAATGAGGGAGGACAGCAAATGAAGAAAAAAGGTTATATCCTATTGAGCGTGATTTGTGCAGTTGTTTTAATTGCAACAGGAATTATTCTGGGTGTAGTTATGAAAAAGCAGTCAAATAAAAAAACATATACGGCTTCGATTAAAACAGCGGAAAAATATCTGGAAGCGGGTGATTATACACAGGCGGTTGTAGCATATAAAACTGCAATCGAAAAAATGCCGGAAAAAGAAACTGGTTATGTAGGACTTGCAAATACCTATCTGGAACAGGGGGATACTTCTTCTGCAAAAATTATCTTGAAAAAAGGTTATCTGGTCACAAACTCTTCCAAAATTCAATATATGTTGAATGGAATCGAAGATGGAAGTCTGCTTGTGAACAATCTGAAAGAAACACCTAAGAAAGAAACGCTCCAAAAGAGTGGAGAATTATCATTTAATCAAAATTTTTTCCAAAAGTTAGAGAGTTTTACCTATCAGGATTATGAAAGAGAATATGGTGGACTTCCGGAAATTGTAAAAGTAAAAAATGGAGAAGTTGAAGTGGTACATAAAAATCTTTCTGCAACTTGTTTTTATGCAAATACCTCAGAACATGGAGATGTAGTTGATACAAAAACTGATACACCGGATAAAACCGGTATGCCGGAAAAAATTGTAGTGGATGATATTTCTTTATTATTCAAGAATTTTACAGGAGAAATTACAATTGATGAACTTCAGAATATTTGTGGCTCTAAAGTAGATATTGTGAATAAAAAAGAGCGCAGTTATGTGGAATTTGAATCTGGAAGTGCTTTGATTCGAATTGAAAGTGATAAAAATGGAACGATTTCCTCATCCACAGCATGGAATGAAATTATTCTTACAAATGCAAATAAGAACCGGACAGCTAAGAAAAGTGTATTTTCTGGAATTGTATTAAATGCAATGACAAGTGAGGGTGTAGAGGCTGCAAATATTAGTTTAGAAGCGCAGGGAGATTCCAGTCATTCAGCGAATATAAAGACGGAAATGGATGGTTCATTTTCAATTGAATTAGAAGCGGATACCTATAATATTACTATTAGTGCAGAAGATTATGAAGAGGAAATGTTTGAATTTACAATAGAAGAAAATAGTAACTACAGTGGAGAGCAGTTTACGATTTCACCAAGTCTGGCAAGTGGAAGTGCACGTATCGTGCTCGAATGGGGAGATTATCCGGAAGATTTGGATTCTTACTTGATAGGTACGACGGACGATGGAACAGAAGTGGATGTTAGTTTCCACAATGACCAATGTACAAAAAATGGAGAAGTAATTGCAGAATTAGACGTAGATGAAATGGATGGTCATGGACCGGAAACGATTACCTTAAATAATTTAAACGGAACGTATCGGTATTTAGTAGATGATTTTACAGAATCAGGCAAATTGCAAGAGTATGGTGCGACTGTAAAAGTCTATATTTCAGGTAAGAGTCAGCCGGAAGTGATTACGATAGCTCCAGATGCAGGTGTAAAAAACGTTTGGGAAGTATTTGAACTTGACCATGGGAAACTTAATATTTTGAATCGTGCAGCAGTAGAGGATTATGAATAAAGAGGCTTAGTTTATGTGGATGGTATTGGTTATGCTGATTATTGCACTGGCATTATCAGGGATTTTTCTGTGGATTAAATACAGCATAAAAAAATCAGAGGAAAAGAAATATTATGATGCGGCAGCGAGGATGATTAAAGAAAATTGTCTGAATAAAATCATACAAAATCGTGGGCAGAGAAGGCAGACAGTGACAGATAAATTAATGATTTATATCAGCATATCAGGAAAGTCCAGACAGGGATTTGTATTTGACCCGGAGAATGGGATTCGTATTGGAAGAAACATTGAGGAAAATGAAATCTGTATTCGAGATGCACTTGTTTCAAGCAGTCATTGTAATATCTACCTGTATCAGGGGCAGCCGATTATACAGGATTTTAATTCAGCAAATGGAACATTTATCAAGAGAGGATTATTCGATAAGCATCCGGTTGATGGATGGGAATATATCTATTCAGGAGATACGCTGTTGATAGGGGATACAAGGATACAGATTAAGTTTTTCTTATTTGATATGATGAGATTATAAAAGCAGGAGGACGACAGAGGTGATATTGTTAATTTACAATCAGAAAATGTGCAGGGAGATTCTTTTGCCTAATCTTCGAGATTCTGATTATGCGATAAGCATATCTGGAAAAGCATATGGATTACGACAGGATATCCGACTGCTTTTGGAGATTACGGGGGTTACCTGGAAAATAAAAGCAGATGAAACTTATCAGTTGCGAAAATCGGGAATATTTTGTGAAAATGTGGTTCTTGAAGAACATGAAAAGCTTGTAATCAGGACAAAACGAGGAGAAGAGCTGGAGTTGATTGTGGCAGATTCGGGATTGGGCTTTTTGACGTTAGGAAAATATGATTTTCGTCAGATGAGTCAGATTTCAATCGGAGCTGCGCCGCAAAACGAAATTTGTTATGAGTTTGAAAATTTGATTTCCTCTTATCACGCAGAATTTCAGAGACATTCGGACGGCTGGTATGTGGTGGATAAAAGTTCAAATGGAGTTTTTGGAAAGAATGGAAGAATCGGTGGAACCTACAGACTTAATTTTGGAGAGCATCTTAATTTATTTGGACTTCATATTATTTTTCTTGGAACGATGCTTGCTGTTGGTACCTATTATGGTGAATTGAAAATCGATCAGGAGCGATTAAAGCGATACGATTTTAAGAATCAGGAAAATAATATACCGTCAAACAAAACGGATACGGAAGAAACGGATACCTATTTTAATCGTTCTCCCAGAGATTTTTCCTCTTTGTATACGGATCCGGTTGAGATAGAGGGACCTCCTGCCAGAAAAGCAGCAAAACAAAAGCCCTGGTTTTTAGTTGTGGGACCATCATTTACAATGGCAATTCCAATGCTTTTAGGGTGCGGTCTTGCAATCTGGGGTTCCGGAATGAGAGGAATGGCATCGGGAGCTTTTATGTATACCGGTTTGATTACGGCAGTTGGTTCTTCCGGACTTGGTGCTTTTTGGGCGGTAACAAATCTGAAATATGCAAAACAGGAAGAAGGCAGTGAAGAAGAAAGGCGTTTCAATGCCTATAGCAATTATTTAATTGATATTACAGAAACAATTGAAAAAAAGTATAAATACAATGCAGACATCATGCGGAAAATGTATCCGGAAGCGCAGACTTGTGCCGGATATGACAGTTCTAATATTCATCTTTGGAATCGAAATTACACGCATGAAGATTTTCTCTTTCACAGACTGGGGCTTGGAGAACTTCCATTTCAGGTGAAAATTGATGTTCCGAAAGAAAAATTTACAATGGATACGGATACTTTGATTGAAAAGCCACAGATGATACAGAAGCAATTTGAAACTTTATATCAGGTTCCGGTAGGAATTTCTCTTTTGAAAAAACAGTTGATTGGTTTAATTGGAGGAGGAAATAAAAGAGGAGCGATTGAAATCATGCATTCCATTGTTGCGGAAATAGCGGCTTCTCACTGTTATACAGATGTAAAATTTGTTTTTCTTTATGATGAGGAAGAAGACGATAAAAAAGTATGGGAATCTATGAAATGGTTTCCTCATGTGTGGTCAGAAGACCGGCAGATGCGATATATGGCAGCAGATGAAGTAGAAAGAAGAGATGTCTTGTTTGCATTATCCAATATTTTAAGGGCAAGGATACAAGATATTGATAATCGGAAAAAAAGAGCAATTCCAAAACCATATTATCTGATTTTTGTTTCAAATCCAGCACTCTTAGAGGGAGAACTTCTGGCGAGATATATTTATGAACCGGTACCGGATTATGGCATTACGACATTTTTAATGGCGCAGACAGTCTCACAGCTTCCGAATACCTGTGAAGAAATGATACAAAGTGATAAGACATTTGAAGGATATTATAATCTTCAGGAAGGTCCGATGCAGAGAAAACCGATTCGTTTAGACCGTGTTTCCAATGACAGTCTGGAGCAAATGGGACGCAGGCTGTCTGGAATCAAGGTAAATGAAATAGAAACAACAAGTGAGATTCCTCAGAGTCTGGATTTCTTTTCAATGTATGGAGTGCGAAAGCTGGATGACTTTATGGTGGAAGAACGTTGGAAGAAAAACAGAACTTATAACAGTATGAAAGCATTAATTGGAAAGAAATCTGGAAATGCAGACTGTTATCTGGATATTCATGAAAAGTATCATGGACCGCATGGTTTGATTGCAGGAACTACAGGTTCTGGTAAGAGTGAAACTTTACAGACTTATATTCTTTCGCTGGCATTGAATTTCAGCCCGGAAGATGTATCATTTTTCATCATTGACTTTAAAGGTGGAGGAATGGCTAACTTGTTTGATGGTCTTCCTCATATGGCAGGACAGATTTCAAACCTTTCAGGAAATCAAATACGAAGAGCAATGATTTCGATTAAGAGTGAGAATCTGCGCTGTCAGAGAATTTTTACGGAAAACGGTGTAAACAATATTAATCTTTATACCAGATTGTATAAAAATAAAGAAGCACAAGAGCCGGTTCCACATTTATTTATTATTATTGATGAATTTGCAGAACTCAAAAAAGAGGAACCGGACTTCATGCGTGAGTTAATTAGTGTAGCTCAGGTAGGACGAAGTCTGGGAGTGCATTTGATTTTGGCAACACAGAAGCCGAGCGGAACTGTAGATGATAACATCTGGAGTAATTCAAGATTCCGATTGTGTCTGCGTGTACAGGACAGGCAGGATAGTAATGATATGCTTCATAAGCCAGATGCTGCATTTATCACACAGACAGGGCGTGGTTATCTTCAGGTGGGCAGTGATGAAATTTATGAATTATTCCAGTCCGGATGGAGTGGTGCACCTTATGAAGAGAGTGAGGATGGCGCAGATGTATCGGTATCCATGCTTACCAGAACGGGAAAAGAGGCACTTGCTGCAAGTCGTCTTAGACGTTTAAGAAAAGAAGTTAATAAAAGGGATACGCAGGAAAAGACGCAGCTTTCGGCAATTGTAGAATATTTAAAATTAAAAGCAGAAGAACTGGGCTATCAAAATGCAAGGCAGCTTTGGATGCCGGTTTTAGAGAAAAATATTGTGTTATCAGAACTGGAAACAGCAGATAGATCAGCTTTGGATAAAGGTGAGAAATGGAGTCTCGATGCGGTAGTTGGTTTATATGATGATCCGCAGAATCAGCAGCAGAAGCCTCTTTTAGTTGATTTTGCCCAGAATGGAAATCTTGCGGTATGTGGTTCTGTTGTGACAGGAAAAAGTATCTTTATGCAGACGATGCTGTATTCACTGTTTCAAAAATATAATCCGGATCAATTGCAGTGTTATATATTGGATTTCAGCAGTCATTTAATGACTCCGTTTGAATCAGCACCGAATACAGGTGGAATTGTATATGACAATCAGGAAGACCGGCTTGGCAAATTTATGCATCTTCTTGAGAAAATGATGGAAGAGCGAAAGAAGCTGTTTGAGGGAGGAAACTATGCACAGTATGTTCGGGCTTATGGACAGAAAATTCCGGCAATTCTTGTAGTGATTGACAATTTTGGAGGTTTTCGTGAGAAGACACGGATGAAATATGATGATATTATTCTCAAATATGTAAGAGAGGGTACCGGATATGGAATGTATCTGGCAGTTACGGCAGCAGGATATGGAATGGCGGAGATACCAGGAAGAATTGCAGATAATATACGGACTCCAATCTGTCTGGAACAAAGCGATAGATTCCGATATATGGAAATTTTAAGAACAACAAAACTTCCGGTGTTTCCGGAAGCCGGAATACCGGGGCGTGGACTGGCAGAAGTAGACGGAAAGATGTTGGAATTTCAAACTGCATTATCGGTTCAGGCAGATGATGATTTTGGAAGGGGCAGGATTTTGGAACAATTCAGCAAAGAAAAATCAGCTAAGTGGACTGGAAAAAGACCACTTCCAATACCTGAAATTCCGGAAAATCCAATTCTTGGTCAGTTGGAAAAAATGGAGAATTATTCAAAACTGGCAGAGGGAAGAAATCATATTCCATTTGCTTATGAATTAGAAACAGCAGAAGTATTTAGCGTAGGACTTAGAGAAACCTATTGTTATACAATATCAGGACGTGCACATACAGGAAAAACAAACGTATTAAAACTCTTAATGTGTGGAGCACAGAAAGCGGGCGGAAAGCTATGTGTAATTGAACCGGGACAGACCGAACTAAAGAAAACAGCACAGGAATGTGGAGCGCAATATCTTACAGATACCAAGACGGTATTTGAATATTTTAAAGAACTGACACCGACGTTTGTAGCAAGGAACAAGAAAAAACGGGCATTGATAGAGGAAGGTGCAGATGAAGAAAGAATTTACAGAGAAATGTATTCAGAAACTCCGGTCTATATCTTTTTAAGTGATTTGAAAGAGTTCTTTAAATTGATTTACAGTGCTGATGCAGAAGTCGGAAACATGTCTGGATTTATGGAGACAATTATGGCAAAGGGACCGCTTCACAGAATTTATTTCTTTGGATGCCTGAAAGTAGAAGATGCAATATCTTTGATATCTTATAAAGCATATCAATCTTATATTTCTTATAAAAAGGGAATCCATTTAGGTGGAAATTTAAGTACGCAGAAAATATTTAATTTCCAGAATATACCTTATGCAGAGCTTTCCAAAGCAATGAAAAAAGGGTTTGCTTATGCGGCGGATGAAGAAGATGAAACAATAGGAATCCAGATCGTTGTACCTCTTGCAAGGAGGGAAAACATTTGATTGGAATGTTGATTTCATCAATGTCAGAGAAAGAAACCGGATATATATGTGTGCGGGCAAAAGATATGATGGGAAGTATGAGCGATGAAATGCTTGAAATACATAAATGCCAGACGATAGAGATGCTGAAAGAGCTTGTTGAGTCTGGTGAGAAAGCAGATTTAGCCTGTATTGATATTACAATTCCAGAAGCATTAGAACTTACTAAATTATTTAGAAGTAAAAATGAAACGGCATATATCATATTGATTGCAAGCCTTAAAATTTCTCCGGTTACTTATATGAAGCCGTCTATTCGTGCTGAATCCTTGATTTTAAAACCGTTTCAGTCACAACAGGTAGATATGGCAGTGAAAGAAGCAATTCAGGAAGTGCTTAAAAAGTATCAGAATCCAGATATAGATAAGGTGTTTGTTGTAGATAATCAAGAAGGCAGGGTTTTGATTGAATACAGTGCAATTTATTTTTTCGAAGCAAGAAATAAAAAAATCTATTTGAATACAGGAGCAAGAGAGTATGGATTTTACAGCACAATCGAGCAGCTTCAAGAGGAATTAGGGGAACAGTTTATCAGATGTCATAGAGGATTTCTTGTAAACCAGAAAAAGATTGAACGAGTTGTGTTTGCAAAAAATTTGATTGTCTTGACAGATGGATATGAAATTCCGGTATCACGTACGTATAAATCAATTTTAAAAGAATTTCGTACGAGTGTTTGATAAAGAGGAGAAAAATGTCTGAATATGAGTATGCAGAAAGTGGAGTTTTGCTGACTTTTCAGGAGCTTACTTTGCTTCTTCAAAGTGTGGGAGTAAGATACATAAACGGTTTTTGTCTGTCGGAGTCTGAAATTTCCGATGAAGAAGTAATTCAACTGATAGGAAGTCTGGTTCGAAAAGGGATTCTAAAGACTTCTGACACAGAATTTTATATGGAAGATATGGTTGAAAAAATGATTCGCTGTATTGGGTGGCCTGATGAAGATTATGAAATCGAACAGGAAAATGGACAGATTTATTGTTATGAAAAAGAAGAATATGCATTGGTTACAAAAATCTATCCGGTGAGAGAGAAAACTCTGGAACTTATTTTATATAGTAAAGAAGAGTTTCAACAGAAAATCAGAAAGGAGGAAATTTTGTGATACTGGTGGATGTTGAAGTGCCTGTGATGGGAAAGACTTATGATGTTCAAATTGATGAAACTGTTCCGGTAAAAGAGATTGCAGGGCAGATAAGAGATATGATTTGTCTGCAGGAACAATGTGGAATCTTGGGCGGGCAGGAAAATCTGACTTTATGGGATGTTCAAAGGCAGCAATGTCTGATGGGAGAACATACAGCAAAAGAATATGAAATTACAACCGGGACAAGGCTTATGTTGGTATAAACATGGTTATTGGTCAGAAAATCGTGTCATTCGTCAGAGATGTGTAACAAAAATAGAAATCAGTGATAGGATAACATTAACAACAACAAAGAAAAAAAAATAAGAAAAATTGGAGGTAGAAACATGGGACAGATGGTAATTGGAACCACAGAATTAAAAAATAAAATTGAAGAGCTTCGTGCATTAAATACCCAGTTTAAAAGTGCAGTAAGCGAGTTGGAAAATACAGAAGGTGCTTTAAATGGAATGTGGGAAGGCGATGCAAAAAATACTTTTCATAACGCATTTATGAGTGATAAACAGCAGATGGATAATTTCTATTCCACAATTGAGTTATATGCACAGAAGCTGGAAGTGATTCTTGCAAAATATGTGCAGGGAGAGCAGAAAAATATTGAGATTGCAAATCAGAGAAAGTACAAATAAATTTTGAAGACAAACCTTGAGAGTACATATAAAAAATAGGAGGAACCATTATGGATGGAATGATTAAAGTATCACCGGAATTATTAATTTCAACAGCAGGAGAATTTTCAAATCAGGGAACAACAATAAATACACTGACAGGAGAAATGTTGCAGCTTGCAACAGGACTTGCTTCTGCATGGCAGGGAGACGGAGCAACTGCTTATATCACAAAATTTAAGGGATTAGAAAATTCAATTCAGCTTATGGTTCGCATGATTCAGGAGCATGCAACTGATTTGGAAGAAATGGCAAAAGTATATCAGGAAAGTGATAAAGCTGCAGCGGACGAAGCAAGTGGTCTTGTTACTGATGTAATTCAATAATGAAATAATGATAAAGGCTCAGAGGAGAAGAAAAAGTGATTAGAATTGAAATAGAAACGATGAAAACTGCTGTCTCTGAGTTACAAAGAAAAAGAGCCATTCTCTCGAATATAAAAGAGAGAATGGCTAAACTGGCTTATGCAGTCAGTCAGCAATCTTACGTGGAAGAAACGGTATGTGAGTTAAGAAAACTGAAAAAGCGGATGGGAGAAATTGAAGAAAATCTGAGAGATTTACAAGAAGCTCTTGAAGAAATTTGTATTTTGATAGAAAAAACAGAAGAAAAAGTGGTTTCATATTATGAAGAAGAACAACAGAAACCTCAATTTACAATATTTACAATTCGATATAATCAAGAGTTGCTGTTAAATCCGCATATACAGGAACTTGCACCTATCAGGCTCAAAAATGAAGGGGAAGCAGATGAGTAAAGTAATAGAAATTGATACAAATGCATTAAATTCAGATAAGAGTAGTATGTCAGAAGAATTGCAGCAGATACAAAATGAATTGAAGTCACTCCAGGACGAAATGGAGACAATGAATAGCTGGTTTACCGGACCGGCAGCTGCAGCGTATCAAAGTCATATGGAAGAAGAAATTGAAAACGCAATGAGTGTATGTACTTATCTTACAGAGTATATGAACTGCATAGAACAGGCTTCAAGAGCTTATACAGAGTGTGAACAATCAGTTGCAGGTGTGGTAAACAGAATCAGAATTTAAGGAGAGAAGCAAATGAGCGATGTTCAGGATATTTTGATTAAAGTAGAGCCAGAGAAACTGGAAGCGTTAGCCGGAAGAGTAAATTCAAAAATTAAGGCAATCAGGGGACGGTTTGAGCGAATTGAATCAGAGGTAAATAACTCGAATCATTACTGGAAAGGCGAGGGAGGAGAGACTCACCGAAGAGTTTACCAACAGTCGAAAGAAGGAATCGAAGAAAGTCTGGAAAATTTTAAAGGAATGGTATCTGCATTGGAAACAATGGCAGGAACTTATAGAAGTACAGAAACGGAAGTGATAAGTTCGGCAGATGGACTCCCAGCAGACGTAATTATATAGGGAGGATGAAAAATGGGATTATTGAAATTTGATTTTAATAAAGCGAACGCACAAATTCAGGAATTAGAAGAAATTGCATCCGAAATAGATCAGCTGGCAACTACAGACTATGAGAACCTTATGCAACAAATGCGTAGTGCATGGAAAGGAAGTGCGGCAGATGCTTATATAAGAAAGGCAAGTCAAGTGCAGGAGAGAATAAAAAATACATCACGGGATATTAAAAAAACTTCGGAAGTCTATGCCAATGCAGTGAAAAGAGTACAGGCAGCAGAGGAAAAAGTCAAAGAAATCGCAAAAGGAAAAAGCTGAGGTTAACAGTACATGGAAATACTTGTATTGATTATATGTGCAGTAATAATTGTAGCGGGGATTGTGTTGATTATCTGGATTTTGAGAAATCGTTATGATAACAGCAATGTAGTAATACACGGTGGGATGGATACAGGAACACAAAAAAACGGAACAGAATCAGGGAGTTTATTTATTGGAGTTTCAAATGAACTTGGAACTTCTGTACTAAATGGAAAAAACAGAAGAAGAACGTACCGTTTTTATTTAATAGATATGGAAAAAGGCGAAAAATATGATATACAATTTCGTGAGAATATAGGAATTGGAAGAGCAGAAAATGTAAGAGGAATTGAACGTTTTCTTACAATTCATAATGACATGAGAATATCAGGATATCATTGTAGGATTTATGCATTTAACAGTCAGATTTATATTGAAGATACCGGTTCAAAGAATCATACTTATGTGAATCAGGAGCAGGTGACAAGACCTCATGTTTTAAGAAATAATGACGTAATAAGAATAGGGGATACAAGGCTGACAGTAAAATTTTAGAGGTGCTGAATATGAAGAAAACAATATTAGCAACAATGATAGCAGTCTTTTTGATTTTTGAAGGGAGCGGGTGTGGAATGATAAAACCAGTATCGACACAGGAAAAAATTCTTTCTGTGATGAAAGAAAAATATGGAGAAGAATTTGAATTTGAAGGATGGGCGCATAAACAGTATGGAAGCCGTGATATGACAGCCAATGTTACCTGTGCTTCATTTCCGGGAGAAAGAATACAGGCAGGTCAGGAAGAAAATGAAGAAGGAAAGATGATTTACTTTGATGATTACATGGCTTATCAAAATGAAGAAGAGATGCAGATAATACTTGAGAATTTAGTACAAGAAGTATATCCGACTGCACGTGTAATCTGGAAAATTAGTTCTTCAGAGTTTCCCAGAGAAATGTCTCCAGGAATGAGTGTAAAGGAAATAATGGAAAGTAAAGAATCGGTATTTTCTGCTTATATTGTAGTAAATCAGGCGGTAAATGAAGAAGAAAAATATTATGATTTGGAGAAATTAAGAGAATTATTAGAAGAAAATAAAATTCGTATGAAGGGTGCATTGTTTTTTGCTTTAGATGAAGAAGCATATAAAACGCTGGATGGAGAGAATTATTCTTATTGGGCATCAAAGGATGGCTGGTTTGAGCAGAGGTGTAATTTTGCAATTGATCAGGCATATGAATTTTATTATGCAAATTGGAGGTAAGAGATGGGAAATGCAAATGAAACGTATTCTGCTATTTTTGACCTCTTTACTTATTGGGGTTATTCAATGGAAGCGGAACCTGGAAAGACATTAGGTGAGATATTACAGGAAGCTTTAGATACCGGGAATTCGAGTGAAGTTTATTATCAGACTTTAAATGATGCAATTAAACGTTATCCGGAGCTTGCAAATGCAGAATTTAAGAGTCCCAGCTGGCAGCAGGGAGGACGGTATCATTCAGAAACTTACGCTTGTGTCTTTGAATTACCAAATGGAGATAATTATATTGCATACCGGGGTACAGATGATGGTGGATGGATTGATAATGGACAGGGCATGACTCAGGAATCAACTTTATTGCAGAGAGAAGCGTCAGATTATTTTGATCAGATGGCAGAGCAATATGGATGGACAGAATCGGATAATATTTATGTGACAGGACATTCTAAGGGTGGAAATAAAGCACAGTATGTTACATTGATGTCCAATCATGCAAATCTGGTGGATGAATGTCATTCTTTTGACGGACAGGGATTTTCAGATGAAGCAATTCAGAGCTTTAAAGAGAAGTACGGAGAAGAAGGATATCAGGAAGTTCTAAAAAAAATGTATGGGTACAATGGAGCAAATGATTACGTAAATCCGTTGGGGAATACGATCATTCCAAAAGAAAATATCAAGTATATAGATACGGTTCCAAATCCAGGTAGTGGGTTTGATAAGTTTGCAGGCTTACATATGGAAGAGCAGATGTTTCAGAGGGATGAAAATGGAAATGCGATAGCAGTTTTAGGAGAAGAAACAGAGCAGGGAGTGATGGGGAAATTCTCAGCCTTCTTATCCGAATTTTTGATGAGTTTACCACCGGAAGAAAGAGATGCTGCTGCAATGTTTGTGATGCAGATTATGGAATTAAGAGATGTAGGTGAAGGTGGTGGAGCATTAGGGGTAGATGGAACTTCGCTAACATCGGGTGATATCTACCTGTTTATTGAGAGAGTATTACCGAAACTGCTAGATGCGATGCTGGAGGAAATACTGGAAAAATTCGGTCTTGATAAAGAGGCGGCAGAGCGTTTAATTCTTTTGGTAAAATTATGGATGATTTTTGCATCAGGAAAATGGGAGTATAAGTTAGTCAAAGCATTGATTGACGAATTGAAAGAACGGTTATTAGAGTTAGGGCATGGATATGAGCTGGCAGCGAAAGCATTAGATTCTCTTGAAAAATGGATTAAAGAAAAAATAGAATTGATTAAGAGCTGGTTCCAGAAGCAAAATGACAGCTCAGACTATAGCAGTTTTTATGTTGAAACCAGCCAGTTGTTACATTTCAAAGAAGAATTAGCACAGAAAAAAACACAGCTGGAGGAAAAAGCAAATCAAATCCGTGAAATTCGAAAAAGGGTTGATTTCGGAAATATAACACAGCAGTATATTTATTACTGCTTGGTATCATCTGCCAGAAATCTTGAAAATGAGGCAAAAGCAGTTAATAGATTGAGTAAAGGACTTCAAAATTGTGTGAAAGTTTATAAACAAAATGAGCAAAAGGTAATAGGAATTTATGGAAAATGTGGTGGATGATTTCATAAAAATCACAACAAAAAATGTCAAAACCCACTTCAAAATTTAACTTTTTTGTCTTAAAATGGTAACCAGATGGTTGACGTTAATAGAGAAAAATAAGCGAATGATTTGAAGGGGGACATTTTATGACTACATCAGACCTTGTAAAAGAAATGTGTCAGAAACAGGGCATCAGTATTGCTGCATTAGCAAAAAAACTGGGACAGACACGGCAGAATTTCTATAAAAAACTTCAAAGGGACACCTTAACCCTTACGGAACTAAAGCAGATAGCCGAAGTGCTGGATGCAAATTTTGAACAGCTTTTTCGTATGCCGGACGGCACAAAGTTTTCTTTAAAAAGTGAGAATAAAAAACGAACGGTCTTACCGCTTGTTGGCAGTGCATTTGAGCCGGGAGGGGCAAAAGAGGCAATTGAAAAGTTACAGGATAAGGAACTTTCCGAGATTGCGCAGGCGGAGTTGTATTATTTTTCGGCACAGGCGGAAAACTGTGTGAAGATTGTGGAAAACTATCTTTCCAGTGAGGATATTATGTTGAGACTTTCGGCAGATATGCTGTATACCTTTGCAAATCTTACGCTTGGAAATGCAAAGGAAGCGCAGAGTTCCAGAGAAGACGTCTATAAGTGTTTAAAATGGGTATTTCAGGAGGATGAGACAAACGAGAAAAAGGCATCCTGTGTCTTTGCGTTTTATGTCATCAGCATTTTTATTCACATTCCACCGGAAGAAAATATTCCGCCTTTGGAAAAATATATTCCATATCTGCCAATTGGTCAGCGTCTGTTTGCGAGCAGCCTGCTTGCACATGAGACTTATCTTAGAATGGAGTATGCCAAAGCGCAGGGAATCGTTCAGTCTGCGATGTTGATGTCGGACGGAACCTATCCGATATCGATGATTTATTTAAATTGTGTGGCTGCGATGTGTCAGATTAATTTAAGAGAGCAGGAAGAAGCGAAAAAATCAGTTTCTTTTGCGTGGGAAATGGCAAGAAAAGATGGATTTTTAGAACCGTTTATCGAATATCATGGCTTGCTTCAAGGGGTATTAGAGGCCTGTATCAGAAAAAGTGAGCCGGAAGTATATAAAAAATTAGTAGATGGAGTGATTGCATTTAGCAGAGGCTGGATGAAGATTCATAATCCGAAGATGCAAAAGGCAGTTACGGATTTGCTCACACCGCTGGAGTACTCCATTGCTATGCTTGCCTGCCGTGACTGGACAAATCAGGAAATCGGGGAGCATCTGGGATTGTCGGTTAATACGGTAAAACATTATGTTTCGAGAATTTTGGAAAAACTTCATATTGATAAACGGGATAAAATAAAAGAATTTGTAAATCAGTAAAAGTTTGGCTATGACGAACAAAAAATCTATTCACATTATAAAATAAGAATAGGATTCAAGAGAAAAACAGAGTGTCTGTTTCGTATGATGAAATACGGAACAGGCACTTTTTTGATGTCAAACGGGCATGTGAAACGAAATCCGTTTTTGATAAAATTAATATCAAAGATGTAATGGTTATTGAGCGAAAAATTACCTTTCAAAAGCAAAGCAAGGAAAGACTGCGAGAGGGAATAATTCAAAGAAGGGGAGGGGAAATATGAAGAAACGTCTGATTAGTATGTTGCTGAGTGCAGCATTATTTGTCACATCTATACCGATGCCGGTTTCTGCGGATAATCAAGTAAATGAAGGGAATGCGAGTACCGCAGTTTCAAGTGAAGGCAATCCGGGTGAAACTCAGGAAAATGGCATTGATTATAAGATGAATGGCGGTGCT